>JGI24723J26617_10001008_pt1 | contig 25912 bp, 16 predicted proteins | sample Cruoilmetagenom6_FD_26617 | JGI IMG/M metagenome (IMG submission 26617)
CATGGACTAGGGGACTATTTTAAGGATTTTGAATGTTCGGGCAATACAGGTTTGTCCAAGGCCGAAAATATAAAAATGGTCATTGAAAGAAATACACTGGCCAAACCCATATATATTGGGGACACTTTGGGGGATTATACCGCTGCCGAAGGGAACCGAATACCTTTTGTTTTTGCCACATACGGATTTGGCGATGTACCCAATCCCGATCATAGTATTAATAAAATTACAGATTTAAAGGATTTGCTTTAATCCAAATATGGTTGGATGTACCTGTTGTATCCGCTTTAACCTTCCAACGTGTAGGGTGCGGTCACCATGATGGAACCCTCTATTGGGAGGGGTTGGGCAGGCAACGTTTTTATATAAGTTTCATCAGTTTTATTATGAGCAAGGACGTTGTATGCCCAATTAATGTGTTGGCTTAGCTAGTTGTGTGATTTCTCCCTAGTGGTCGAAATGACTGTAGTAGTCACTTGGACAGAGTCCCTTTTCAGGGACGAGGAGAAGTCGCTCAAAGGCACAGGGGAAAAGAGATAATCCAGTAACCATAATGGGCACACAATGACGGCAGCAGGGGCTCCTTCCCTTGGATAAGGGAAGGTGGATCTTCCGCTGGCTGCGGAGGAGACGGAAGGGATTGATAGCCCATGTCTTTGGGAGGGGACAATAGATAAGGTATGGGTTTACGGCCCGAGATTTCAAACTCCCCTTTCTTTCCCCTCTTCGTTACAAGAGGGGAGCCATTAGTTGTTGTGCCTAAAAGAGGTTTTCGACTGCCCAAGGTACGGGTGTAGTCACTCCGACATGAGCTTTTATTGGGCGATTGGGAAGTCGCACAAGACAAGTTTTCATTTTTGGAATCTTAATATTTTTTTGAATAAAGTGCTTGCTTCAAGGTTAGTTTTCAAAACATCGTATAGCCACTTGTGTGATTTCTCACGCTGTTTGAAATGACTGTAGTAGTCACTTGGACAGAGTCCCTTTTCAGGGACGAGGAGAAGTCGCTCAAAGGCACAGGGGAAAAGAGATAAACCAGTAGCCATAATGGGCACACAATGATGGCAGCAGGGGCTCCTTCCCTTGGATAAGGGAAGGTGGATCTTCCGCTGGCTGCGGAGGATACGGAAGGGATTGATAGCCCAGGTCTTTGGGAGGGGACAATAGATAAGGTATGGGTTTACGGCCCGAGATTTCAAACTCCCCTTTCTTTCCCCTCTTCGTTCCAAGAGGGGAGCCATTAGCCTTTTTAGGGTACATTTAATATCTGCCCCTGCAATTTAAATAGTTGATTCTAATACTTTGGATCCGTATATTTGAATTTCCCTCTAAAATTTTGACAATGTTTTTTAGCAGAATAACGGTTCTGGTTTTAATTTGTACGCTGGGCAACTTATGTATTTCCTGTGACAGATCGCAACAGGTCTCCGAACCTCTGCCTAAAGTGGTGGATTTTAATTTTCATGTAAAGCCTATATTGGTGCAGAATTGTTATTTGTGCCATGGTCCCGACCCAAGTAGCAGAAAGGCGGAATTGCGATTGGATACTTATGAGGGAGCCACCGCAGCCTTAAAAGAAGGAGGTCATGCCATTGTGCCAGGAAAGACGTCCAAAAGCCAATTGGTACAGCGGATTTATAATGAAGACCCAGCCATAGTAATGCCGCCACCGGAGACCAATCTAAAACTTACCGACAGGGAGAAGGCTCTTTTGAACAAGTGGATAGATCAGGGGGCCGAATGGAAAGATCATTGGTCTTTCATTAGACCTGAGACGAAAATTGCCTTATCGGATTCTAAGGCCATTGATTTTTTAATAGAAAAGAAACTGGATGAAAAAGGGTTGGAAAAAGTACCCCCTGCTACTAAAAACTCACTTATAAGAAGGGTATCCTATTTACTTACCGGCTTACCCCCTAACCCTAAAGAGGTTAAAAATTTTCTTTTGGATACGAGTAGTGTGTCATACGAAAAAATGGTGGATCGTTATTTAAATTCACCGGCCTATGGGGAAAGATGGGCAAGACATTGGATGGATTTGGTGAGGTATGCAGAAACAAAGGGTCACGAGTTTGATTATGCCATAACAGGTGCGTGGAAATATAGGGACTACTTGATCAGGGCTTTTAATGAAGATGTGCCCTACGATCAATTTTTAAAGGAACACATAGCAGGGGATTTATTGCAAACGACTAGGGAAAATAAGGAAACTGGAGTTTCGGAATCTAGGCTGGGCACTACCTTTTATGTTATGGGTGAAGGCACCCATAGTCCAGTGGATGTACGCCAGGATGAGGCAGATCGTATTGATAATATGATCGACGTTACTACCAAGACTTTTCAGGGGTTGACGGTTTCCTGTGCAAAATGTCATGACCATAAATTTGACCCCATAACTGCGGCGGATTATTATGCCCTATATGGGGTAATGGAAAGTACCAGGTTTTCCCCCGTCCCTGCCGATCTAAGTAAAGATAAAAAGTTGGCCGCCCAGGAAATAGAAAATCTGAATTCCTACATGCGGAAGTTGGTGGCCGGAAAATGGGACAGGGCCAAAAACAGCTATATTAATACTGAATATGCCCAGAACACAACGATAAATACCAGTGCAATGTCCTATACTGTCATTGGCGATTTTAGAGGCCGGGACTTTGATGGTTGGACGAGTGATGGCTTTGCTTTTGGGCAGAAGTCGACCCTAGGGAATCCCATCGTGGATCCGGCCACAGGAAAATTGCTTGGCTTGGACGAAGGTAAAGCTTCTAGCAGGTCAATGGGGATGGGTATTTTTGGGGCTTTACGATCCCCCAATTTTATTTTGGAAAAAGACTTTATAGGAGTTAGGGCACTTGGTAAAAACAGTAGTATCAGAATTATAATAGACAATTTTCAATTGATCCAGAATCCAATTTATGGTGGAATGGACCAAAGGGTGAATACAGAGGAATGGAATAATTTTATATTTAATGTACGGGCTTGGAAGGGTAGAAAAGCATACATTGAAATTTTACCCGGAACCCATGACCGCCACAGGTATAATTTGACGGAGGATGCTTTTATTGAAGCTCAATACGCAGTGACTTATGACGGGGAATGGCCGTTGGATTTGGAAAAGAATATTACAAAACAACCATCACAGGATAATTGGGCGTCCCTGGAGATATCTCCCTTCAAGGTAATAAGGATTAATGATGATTTGAAGAAGGGAAAGTTGACTTCTAATTTTCCTGAACTGAAAGCGGTTGTAGATAGTAGCCGGCTATTGGCCAAAAGTCTAAAAAACGTATCCTTTGTTAATGGGATATACGATGGTTACGGGATAAATAGTCCTATTTTTAATAGAGGTAACTATAAGGAGCCCTCGGAAGAACATGTTCCTAGAAGATTTTTATCGGTATTGTCTTTGGGCGATTCTGTGTTTAAATCCGAAGGAAGTGGCCGTTTGGAGCTGGCAGAGGTAATGTTGGACAAGGATAATCCATTGACTTCCCGCGTAATGGTGAACCGGATTTGGCACCATCTGTTCGGTAAGGGTATTGTAGAGACCGTTGATAATTTTGGTCTACAGGGAAAATTACCTTCACACCCGGAACTGTTGGATTACCTTGCTGTTAAGTTTCAACAAGAAGGATGGTCCGTTAAAAAATTGATTAGGGCCATTGTTACCTCAGAGACTTTTAAGAGAAGTACTGAGAGAAGTGATGCGCTTGCAAATACGGATCCCAACAATATTTATTTGGCCTCTTTTCCGGTAAGAAGATTGGAGGCAGAAGCCATTCGAGATGGAATATTGGCTGTTTCCGAAAGCTTGGATTCCACTATGTACGGAACTCCTGTGCCCACCCATTTAACGGCNTTTATGCAGGGACGGGGTAGGCCGGGGAAATCGGGGCCCATAGATGGGGAAGGGAGAAGGAGCATATATTTGGAGGTAAGNAGAAATTTCTTGGAGCCTATGATGACGACCTTCGATCGNCCTATTCCCTTTAGTACTTTTGGCAGAAGGAACGTCACCAATGTGCCTTCGCAATCCTTGATTTTAATGAACGATCCATTGGTTGCACAACAGGCCGAAATTATGGCGGGGAAATTGATGGAAAAGGGGCTGGCCAATTTTGAGGAAAAAGTACAGTGGATCTATATGCAGGCTTTTTCTCGACTGGCAAGCAGGGAGGAGTTAAAAAAAGCCTCCGATTTTTTTGGGATGTTGCAGGAGATGGAAGAAAAAATGGATGGTAAGGAAAAACCAGAAATGGAACTATGGAAAGAGTATTGCCATAGCATTTTTAATTTAAAAGAATTTATATATCTTATTTAATGGGCCATCATCACAATACTAAACCAAGAGTTATTTCCCGTCGGGAAATGTTGGGACTATCAGCTGGGGGCTTCGGTTCATTGGCATTAATGAGTTTATTCGGCACTATGTCATTGGGCTGCAAAAGATCCGGATCTCATGAAACAACTTCCAATCTTTATTTGGGACCACATTATTTGCCCAAGGCGAAAAATGTTATCTTTCTCTATATGGATGGGGGTGTATCACAAGTAGATTCCTTTGACCCCAAACCCCGATTAGCCAAGGAGAATGGGGAGGATCCAAGAAAGAAATTTAAGGTAGATGCCACCCAGTTCGACAATGTGGGCAAGATATTAAAAAGCCCTTGGGATTTTAAACAATATGGAGAATGTGGTATGCCTGTGAGCGATCTGTTTCCACATATTGCTACCTGCGTAGACGACATTGCTTTAATTAGATCTATGGTTTCCAATTTCCCTGAACATACCAATGCCAATTATTTCTTACATACCGGCAGTGGTTTGCAGGGACGTCCAAGTATGGGAGCTTGGATGAACTATGGCCTGGGAAGTGAGAACAAGAATATTCCAGGTTACGTGGTCTTGGACGGAGGTCTAATTCCCCCAGGTGGATTGGATAATTTTAAGAATGGATTCTTACCTGCTTCGTACCAAGCCTCTGTTTTTAAGGCAGGTCCGGAACCTGTNGCNAATATCAATCCTAGGGAAAGCATCAATAACCTTCAAGAGGAAAANCTACAGTTTATAAAGCAAATGGANGATAGCTTGATTGGAAAGATAGGAGAAGCCGATGCAGTGGAATCTGCTATTTCCAATTATGAACTAGCCTATAAAATGCAATCTTCCATTCCTGAGCTCACCGAGTTCAAAGAGGAGACGGAAGCTACCAAAAAATTGTATGGCATGGATTCCGATGACCCACATCTTAGGGGATATGCCTCCCAATGTATTTTGGCCCGTAGGTTGATAGAACGTGGCGTTAGATTTGTAGAACTTACATGCCCCAATGTTGGAGCCGATAGGTGGGATCAGCACAGCAACTTAAAAGTAGGCCATGAAAGAAATGCCCATGCGGTAGACCAGCCCATAGCCGGACTTCTTAAAGATCTTAAATCAAGAGGATTGTTAGAGGAAACATTGGTAGTCTGGACGGGAGAGTTTGGCCGTACCCCTTTTGCACAGGGGTCTGATGGGCGCGACCATAATCCGTCCGCTTTCAGTATGTGGATGGCTGGAGCAGGAGTAAAGGGAGGAACTATTTTTGGCAAGACCGATGAATATGGTTATAGGGTAATAGAAAACGCAGTTACAGTGCATGACCTACATGCTACCATTATGCATTTGCTGGGATTGGACCACAAACAATTGACCTTTCGTTTTGGTGGCCGTGATATGAGGTTGACCGATGTTCACGGTAACGTAGTAAAGGATATATTGACCTAAATGAAGTTTTAATTGGATTTGTACATATGAATATTTTTAGCAAGGGAATACTGTGTTTAATGATTTCGCCACTATTTTTGGCAGGTCAGGCTACTGTACATACACCCCAACACCAGTCAATAAATGAAAATGAAATTAAGCATTCATTTTTTATAGCGGGACCAAATTTTACTGGGATTATCGGTGAAAATGGAGAGGAAATCTGGGATTCAGGGAAAAAGAGTGCTAGGGATGGCTATGTCTTAGGGAATGGCAATATCCTTATTTGTTGGGCAGATGAAGTACGTGAGTANAACAAGAAAAAAAAGGTGATCTTTACCTATACCAGAGCGGAGAAATCCATGGAATTGGGAACCGCGCTGCGTTTATCCAATGGCAATACCATGATTACCGAATCCGGATCGGATCCAAGAATAATAGAGGTTAATAAAAAGGGTAAAGTGGTAAATAGCGTACCACTTAAACCCGAAACGGATAATGTACATATGCAGACTAGAATGGCCAGGAAATTATCCAATGGCAATTATTTAGTGCCTCATTTATTGGCCTATGCCGTTAAGGAATACCAACCTGATGGGAAAGTGGTAAATGTCTTTAATACAGATTTGGAAGATTTGGGCGGAAGGGAAGCTGAAAATTGGCCTTTTACAGCCATTCGCTTGGATAATGGAAATACCCTGGTTACATTGACCCATGGGAACAAGGTGGTGGAGTTTGATTCCAATGGCAAGGTAGTCTGGAAAGTAACCAATTCCGATTTACAAGAAGCACCTTTTGTTGACCCTTGCGGGGCACAAAGATTACCCAATGGCAATACAGTGATTGCGAGTTATGGGGCTCAAAAAGGAATAAAATTATTTGAGTTGGCACCGGATAAGTCTATGGTTTGGAATTACAAAGGACATAGGGTACATCATTTTCAAATATTGACCACTAATGGAAGGCCCATAAATGGTACTCCACTTAAATAGTATAAATGGGATTTATCTTCTTGCTGAATGGGGGTATTTTGGATAGCCCACCAGATGTTGTTTTGTTTTTTGGACGGTTTCATCCTGTAGTTGTGCATCTCCCCATAGGTTTTCTAATCATGGCCATTATGGCGCAACTGGCTACATACTGGCCTAAATTCAGGCCTTTGGGAATTTATCTTCCGTTGATGTGGCTTATGGGAGCATTTAGTGCATTCTTAGCTGTGATTTTTGGTTATTTCCTGTCCCTAAGTGGTGGTTACGATGAGGATACCCTTTTCTGGCATCAGTGGGGGGGGATTGCCGTAATGTTATTGTCCTTTGGATGTTACTTTATCAATAATAAATGGAGTAATTCACTCTCCATTCCAAAATGGATAATGGTCTCTATGGTTGGGCTTTTACTATTGTTAACTGGGCACTTGGGTGGGAACCTGACCCATGGTTCTACCTATTTATTGGAATATGCACCCAACCCAGTTAGGAATCTGGCCGGATTGCCTTCAAAGGTGGAGCCTCGTGAAAAAATCACGGTATTGGATTCTGCAGATGTGTTTCTTGATTTGGTGCTGCCAATGATGCAATCTAAATGTGTTGGCTGCCATAACGAGGGAAAAAATAAGGGAGGTCTTGTGCTTACCTCTTATGTGAAAATGATGGAGGGAGGTGAAAGTGAAAATACCATTGTCCCAGGTGATGCCTTGGAGAGTGAACTGGTTAGAAGAATTACCCTCCCATCGGAACACGACGATTTTATGCCATCTGAAGGAAAGTTACCGCTTACGGATCAGGAAGTAGTACTCATAAAATGGTGGATTAAAATAGGAGCCCCGCAGAATGGTTTTGTAACCGAATTGGATACGGAAAATGCAGTAAGTTCTTTGGTGAGTAATTATTTAGGGTTGGATAAGTAAGTTCTTTGGTGAGTAATTATTTAGGGTTGGATAAGAACAATCTTTTCAATAAAAAGGTTTCCCCGCCCAATCGCTCTATCGTTGATTCATTGGTTCGTCATGGTTTTGTAATCAATCCTTTGATGAAGGACAATTATTTTTTGGAGGCCAATTTTAGTTTAAGTGAATATGATCTTAAAGCTTCCGATATGGACAGCCTATTGGAATTGAAGGAGCATTTGGTTTGGCTTAACCTAGGCAATTCGCAGGTGAAAGACGCATACCTGGAAAAAATAGGATTGTTGCAAAATCTGGTAAAGTTGGACCTTAGGGGTAATGAAATAACCGATAAGGGGATAAAACACTTATCTAAATTGGAGAATTTGGAATCGCTTAACCTTTATGGGACAAAAGTTTCCAAAGGTGTCCTGGACCTTGTGCCTAAATTATCCAGATTAAAGAAATTATACCTCTGGCAGTCCGAAGTATCCAATGAAACCATAACGCTATTAAAAGATCAAAATCCCGGTCTCACCGTAATTTTTGAGCGGGAGTGAAATTTAATAATAATTATATATTGTTATCATAAGGGTAATAATGGGGAAGTGAACAAATTACGTCTGGTAAAGTAGTTGGGAAATACCATATTTTCATCAGTTATACATAATGATATTGGTATGGGGCCATGTTAAAAATAAGATGAGGTCGTTACCGTTTTTGGCCTCCCTTATTTTTATGAAGGCTATGCGCATTTGTGATTCTACAGTTTTAATGGATATTCCTTTGATTGATGCTATTTCCTTGTATTTAAACCCGTACATTTTATTCAGAATGATGATTTCCCTGCACTTAGGGGGTAAGGATTCAATTATTTTTTTCATTCTTTTGACACGTCTTTCCATAGCTTCGGAATCTTCTTCAATGCAGTTTGTTAGTGCTTGCTCCCAAACATCCCTTAGAATTTTTTCCTGTTTTTTAGTCTTCTTAACAGTATCAATATATCGATTATAAGCTATGGCATATAGGTAGTTTTTTGGGCATTTGGTTTCATCCAATTTGCTTTTGTTGTTCCAAAAATCAATAAATGCCTCTTGTACAATGTCTTCAGACTGTATCCTGTTCTGTGTGTAAGTGGTAATATAGGCCAAAAGGCGATCGTAGTAGGCATTAAAGAGATACCTAAATGCGCCCCTGTCCCCATTTTTTAAAGCAATTACCGCATTATTTTCGTTCATTTCGCCCTGTGGTAAAATATTAGTATTTAGCCTATTTCGGTGCGAATATCAAAAAAAAAAACATTTTTTTTAAGGGTTTTGTAAATATTGATAGTATTAATTGGGTAAAGCATACCTCGGCCTAACTGAACCGTTTTATTATGTGCCAAAAAATTGTAGGAATTAAATGAAGAAAAAAATTTCCAAACTTCTTGTCGGAACTATTACTGAAAAGGAGGTTGATCAACTTCGGGATTGGGTGAATGATCCCAACAATAAATCCATTCTGGAGGCCTACGTTCGCGATTATCACGATTTAAACCTTATTTCACTCAAAAGTAATATTGACGAGGCTTATAACAAGGTGATCAAGGAAATCGAAACTAGGGAGAAGCCCACAAGAAAGCTTGGGGTCATTTGGATGAAGTACGCTGCCGTAATCGCTATAATACTTGGTGTTGGATATTTATTCGAGTATAATTCTTTTTTCTTGACAAAGGAAGCTGTAGTTGTGCCCAAGAACGAATCTATAACCCTTGAAATAGGGAATGGCACTGTTCAATCTATAGATATTAATGCTACAGCAGAGGTAAAAACTGTGGATGGCAATGTTGTGGGAATCCAAAAGCAGGATCAAATTAGTTATACCAATTTGGACCACGCCAAAAATTTAGTGTACAACACAATCAATATTCCCAATGGGAAATCCTTTAAATTATTACTTGCTGATGGGACTTTGGTGTTCCTAAATGCCGGTAGTTCCCTGAGGTATCCTGTAAATTTCTCCACTGATGGTGATAGGGAGGTCTTTTTAACAGGAGAGGCCTATTTTAATGTTAAAAGCGATATGGAAAGACCGTTTATTGTTAATGTCGATGGGCTGGATGTAAAAGTAATGGGAACGGAATTTAATATCTCTGCCTATCATGAGGACCTGAATATTGAGGTAGTCCTTGTCCATGGACAGGTAAGCCTAAAGAAGGAGGAGAGACCCGATCACGGTGCTGTGGACCTCACCCCGGGCCAAAAAGGGTCCTTCCATTTTGCTTCCGAGAATATAAGTGTTGAAGAGGTAAATACGTCTTTGTACACCTATTGGATGCAGGGCCATTTGGTCTTTAGGGAGCTCACTTTCGATAAAATATTAAAAAAACTGGAACGCCATTATAATGTGGAAATCATCAATTTGAACAAAGAATTGGGGAATGAGGTATTCAATGCAAGTTTTGAGAAGGTAGATATAGGAGAAGTTCTTGGATACTTTAATGAAACCCACAAGATTGAATATAGTATAGTAGATAATAAAGTAATTATAAAATAGTAACAATAGAGAATCAACCTAAAATCAAATATCAATGCCTATGAAGTAAAATTATAAATCCCGGCACTTTTATATAAAACAAAAAACCGGAAAATGTTAGAGCATTTCCCGGCATTCATATGTGATCGTGCCATTATTAGCCAACCACTATAAAAACAATTAAAATTATGAAAAAACTTTTTAACCGACTTAGGTTGGGATTGACTTTGTTGAAATTCGACTTAAGAATGAAACTCACCGCATTATTATTAATTACTACATTCTTGGGATTACACGCTAATGATAGCTATGCCCAAAAGACCAAAGTAAGTTTGGATGTAGAGAATACAGCTATCAAAGAGGTTATAGATAATATTGAGTTTAGTACGAAGTTCAAGTTTGTATATAAAACCAGACATGTGGACCTTCAACGAAAAGTGTCTTTGAAAATTACCAAAGGCCATATAGATCGAGTGCTAAAATTAATGTTTGGGAATACAAACACTTCTTACAAACTTCGGGGGACACAAATTATATTGTGGCAAGATTCCACGAAAAGTGTTCCCGAGGAACAACCGAAAGCAAATAGTATTGTTCCATTACAAGAACAACTTACAGGACAGATTTCAGATTTGGATGGGAATGTTCTGCCTGGAGCCACCGTTATTATAGAAGGAACATCTGCAGGGGTTATAGCGGATTTTGACGGAAGATATTCCATTGCCGTAAAGCCAGATCAAATGCTCGCCTTCTCCTATATTGGAATGGAAACGCAATTGATTAAATATGTAGGGCAAAAAACATTGGATGTTTTTTTGGAATCCAAGTTGGATGAATTGGAAGAGGTAACCGTAGTGGCTTTTGGCAAGCAAAAGAAAGAAAGTGTTATTGCTTCGGTTTCCACAATAAATCCAAGCGAATTAAAAATACCGAGTAGCAATTTAACTACCGCCTTGGCGGGTCGTATGGCCGGNATAATCTCTTACCAAAGAAGTGGNGAGCCCGGTCGTGACAATGCCGAATTTTTTATCCGGGGGGTTACTACATTTGGATATAAAAAGTCGCCCCTAATACTAATCGATGGGATTGAACTGACCGCCACGGATTTGGCGCGATTGCAACCAGATGATATTGCCAGTTTTTCCATTATGAAGGATGCCACGGCCACGGCCCTATATGGAGCAAGGGGTGCCAATGGTGTTATTTTGGTAAATACCAAAGAAGGAAAAGAAGGCCCTGCCAAGTTGAATTTTAGGTATGAGAGGACCTTGTCCACCCCCACAAGGGCCTTGGAATTGGCAGACCCGGTTACTTATATGAAACTGCACAACGAAGCCATTAGGACAAGGGATCCATTGGGGGGGCGTGCCTATTCCTTGGAAAAAATAAGACAAACGGAGCAGCTAAACAGAAATGAAATGGTATATCCTGCCGTAGACTGGTTCGATGAAATGTTCGAGGAAAGTACGTTTAATGATCGCTTTAATTTTAACGTTAGTGGTGGAGGTAAGATAGCTCGTTACTATCTGGCCGCAACATTAAATACGGACAATGGAATTCTTAAGGTCGATAAGCGAAACAACTTTAATAATAATGTCAATGTTAAAAATGTTTCCCTACGCTCCAATGTAAATATAGATATTACCAAGACCACGGAGGTAGGGGTTCGGTTCAGTGCAAATTTTGATGATTACAATGGTCCGATCGATGGGGGCGAAACCTTATTTAGAAAGGCTTTGCAAACCAATCCGGTACTTTATCCAAAGTACTACGAACCGGATGCGCAATATGCCAATACACAACATATTCTTTTTGGTAATGACGGACAAAATGGTGATTACCTGAATGCCTATGCCGATATGGTTAGGGGCTACAAAGAAGAGAATAGAAGTAAAATACTGGCTTCAGTGGAAATCAAACAGGATTTGGAATTTATAACCGAGGGCCTGTCCGCCCGCGCTATGGGGAATACTACCCGCGAATCCTTCTTCAATGTTAGTCGTGGCTATAGGCCTTTTTATTACAGTCTAGCGAGTTATGATGCACAAATAGACGAATATTCATTATTTGCCTTGAACCCAAATGACGGATCGGAATTCTTGGAATACGATGAAGGTAATAAGGACGTAGCTACTGCCTTCTATGCGGAAGCAGCCATAAACTATAACCGGACCTTTAATCAGAAACACACCACAACAGCAATGTTGGTAGGGATTATGAGGGAACAGAAAATTGCCAACGCAGGAAATCTACAAAAATCTTTGCCCTATAGAAATATGGGTGTTTCCGGAAGGCTTACCTATGCTTATGATAGTCGGTTGTTTACGGAATTTAATTTCGGATATAATGGTTCCGAACGTTTTGCAAAGCAAGAACGATATGGGTTTTTCCCATCAATGGGTCTAGGATGGGTCGTCTCCAATGAAAAGGCATGGAAATCTGTCAAAGAGGTGGTCAATAAACTAAAACTAAAGGCTACCTATGGCCTAGTGGGGAACGATGCCATAGGAAATGAAAATGACAGGTTCTTCTATATCTCACAAGTGAATATGAACGATGGAGGTAGGGGCGTAAGTTTTGGTCAGGACTATTTTTACCAACGAAATGGGATAAGCATAAATAGATATAGCAATAACCAGATTTCTTGGGAAACAGCCAAAATGACAAATATTGGATTTGAATTGGGATTGTTCAACAAGTTGGATTTTCAATGGGATTATTTTAGGGAAAAGAGGACCAATGTACTTATGGACCGTTCCCAAGTGCCATCCTCTATGGGTCTCCAAGCACCCTTAAGGGCCAACATTGGGGAAGCCTCTTCGGATGGTTTTGAAGGAACCCTGGATTATCAGGAAAGCTTTGCAAATGGGCTTTGGCTTTCCGCAAGGGGCAATTTCACCTATGCTACCAGTAAGTTCGATGTTTATGAAGAACTTGATTATGTTGGGGCCGGCCTTCCTTGGAAATCGAGGATAGGAAACTCCCTAAATCAACCATATGGGTATATAGCGGAAAGATTATTCGTAGATGAGGCGGATATAGTAAATTCTCCTTTTCAAACTTTTGGCGAATATATGCCAGGCGACATTAAATACAAGGATATTAATGAAGATGGGGTGATAGATAGCAATGATGAGGTGCCAATTGGATTTCCCGATTCACCTGAAATTATTTATGGTTTTGGAGCATCTGTAGGATATAAGAATGTGGATTTTTCTTTCTTCTTCCAAGGTTCTGCGCGTTCTTCCTTCTTTATAGACGGTTACAAAACAGCACCTTTTATAGATATAAACGATTCCAATAACCAAGATTCCAATTGGAACTCCAAAAATGGAAACAATGCCTTGTTGCAGGTTTGGGCAGACGACCATTGGTCGGAAGACGATAGGGATATTTATGCAGCATGGCCAAGATTGTCAGATCAGGTGGTGGACAACAATAATAGAAGAAGTACCTGGTTTCTTAAAAATGGCGATTTTTTAAGGCTGAAGTCGGTAGAACTGGGTTATACCTTTAATAAGGACACCTTTATTTCGAAAGCTAAAATTGCATCCATGAGGATATATTTAAGTGGGACCAACTTGTTGACCTTTAGCCATTTTAAACTTTGGGATGTGGAAATGGGCGGAAATGGATTGGGATATCCCATTCAAAAAGTATTTAACCTAGGGGTCAATTTAAATTTCTAAACAAATATTATGACATCTGCCGCAACTGTTTGGAGATTATCACCAATGGATTTGGCAAACTTCGCCTGTGCCAACACAGGAAGATATGACCATAAAAACAAATAAAAAGAAACAAATGAAAAAATATATAGTATTGATATGGGTTTTCCTATCATTAAGCTGTGACGATTATTTAGATATAGTCCCAGACAATTTGGCTACCATAGAGATAGCCTTCAATAATAGAATTTCAGCAGAACAGTTTTTGTTCACTTGCTATAGTTATGTTCCCAATCATGCAGATACCCAACAAAATTTTGCTTTGTTGGCAGGGGATGAAGTGTGGTATTACGGAGAACAGGATTTTTATGTTAACAATGTTACCAGTGCACGTTTGGCAAAAGGGCTGCAAAACGTAACGGAGCCTTATCTCAATTATTGGGAAGGAGGAAGAGGTGGGTACAACATGTTTGTGGCCATTCGCGATTGCAATATATTTTTGGAGAACTTGAAGGACGTCCCTGGTTTAAATGTGGCGGAAAAAAACAGGTGGATAGCAGAAGCCAAAACCTTAAAGGCATTTTTCCATTTCTGGCTAATGCGAATGTATGGGCCTATTCCCATTGTTGATGAAAATATACCGGTAGATGCCACAACGGAAGAAACCCAGGTAAAACGTAATTCGGTAGACGAAGTAACCGCCTATATTGTGGGACTTTTGGATGAGGTCATTGAAAGTGGGGACCTGCTTGAAAAAATCACACAAATACATACCGAAAACGGCAGACTTACCAATCCAGCTGCAAGGGCTATTAAGGCCAAGGTATTAATGCTGGCGGCAAGTCCGTTGTTCAATGGCAATTCTGACTTTAGCGGTTTTGTGGATGAAAATGGAAATAATTTGGTCAACCCGGTTTATGATGAACAAAAATGGGTAGCGGCTAAAGAAGCCTGTTTAGAGGCCATTGAATCGGCAGAAGCTGCAGGACATGCATTATATGAATTTACCGATTTGCTGCCTATTGGGCAGATCAGTCCGGAATTAAGGGAAGAGCTAACCTTAAGGACCACTATAACCGATAGATTTAATTCAGAATTGATTTGGGGAGTGGATAAACATTCAATTGGTTCCTTACAAAGGTGGTGCCAACCGCGTTGGACCGGGGATCATAATGCAAAATTTGGGGACACCAAAAAATCCCATGCTCCTACACTAAATATGGTTGAGGATTTTTATACGGTAAACGGTGTGCCNATAGAAGAGGACAATGATTGGGATTTTGCCGATAGGTACAACACTATTACTATTCAGGATCAACTGGTGGAAGACCATAAATATACCTTACAGGACAATTATACTACAGCAAAATTGCATACCTACAGGGAACCTAGGTTTTATGCTTATGTGGGCTTTGATGGGGGTAAATGGTTTTCAATGGAGACGGAGGATCCTGAAGATTTACCGCACCTGAACGCCAAGTTAGGGCAGTTTTCTGGGAAAAATGGTTTTGAAATCTATTCCATTACCGGGTATTTTACAAAGAAACTAGTTGGTTATGAGACTATTGTAACCAAAAATGTAACCACTTTTGTGGATTATACATTTCCCATAATCCGTTTAGCCGATTTATATCTAATGTATGCAGAAGCGGCCAATGAAGTTAAGCCAGCTCCGGATGGGGAGGTATATGAATATATACAAAGGGTAAGGACCAAGGCGGGCTTGGACAAAGGTTCAGATCTTGTGACTACGTGGGCACAACACTCCAATAAACCCAATAAGCCAACAACAAAGGACGGTATGCGGGAAATCATTCAACAAGAAAGAAGAATAGAACTAGCATTTGAAGGTCAACGCTATTGGGATTTACGTCGATGGAAACTTGCAGAAGATTATTTTGCCAAGCCAATTAGGGGATGGAATATTAATTCTGCGAGTATTGATGGATTTTATCAAGTAAAGAACATCTTTTTCAGAGATTTCTTAACAAAGGACTATTTATGGCCAATTAGCCAAAGCGAATTACTTAGAAATCCAAACTTGGTTCAAAGTCCAGGCTGGTAAAAAAATAATTATAAAGGTTAAAAATAATTTAAAGGACATGAAAAAGTATATAGATTTAATGATTTGCTTTATAGGGGTTGTACTATTTTTTGGGTGTCAGGAAGAAGATAAACAACACCCTTACGGAACAGACACCAAAGCGCCGGATAAGGTTGTAATAGATAATGTTATAAACCACCCAGGTGGGGCGGTTGTTTATTTTACTGCGCCAAGCGATGAGGATGTGTTGTATGTACGGGCCAATTTTAAGGACGATAGGGGCAATAAAAGGGAAGTAAAGGTTTCAGCTGTAATGGATTCCTTGGTAATCCAGGGCTTCGGAAAGGTTGGAAATTATGATGTAGATGTTTTTGCCGTAGACAGGAGTGAAAATTTATCCGAAGTTGTCAATATTAGTATTGCTCCTTTAGACCCACCTGTCCAGTCTATTTTGCCCTCCCTTGTTGGAGAAGTGGATTACGGCGGTGTAAAGGTGAGCTATGAAAACCCTACCAGGGCTGAGGTTTCCTTGAATGTCGTAAAATTCAATGAACAATTGGGCGATTATGAATACAGGGAATCCTTTTTTACCAGTCAACCCGAAGGACAATATAGCTTTAGGGGGTACGAAAGTGTAAAATCGAAATTTGGGGTTTATGTTGAGGATAAGTGGGGAAACATATCGGATACCGTTTATTTTGAAGTAACCCCCATTCCCGATGAATTCTTGGACAAGGAAAAGTTTTCAATATTTAAAATCCAGGGCGATAAAAGTTTTAGTGAGTATGGCTTTAATGCAAGCCAAATGTGGGACAAGCGTTGGAGCGATCAATGGAATTGCGGGCATACCAACTTTGAACCCTTGCCCCATTACCTTACCATCGATCTTGGGACTACGGTTAAATTAAGTAGGTTTAAACTATACCAACGAGGCGGTAGTGAACTTTATAAGCATGGTAACCCCAAGCATTTTAAAATCTACGGGACTAAGGATATCAATAATTTGCCTCCATATGATGCAGCCGATCCAACCGCAGGTTGGACATTGCTTAAAGAATGTTTTTCCTTTAAACCATCCGGTCTGCCCATTGGGCAAGTTACNTCCGAAGATATAGAATTTCAGAACAAAGGGGAGGATTTCGAATTTGACGTGGAAAATTTAGTGGAGGTGCGNTATATACGAATAGAGAATATTGCTACTTGGGGCGATCAAATAGTATCAGTAATTGGTGAACTCTCTTTTTGGGGAGAAATTACTGAATAATACATATAATTTTAAAAGATAAACGTTATGCGGACAAAATTAATAAAATTAGGGTCTTTAGTGTTTTTACTGGGACTTACGTTAATGGCATGTGGAGGGGATATGGAGTCTATTCACGAGGAATATCTTCAGGGCGAAAAAATATATGCTGGTAAATTGGATTCTTTACGTACGGAAATAGGCTATAAGCGTATTAAAATAATTGGTGACACTAGATTTTTGGGAAATTCCAAAGAGGTTACCGTACAATGGGAAGATCAATCCAGGGTATTTAAAATTGAAGGGGATCTTAAAGAGGAGTTTGAAATAATTGTGGATGGTCTTGCCGAACATAGTTATGAGTTTAAAGTCTTTACCAAGGATCCCTTGGGAAATAAATCTGTTGACCAAATCATAAAGGGGTCCACGGTAGGTGATTTATTTAGGTCCAGCCAAATACCCAGAAGGTTGACCGGGTTTGATGTTGCCGAGGAAACCTATGCCAATTGGGCGAGCAAGGCAGAATCCGAATTCGTTATTTTCACCCAAATAGCCTATGATAATAATGCTGGTGGAATAACTAAGGATACTGTTTATCCAGACGATTCTTCAATATTATTAACAGATTGGAAGCCTTTGGGAAAATTTGAAATAATTTCCGCGGTCTCTTCCGGACTTATGGGATTTGATACCATTTACTTGGACAAAATAGAAAAGACCTTGCCCGAACCCCCATATGACCAATTGGAAAGTAGTTATTTTTCCATGGTAGGAATGCCCAGCGATAATCCGGGGACCTCCTATGGAGGAAACCCTAAACAATACTTGTTCGATGGGGATGGTAGCTGGAGTGGAAGTGATTCCCACGGCTATCATTCAGGGGAAAATGCAATACCCCATCATTTTACGGTAGACTTAGGGGTAACTACTAGGGTGCGAAAGGCTAGGTTAGATCTTAGGGACCCCAATAATTATGCAGGAAACAACCCTACGCATGTTGAAATTTGGGGGATAGACGATATTACTGGAGCGGAAACCGCCTCTAGTGATGCCGCAGAATTTGAGGCCAAAGGATGGCAATTGCTACATAGTACTCCTGTAGATGGCCAGAACCAACAAAGTGTAGAGTTCAACATTCCTTTCGGGCCAATGGTGCGCTATATAAGATATAGGGTTACCAGTACGGTCGGAGGCAGTGGGGCTCAATTGACCGAACTAACTTTTTGGGGACAGGATACACAGGCCCTGGAGTTGGATAAAAGTTCCATAATTATGGTCGGGATGCCTAGCGATAATCCAGGAACATCCTATGGCGGCAATCCCGTTCAATACTTATTTGATGGGGATGAGAGCTGGAGCGGTAGCGATTCTCAAGGATATCATTCCGGTGAAAATTCGATACCACATCATTTTACCTTGGATCTTGGGGTAACCGCAGAGATTAGAAAATGTAGGTTAGGATTACGTGACCCCAACAATTATGCAGGTAACAATCCTACCATGGTAGAGCTTTGGGGCATTAACGATATCTCAGGTGCGGAAACGGCTTCTAGCGATGCTGCGGAATTTGAGGCCAAAGGATGGCAATTGATGTATAGGGGAGCAATTGATGGAGAGAACAATCAAATTGTTGAATTTGATGTGGCATCAGGACCCTCTTTTCGCTATGTGAGATATAGGGTTACAGGTACTGTGGCCGGTTCTGGGGCACAATTAACGGAAATGACCTTTTTCGGGGTAGGAATAAAGCCTTTGCCTTAGATTTTTAAGAGATTGATGTTAAGTTAGTTAGTAGTGTTAGAGGTAAGGGGTATTAAACTCCTTACCTCTTTTTTTTGTCCATGAATGGAAATAAATACCCATTAATGTGGTATTTATGGAAAGGGAACCAATTGTTGGAAAAGAAATGGTAAAGAGCTCTTCACCTAAAATAATTAGGTTGAACCAAGCTTTGATAAATGGTAAGTGGCTAAAAGACAATTATGATATGAAACTAAAGACATTGAAATTCACCCAATAATTGGTGGGCTAGGTTCAAAATAACGCCCTTGGAAATTAGGTAGGGGCACTTGATTTTTAATCGTTTATACAATAGTTGGCCCCACAAATTTATTTTACTTTAAGTTATTCTATTGTTTTTCGACTAATACTCTTACTATCTCAATACAAGACAGACGGAATGGAAGGGAAAATAGATACAGATTTAGGCAATATAAAATTTTCAGTTTTGGACTTGGTACCCGTAGCTCAAGGTGCAACACCCTTACAGTCTATTCACAAGAGCCTGGAATTGGCTCAACATGCGGAAACTTTAGGCTTTGAGCGGTTTTGGATATCCGAACACCACAATATGGAAAGTTTGGTGAGTTCCGCCACGCCAATTTTAATAGGACATATTGCCCAGGGAACCAAAACCATCAGGGTAGGCTCCGGTGGAGTTATGTTACCCAATCACGCACCCCTAATTGTAGCGGAACAATTTGGTACCTTGGAGACACTTTATCCAGGAAGAATTGATCTAGGCTTGGGAAGGGCGCCAGGAACAGATCAACTAACGGCTAAAGCTTTAAGAAGAAATAGAACAGAGACCGTGCACGATTTTCCAAATGATATAGCCGAATTACAGACTTATTTTTCCAAGGAGAATAAAAATGCTGCGGTGAGGGCCATTCCCGGGGAGGGATTAAACGTGCCNTTGTATTTACTGGGCTCTAGTACTTTTAGTGCTCAATTGGCCGGATCCAAAGGGTTGCCATATGCTTTTGCGAGTCATTTTGCCCCTACACATTTACATGAGGCCTTAAGATTATACCATTACAATTTTGAACCTTCGGCACAATGTATTGCACCCTACACTATTGCCTGTGTTAACGTTATTGCTGCAGAAACCGATGAAAAGGCCAAACATTTGGAGACAAGCCTTCAGCAATTGGCTTTGGGAATTATTAGGAATACCAGAAAACCATTGCCGCCACCGGTAANGAGTATGGATGGTTTATGGCATGAGGTAGAAAAGGCCCAAATACAAAAGATGATGTACTATAGTTTTGTAGGATCCAAGAAAACCATAAAAGCACAACTTTCAGATTTTATAGCAAATACCCAGGTCAATGAAATAATGGCGGTATCCCATATTTTTGATCATCAGGACCGCCTAAGGTCCTATGAAATTTTGAGTAGCCTTCTTAAAGATGAGTGAATTTGGTTTTGTAAAAGCCATATTTTTGGTATCATGAAGTCTGGATGACAAATTTTAACTAATTTGTGGTTCTATTACATAAGTTATAAATGTGGAAGAGGTTACATTTAATAATATGGTTCATGGGGCTTATATTGGCCTGCAAATCTGAAATACACAGTCAGGATAAAGTGCTCAAGGTCAAGGAAATTGAATATAACGGACAAGTTGGTTTGGAAAAGGTGTCCCAACTCTTGGAACAGTATGCCGCGTTGGAGCATGTGGATTTAATTAACTGGGATAAGTTTTCATACCACCCCGATGTAGATTTTAGGATAGCCCATAGCAATAATGCCATTTGGCTAAAATACTATGTTAGGGAAAAAAACATTTTGGCCAATGTTGAAGAGACCAATGGTCCTGTGGCCCGTGACAGTTGTGTGGAATTTTTCTTTGACNCCTTAGGGAATGGAAATTACTACAATTTTGAGTTTAATTGTATAGGTACGGTTCATCTGGCTTATGGTCCCGGTAGAGGAAAGCGTCAATTTGTGGACCCCAAGACCATTGGGAATCTAATCCAAGTAGAAAGTTCTTTGGGAACCCAAACCTTTGCAGAAAAAACGGGCGACTTCACTTGGGAAATGACCATTATCATACCTGCTGAGATCCTGAACCATAATCCTGAAATTAAATTAAAGGGCTTACAGAGTACTGCAAATTTTTATAAGTGTGGCGATGCTACTTCCCAACGCCATTATTTAACATGGAATCCGGTTGGAACTGAAAAGCCGGATTATCACAGGCCAGAATTTTTTGGCCAATTAATTTTTCAATAAGCAATATCCGGGTGATTGTAGGTCACTTTGGGGAACAGCATATTTTGGAGAGATATTTTTTAAACTTTCAACAGAAACCGCACTTTTTTTTGATTTAGGCAATATAATTGTTAAATATTGGAAATAAAAAGGGAGATTTATCCAAAGTATTATTAAATTTAAGATGTGTACGAACACATCCTAAAGAGTTAACGGCAGGATCTACATGCAGGCCGAGGATGTTATTATAGGGTAAAACAAGAGTTCCCGTCCATACATAGGGATTAATAGGGATTTTACAAAATTGCCCATTTTGGAGAGTCAATCACTGGTTTATAAATTACATAATCAATGCCCATTTCCCCGCGAATCAAAAAATTAATTTTTTGTGTTGTGCCTATTTTGACTTTGGTGCAATGTGAATTACAACCATCCCGTGGGGGCCTTTTTTTACCTGAAGGCTTTAAAGCGGTTGTGGTCGTAGACAGTATAGAGGAAAGGGTGAGGCATATTGCGGTATCAGATGAGGGGCTACTATATGGTAAACTAAGAAATTCCAATGAAAAGGGAGGTATAGTTGTAATTCAGGATAAAAATAATGATGGCAGGGCAGATGTGATAGAAAAATTTGGGGCATATCGTTCGCTACAAAAACGGAGTTATTCCACGGCTATGAGGATTTATAATGGCTACCTATATTTTAGTTCGGAATTGGTCATTTATCGCTATAAATTAAAACCGGGAACATTAATACCTGAAGGGGAAATGGAAATTGTAATGACCGATGATCATGGACATGGCAAGCACGAGCATATAGGAAAGCCCATTGCTTTTGATAATGAGGGCCATATGTATGTGCCTTTTGGAGCTCCATCCAACGCTTGTCAAAACCCTAAAAGAACCCCTAGGGCTCCAGGTATGGACCCATGCCCACAACTGGAGGATCATGGAGGTGTTTGGCGTTTCGATGCCAACAAGTTGGGCCAGACCCAAAAGGATGGATACAAATATGCCACAGGGATACGCAGTGTAGTGGCAATGGATTGGAATTCGGAGGATGGTAACCTATATATAGTGATGCACGGTCGGGACGATTTAAATAGACTGTTTTCAAATATTTATTCCGGTTGGGATAGCGCCATGCTCCCTTCCGAAGAATTTATAAGAGTAACGGAAGGTTCAGACTTTGGCTGGCCTTATTGTTATTATGATCAAATGCAGGAAAAGAAAGTACTGTCGCCCGAATATGGAGGCGATGGCAAAATAGTTGGAAGATGTAAGGACTTTGATGATCCCATAATGGGCTTTCCAGGGCACTGGGCACCCAACGATTTGTTTTTTATGATGGGGATAAGTTGCCAAACCGGTATAAAAATGGAGCTTTTATAGCCTTTCATGGATCTACCAATAGGGCGCCTTACCCCCAATCTGGATATTTTGTTGGATTTGTTCCGTTCAAAGACGGTAAGCCTTCAGGCGATTGGGAAGTTTTTGCGGATGGTTTCGCCGTAGTTGATACCATCGCCAGCGTTAACGATGCCAAATACAGGCCTATGGGTATTGCTTTTGGGGAAGACGATAGTATGTATATTTCAGATTCGGTTAAAGGTAAGATATGGAAGATCGTTTTTGAGGATGATAAAGATAATTTCGGTCAGGAGCAATTAGCGGAAATGGAAAAAAGAAAATTATTATCCCACATTAGAACACCGGATGAAATTAAGGATAACCTTATGCCCAAACAATTCACTGGTGCACAAAAGACCTATTACACCTATTGCAGTCCCTGCCATCAAAAGGATGGTAAAGGGGCAACAGGTAGGTTTCCAACACTCAACGGAACAGATTGGGTAACCGGGGATAAGGAAAGGCTAATAAATATTGTTTTAAAAGGTATGGAAGGTTCCATTGTAGTAAATGATGAGGTCTTTAATGGGGTAATGCCACAGCATGGTTTTTTGAGTGATGCGGAGATAGCGGATCTGATTACTTATTTAAGATCAAATTTTGGAAATGATGCCGATGCGGTTACCGAAAAAGAAGTCTCAAACTTAAGAATGGGCTTATAGGATTTCGCACCATTAATATCAAAGATTAAATAATAATTGAAAAAATGAAAAATATGCTAAAAAAACAGATTTGGGCCATTGTTTTATTGTTGTTGACAACTATTTCGCTTAGGGCGCAGGATTACGACATCTTGGTTAAAGGTGGGCATGTGGTAGACACAAAGAACAATTTGGACCACGTAATGGATGTAGCCATAAAAGATGGAAAAATTGCAAAAGTCCATTCCAAAATTCCCGAAAACCAAGCCAGATCGGTGATTGATGCCCAAGGGTTAATTGTTGCTCCCGGACTCTTGGATATTCACGGACACAATTTTTTTGGGACCGAGGAGGATGCGTACTTGAGCAATAGTTTTAGTGCTTTGCCCCCTGATGGATTTACCTTTAGGAGTGGCGTTACCACTATTGTTGATGTAGGTGGTGCCGGTTGGAAGAATTTTAAAACTTTTAAGGCACAGACGATAGATAACTCAAAAACACGGGTATTGTCTTTCTTAAATATTATAGGATCGGGCATGAAGGGAGGTGCCATTGAGCAAAATATAGAGGATATGAATCCTAAAATGACGGCCTTTGTTGCCTCCCAGCACAAGGGGACCATAGTGGGGGTAAAATTGGCCCATTATAGTGGTTTTGATTGGGAACCTGTACATAGGGTGGTGGCAGCGGGTACCATGGCCGATATCCCGGTTATGATCGATTTTGGAGGTAGTGAACCGGAGTTGTCCTTGGAAACATTGCTCATGGAAAAACTTCGCCCAGGAGATATTTTTACCCATGCCTATGCCCATGTACAAGGTAGGACCCCTGTGGTGGATGAAAATGGCAAGGTAAGGAAGTATGTCTTTGAGGCTCAAAAACGAGGGGTCATATTTGATGTTGGCCATGGTGGTGGCAGCTTTGTGTTTGAGCAAGCTGTACCAGCCGTTAAGCAAGGTTTTTTACCTAATTCGATAAGCACGGACCTTCATACCGGAAGTATGAACGGGGGAATGAAGGATATCCTCAATATAATGTCGAAATTTCTCAATATGGGCATGCCGGTAAAGCAGGTAATTGAATGTGNAACCTGGAATCCGGCACAGTATATTAAACGCACGGATTTGGGACANTTGACAGTTGGGGCCGTGGCAGACCTAACAATTCTAAACCTGCGAAAAGGGAATTTTGGGTTTATTGATACANAGGGGAAAAAAATAATGGGCAATCAAAAATTGGAATGTGAGCTGACCCTAAGGGAGGGGGATGTGGTTTGGGATCTTAATGGTATTTCCAGACCAATGTGGAATGCGAAGTAAGCCCAGATATGGGAAATGCATTTAATTGGATTAATCTATAAAAAAATAAGTTATGCTTAGTAGGAGAAAATTATTAAAAACGCTATCCAGTGTTCCTGTGATGGGNGGATTGGTAGGTACTGGANTGTTAACACCACAATTGCTCGGCGCCTCAGTTACCCAACCGGCGAAACGGAATTTTTTCAAGGAGCTGGGGATACGTACATTTATCAATGCAGCCGGAACCTATACTTCCATGACCGGATCCCTAATGTCCGAAGAGGTTACATCGGCCATCGTATTTGGCGCAACGGAATATGTAGATTTGGATGAGCTACAGGACAAGGTGGGTGAAAGAATAGCGGAATTGTTACAGTGCGAATATGCCACGGTATCCTCTGGAGCCTTCGGTGCCATGTCCATTGGGCTGGCAGGGGTAATCTCTGGAACGGACTCCGAAATCGCCGCCCAACTCCCGGATACTACAGGACTAAAACACGAGGTAATAATACAGGAAGGCCATAATATTGGTTATACCCATGCCCTTTTAAACGTTGGCGCCAAAATAGTCGTTGTTAAATCGAAAAAGGAAATGGAGAAGGCCATTAACAAAAATACGGCAATGCTCTGGTTTTTGAATGCCAATACCGACAATGGGGAAATTAAGTATGAGGAGTTCATAGCTATTGGAAAAAAGCACAACATTCCAACTTTTATTGATTGTGCCGCAGACGTACCCCCAGTGGAGAACTTATTCAAGGCACAACATTCCAACCTTTATTGATTGTGCCGCAGACGTACCCCCAGTGGAGAACTTATTCAAGTTTACCAAGATGGGGTTCGATTTAGTGGCATTTTCAGGCGGAAAAGGAATTAGAGGGCCTCAGAGTGCCGGATTATTGTTGGGAAAAAGAGATCTCATTAAAGCGGCAAGAATACATACCCCTCCACGTGGAAGTACTATTGGCAGGGGGATGAAAGTAAATAAGGAAGAAGTTCTAGGGATGCTGGTAGCCTTGGAAATGTATTTGGCCAAGGATCATCAAAAGGAATGGGAACTTTGGGAAAATCAAATTAGATTAATTAGCGACAGCGCCCTATCCGTAAAAGGTGTGCAGACAGAAATACACGTGCCACCTTATGCGAATCATGTTCCTTCCCTACGAATTAAATGGGATAGCAATTTAGTTAAGATTAGTCCGGAGGAAGCCCGAAAAAAGCTAATGGAAGGGCACCCTGCCATAGCAACGGTGGGCGACAAGGAAACTATAGGCATAACTACCTGGATGATGGATCCGGGCCAGGAAAGAATAGTAGCCAAGCGCCTTAAGGAGGTGTTGGTAAATGTATAATAAATAGAAATTATTTTTAAGGAAAGCGTATGAATTACAAGTATTTTTTAGTCCCATTAATGGCTCTAATGTGCCTTTCGTGTAACACAAAAAATGAAAATGAAGTGACATCGGTTGAAGTG
>JGI24723J26617_10001013_pt1 | contig 25815 bp, 21 predicted proteins | sample Cruoilmetagenom6_FD_26617 | JGI IMG/M metagenome (IMG submission 26617)
CTAACGGATGTTACTGCAATTTTCATGAGTTATATTTTTTTAATTTGTAATCGATATGCCATAATGCTTTCTTTAATAGGGGTTATTCTTATAATAAATCCCAAGCCAACAATTACCGCATAAATCAGCCAGGTTTTATCTAAAAGAGCTACATGAAGTAAACTCAGAATTATGGCAACATACGCCAAACTTTGCAATTTTTTCCACTTCGCCTTTAATCTTTTCATGGATTTTCTATTGGATGTATACAACAATGGTAGCAATATAAGTACCGCTATAAAGCCAGCAATGTAGTTGGCTTGGGTAAATGTTTCCAAAAGACCTTCGCCCCATACAAAAATGATGAAGTGTAGGATGCTCCATACCGCTGTAGCTATACCCATGGCTTGGCGTACAAAAAGGTTATTGACCCCAAATAGTATAAAGAAGGGGGTACAAGTAAGAACAGCTGTCATCCAACGTATTGCAAATTCACCGGAAATATGATACAACATTTCCAAAGTGGATCTTCCTTCACTTCCAGCACCTTCAATCAAGCTAATGGACAACCCATTGGAAAATTCGATATTAAACATACCAAAAATGATAAATAGGGGCAAGATGGCCAAAACGGCTACAATCATCCATCCGTAGTTTCGTTTTATAAAATTCATTCTATTTGTTTGTCGTTAAAACTTCCAATTCCTTTTCCATGGATTCGGCTTTTTCCTTAAATTTTTCCATGGCTTTTTTAAGTTGAGATACTTTTTTAAAGAGTACGTCATCTTGAATGGCTACATAGGTGATCTGGCCATGTATTTCCTTTACTTTGGATTTGCCCCCACAGCTTGGGCAATCGGCAACTTGACTCATCGTTGTTTTTTTTACCAAATAGCCATTGATTTGGCGATTTTAATAGGTCAATGTATTGTTAATATTGATGATTGAGCATACACAAAGAATGCTTTTACATCAAACTCTTCTCCAATTCATAAGAATAGGATAGGTAATAGTTTCTTGCGGGAGCATTGATTTGTTGTGCCGCCAGACTCCTTAATAGCCCTATTTTTATTTTTGTGACTTTTACCCTATCATAGTCTGTTTGAAGTAGATAGTCGGCCAATTCCAATCCCCANTGGTAATCACTTTTTTGGACAGCAGCACTCAACTGTTGAAACAATTTGTCTTCTCCACCAGCCAGTTCGGCCATACGTTTGGCCTCTTGTGATGAGGATAGGGGATTAAGGTTGGTAGGGTTGCCATCGAACCAGCCAACATAGTGTAGAAATATAGATCTAACACCCCATGGCACCGAACCATAAAACTCTTGTAAGTTGGGTTGATTTATCAATGAATCGGCCAATTTAACGCTGTCAACGGTTTGCTGAAGGGTATAGCCCTTGTTCATGGCATCTATGGTTTGTTGATAGACGCTAAGGATTGCCGTAGCGTAGTTTTTGAGATTGTCATGGACAAGTACTTTTCCTGAGATAGGACGTGTATGCCCGGGTACAAGGTATTCCACTGGGTAGGTGCTCATTTTTTGAATAGATTCGCCCCATGATTTTACATCCCTATATTGGGATCCCCGAATGGCATAAAGGTTTGGAAATGATTTATAGTAATTATCACCAGTAAATAATGTGTTAAGGTCGGGAATCCAAACGAAGAGCTCGTCATTTGTTTCCCCATCAGCGGCATGCAGTTGAATATCTACGCCGGCAAGCTTAAGGGTTATGGAGTCCTGAAATGTAAGGTTAGGTGCAATATATCCTTTCCCAGCCCTATCAGTAGGTGTTATACCTGCAGCAACACCTCTGTTAATGATATCTTTAGCGGGTAAATCGCGACCAAACTGACGAATGTTTCGCTGTTTTAAAATGGGCTCTACCGGTGAGCGCTCCTGTAATTCATCCTTAAACCCTTCTCTTGCAATGATTTTTACGTCCTTGTTATGGCCGATAAAAGCTGATGTACCTCCAGTATGATCCAGATGGCCATGCGTATAAATTAAGGCTTTCACAGGTTTATCTGTGATATTCCGGAATTCTTGCGCTACCTTCTCTGCAGCACCCAAGGCACGTAGTGCATCGATTATCACTACCCCTTGATCTCCAATAACCATNGAGGCGTTGGAACCATCATATCCCACGGCCACNTAAACCTTGTCGTTTAATTTGATGATTTCTGGAATAAATTCGGCACTCTGATTCTTTAATTTGGTGATATTCGGATGTTCTTGATCCTGCACTTGTGATATATTTTGATTTGGCGAATTATGACATGCCTGCATCAAAATAATTCCCAAAATAAGCAAAGCCCCTTTTATAATTACATGGTTTCTGATTGTTTTAAAGGAATATGTAACCGCTATTCGATTTTTCAATTTGTTCATATCAATAGATTTAATTTGAAGACTTGTTTAATTCCTTACAAAATTCGCATTAATAGAAATTTTGGGAAAGGTGAATGATTTGATAAAAATGGTAAATGTGAAACCAATACTTAATCAGTTCCATAAATAGAATAGGGGTAGGGTTGTTTTTGGAGTAGTGTGAGTTTTGGTCGACAAAAATTTATGTTACTGGATCACACTGGGAGGTAAGTAAATCTTAGGGTGAAAATGGCAAAAACAAGGAACCAGATCATTATAATTCAGCCTTAAATTGTTTGGGGGTAGTGCCAGTATGTTTTTTGAAAAATTTGGTAAAATTGGTCACTTCGTCAAAACCCATGGCATAACCTATTTCCTTTAAACTAGCACTTGTACTGGCTATGGCCCTTTTTGATTCGAGCGTTACAAAATCATCAATAAAATGTTTGGCCGTGTTCAAGGTAAATTCTTTAACAATCAGGTTTAAATGTTTGGTAGATACCTGTAGCATTTTTGCATAGTCCTTTACGTTCCGGGTCAGGATATATTGTTTTTCCACCAAATTTTTAAAATCAAGAAATATAGAATAATGTTGGTGGTTCTGCTTTGGCAGTTGGGCAGAATGTGTAAATCTTTCCAATCGTAGCAGGTATAATTCTAGCATGGCGCCTACAATGTTCCTTTGTGCGTAGGTGTTTTCTGCCTCCAGTTCAAGCAGTATCTCCTCTATGAAGGCTTCATTTAAATTTCCCCCATGCACTAGTGGTCTGGAAATATGATAATTATACAGATGGGAAATAAACTCAATGGACGATTTGGAAAAATAATTCAGAACAAATTCTTCTGTAAATAAAATAAGAAATCCGTCATAATCTGGATCTTCCTGAAAGGCATGAACCTGACCCTTGGCTATTTTTAATACCGTCCCTTTTTTTAAGGGAAATTCCTTTAAATCAATTTGATGATATCCTGCCCCATCCGAAACAATTAACAAGGCAAAAAAGTTAACTCTATGTGGCAAGTTGGGATTATGTTCCAGACCTCCCTTAATTTTGGCGAACAACTTGGATAAATGAAGAAACTCGAATTCTTTTTCGTTCTCTTCGCTCTCGAATGATATGTTGGGAATAGTGTTCAAAAGGGTTGAATTAACGAGTGGATTGGGTTTTAAATATGAAGATGTAGGGTACCGTAATTATTGCTCCCTTGCCGCCTTAAACTCACTTCCCTCATACCATTTGGGAAAATAATCTTCATTGGATAATTTTAACCCAACCTTAAAAAGTAATTGTAAATCCAATTGAACCCCACTTAATTCGGTTGTTTCAGGATGGTATTCATCCGAGGGTTGATGGTATTTATGGATACGGTAATAATCATTATAGGCCTTTATTTCCTCAATATTTTTTTCAAATCCTTCATAAGCGCCACTTGCGTACAGAGCGGGGATACCAATTTTTGCAAAATTAAAATGATCCGATCTAAAGAAATATCCTTTTTCAGCTTCCGGGTCCGGAATAATGTATCTGTTCTGTTCCATGGCTGCCGCTTTTGCATATTCATCCATTTCGGAATGCCCATAACCTGTAATGGTTAGGTCCTTCATTTTTCCCGGGCTATCTAGGGCATCAATATTTATATTTGCCACTGTTTTTTTCGGATCAAAAATGGGATTTTCCGCATAATAGGTTGAACCCAATAAACCTTGTTCTTCTCCAGTAAGGGCTATGAACGCAATGGAACGTTTCGTGGGATTACTCTTTTGGAAGGCTTCTGCTATGGCCAACAGACCAGCAGTACCGGAAGCATTGTCGACAGCACCATTGTAAATGGAATCCCCATCAATTGCTTTTCCAACGCCAAAGTGATCCCAGTGTGCAGAGTAAATAATAACTTCATCCTTCCTATCGGTACCGGGTATAAGTGCGACTACATTTTTGGATACATCTTTTTTAATTTTGTTTTGAATGGAAACGGAAACTTTTAAGTCTAACGGAATAGGTTTGAAGTTTTTATTACTGGAAAGGGTTTTATAGTCAAGACCTTTCATAGTGGAAACATCGAACATTTTTTCTGCACTGTCACCACTTATCCACGACTCAACATCCAAGAGAGGCAAATCGCTTTCGATGATCAATCTGGCGCCCGTCCATCCAGATTCAATAACATTCCAACCGTAGGAGGCCGGCTCGGTATCATGGATAATTATAAGTCCATCGGCACCTTGTCTGGCAGCTTCCTCATATTTGTAGGTCCAACGTCCATAATAGGTCATTTCATTACCTTTGAACAAGGTTGAATCTCCGGATTTAAAACCAGGATCGTTAATTAGAACTACGGCTGTTTTACCTTTCCAATCAATACCTTCGTAATCGTTCCATCCATATTCTGGGGCAACAATGCCATAGCCTGCAAAAACAAGGTCGGAGTTGTCTAGGCCTACATTTGTTGAGATCTTATTGGTGGTGGCCACAAAATCCTTTAATACATCCAATTGGAATTTTCCGTTTTTGCCAGAAATCACCATATTTTCGGACGGAGTTCCTGTTATTTCAACCATGGGCACATTTTGAAAATAGCTATTTCCATTGCCNGGAAGTAGCCCTAGCTTTTCAAATTCTTCTTTTAGATAGTTAACCGTTTTTACTTCCCCTTCGGTAAAGGGTTTTCTGCCGAGAAATGCATCAGAAGATAAACGTTCAATATGATTGCCTAAGGTGGTTAGGTTTACCTCCGCCGGATCGGTAGTATTTTTCTTGTCATCTGCACAACTTGTAAATAATATAAAAGCCAGAAATTTTAGGTAATTTTTCATATATAACATATTGGTAAAGCATGGATGATTTGTATATGGAACGCAGTTTATATCATCTCTAATGACAGTGGACTGGCAAATAAGTAAATACAGAGCCGCTTTTTTACATTATACCAAATTATAAAAATTAACGGACTTGCTAATACTTATTTGCCAGGTTTAAAATAAATGTCCAGTTAACAACTTAATGCGGTCTCCGTTTTTGTTCTAAGGTATAGGGTGTTACCATGTTGTAAAAGACAGGGTCAAAAGAGTTATGGCACAATATAGGGATCAATGATGCCGCTTACAAAATATCCATACAGATATCAATAGCCCCCTGAATATGTTGNGAATATAGGAGCTCTCTGTATTTACACNTCAATGCAGTACTTTACTTTTTCAATATNATTTTCTCAATGATATAATTATCGGTTTTGTTTTGAACATGCTTGGAGTTTTCCAACAAAATNACTCTTTGTAAGGAGGGAAAAATCTTTTTGGCGCGTTTTAGCATTTTCGCCCCTGGAAACATAATGTCCTTTTTTGCGGCAATTAGCGTAATAGGAGTACTTATTAATTTGGCTTCTTCTTTCTTTATAACAGGAACAGGAGTAAAATCCATTTTAAAATGTATAAATATTTTTGCCAAATATTTAAGAGCGAAGGCATCCTCTTCCGTAAAAAGGGTTGTTAAAAATTTTTCAAGGTATTTGGTCTTATGGGTTCTTATATAAAGTTTCATNGGAATAAATACTTTCAGCAGTAAAACAAATGGGTTTCCATTGACTATGAAGGCAGGGGCCGATAAAAATACCTCTTTGATCTTTTTTTCATTCTGGATCAATGTTTTGAGTATGATCAGTCCCCCAAAGGAAAATCCGGCCATGGTCACATTATTTAGGTTTAGCTGATTGATAATGTCATTGATCCATATGCCATAACTGTGGTCCTTCATACTCAATCTAGTTTCTGCACTTTTATTTGGTTGGGCAAGAACGTCTACGGCAAAGACTTGAAAATCTTTATGTAGGTTGGGATANGTTTCCAAAGCGATGGGAGCACAGCCATTGGANCCATGAATTAGCATTATNGGTGGCTTTGATGCATCTCCTGTGACGATAATATTGGTTTTCCCAAATTCAGTATCAATAATTTTGTAATTATAATCTATGTCTAAATCCTTTATTTTTTGTTCATAAAGATTTATAATCTCTTTTTGACCTATTTCTGATTTATATAACGAATTCATTTTCGTAATTTTAGGACAAATTTACTAATAATTTATTTTTAGGACAAGTTTACTAATGAGTAAGAAAAAGAAATTGATATTGGAAGCCGCCAGGACTTTATTTAACGAAAATGGCTATCATGATGTCACTATAAGAATGATTGCTTTAAAAATGAATATGAGTTCGGGAAACTTAAATTATCATTTCAAAAAACGGGAGGATATTTTTGAAGCCTTATATTTTGAAATGGTTTTGGAATTTGACCAAAGAATCGATGTGTTGCCGAATATGGAAATCTCCATTGAACAGCTTAGAAATGATGTGGAGCGCAGCATGAAGAGAATGTTGGATTATACTTTTTTTTGGACGGATTTGTACAATCTTCTTTCGATAAGTGATAGGGTGAAGGGACATTTCCAAGAGGTTTACAAAAAAAGGATAAGTGGGTGTTTTTTGCTATTTGAAAAATTGCAACAAAAAAACTTGATGAGAGCGGCATCATATGAAAGGGAATATGATTTTTTAGCGGAAAGAATGATCAATTACGGTAACACTTGGTTGTATTCCAGTCGGCTTTATGCCAATAAATTGGATGCCCACCAAATAGATTATCATGTGAATACCTACTTAAGTATATTATTTCCGTTTCTTACTTCCCACGGCAAAAGGGAATTTCAAAATCTATTACCGGAGCTTTTTGGTTAATGGGTTGTTATGTGCTTATTNTTGCGCCNAAGAATTTTAACTCTAAACCATTTGATAGTATATATTANAATGGCTATCCAGGCAATTGAAGTCAGTACTCCTTTTAAAACAGTAAAGGTAGTTGACAGAAAAACGATGGCATCAGTGAGCTCTATTGTTTTCGTAATCATTAAAATGACACAAATATTTTCTGCATAATCAAAGATCATCGCCAAAAACGGAACAACCAATAGTATGGATGTTAGCTTACTTGCAGTTTTGGATATTATAAAAAGACGAAACAAAAGGCTGCTCAAAAATAGCGCCAATAGAAAAGGATAGAATAGATCCAACAAGGTCAATTGTGGAAAAAGGTAAAGGGCCCTGGTTTCATTATTCAAGGTATCCACAATGGATGCTGCTTCGGAAATATTATATCCAAAAGTTTGGAGGTCAAAGACTTGGGTTCCAATTTGATTATTGATTACCGGCAAAGTATATAGCCACATCAGGAGTAGTACCAAGTGACTTGCAACGAATGAAATACAAATGTTCCTTACAGAGGACGTTTGGAAGAGCAGGGAATTTAAAATGGTCATAAAGGATGTTTTTGATTAAAAATCAAAGGTGGCCATTTCGTAGGGAGATTCCATTAACAAATGTTAAGCGTTAAGATTGTGTTCTTAATCTACTTAAAGAAATTGTGGTTATCCCCAAATAGGAAGCTATGTCGGTATGGGGTACAAGGTTTTCAATATTCGGAAAAGTATCTCTCAGAAGCTGCAACCTATCCTTGCCTTTAAGGGAAGCGAATGCTATTTCTTTTTGAACCTTCCCCATTAGTTCATTCCTCAATACGGTATTGCCGAAATGTCTTATTTCAAGGTCTTCCACCATTAGTTTTTCAAATTCTTCTGCATTAATAGTGGCTATTACGGCATCGGTCAACGCCCGTATATTGATAATGGATTTTCCTTCTTTACGTCTTGTTGTATTAGGTGATATTATGGAACCCGGCATAAAGAATGATATGGTTACATCCTCTCCTTCCGGGGTATAAAGAAAACTTTTGCAGATTCCCTCAAGGATAAAGTACTCCAGATTATTGTTTTGTCCAACTGCGGTAATTAGCTCTCCTTTTTTTACATCAATAGATTCTGCCAATTCCTGGATTTTTGCTAAGGATCTATTGGGAATAGGGGTTATGGAATTAATGATGGAACCAATTTTGTCGTACATCTCTAAGCGTTAAAATAATCGGCCTAATCCGTTATAATCTAATTTGAAGCGGTTTTAAGGCTTGGATAATAAGGATGTAAGTTAGCACTATTTAAAAAACGAAGCCTGAAAAATCCTTTATTTTCCCATTACCTTATTTTGGTGTATTTCCCGTTTGCTTTTTATAGCTAGGAGTTATTCATTTCTCAATTGCTCCATTTCAACCACGGCCAAGTCGAGTTTTTTTAATATTCCCCCATAAATTGTTTTTACATCCCTTCTATGAATTACCTTACTGAAAACACCCATCAGAACAGCCGCAATTATAATGATAATGGTGGTATGGATATGCAGTCCGAACACCAAATCATTTGATTTGGCTGCGACCATTTCCCGCTTGCCTGCAAACATATCGGAAAACCAAATGCCAAAGTAGAAAACAAGAATTAAGACAGGATATACTACCCTATACATTTTTCCATACCGATCGATGGATTTGGATATCCAATCCTTAAAGGATTTTAAAAAAGTATAACTGCTTTGCCCTTTATCTATGTTTTCCAAAGCCTGTAATTCTTGGTAAGCGGTGTATGCAACCCAGAACATCATTGTCAGCACAATACTGCCTGCCAGCAAAGCTCCAGCGAAAAAGGACGCAATAAAAAGGAGGGAAGAGCCAATGATAATTCCCCATATATTGATCAGGAACATCCTTTTGAATTTTTCAATGATATGAATCGACTTCTTGTTGTATATATCATTTACCTTAGGGGCAATTAAAGCATCCCTATTTAGGAAGCCTTCTTTCCAAATGTTTTCAATTGATTTTTCCATCCAATATTTTTTTAAGTCGTACTTTAATTCGTTGTATGCGGACCCCAATGTTATTTGGGTTGGTGCCCATGATATCTGCAATTTCCTGATAGGATTTTTCTTCTAGATAAAGTAAAATCACCCCCCTGTCAACCTCGGACAGTTGTCTGATTGCAGCATAAAGTTGCTCTAGGGAATCGTCGATAAAAACACGGGGCTCATCCAATATATCGGAGGGTAGCCTATCCGAGGCTATAGGCCGGTGGTTGTTTTTCTGTTTCTTCAACATGGTCATACTTACATTAAGAGATAGTCTATAGACCCATGTAGACCACTCGGAACGTCCCTGAAAGTTATTTCTGCTTTTCCAAATTTGCAAGCACACCTCCTGATAATAATCTTCAAAATCTTGCTGTGTATTGGTATATGCCCTGCATATCTTTATGATAATTGCGGCATAGGGCAAAATGGAAGATGTATAAAAATCGTTGCTCACTCTTTTAGTTTAATGGCTTGGTTAAGGTGGGTTATATCATCTTCCCAGCAGCCTTGGCCTGAGAATCCAAATGACGTCCTATGACCAGGCCGATCAGCATTCCGAGGGCAATGCCGAACGATATGCCCATAGACCGTTGAAAATTCGAAAGTACCACTATTCCAAAAATAATTCCAAAAGATGATCCCAATCCTATACCCAGGTTAGTGTAATATCCCTTAGGCGTCAAGGAAAAAGTATCCTTCAAATATTTTTGAAACTGCTTGAATCTTTTGCTGTAATATTTTTTATTTTTTGCTGTACTTTCATTTAAATCAAGAACATCCAATTGCTGTTCTATAGATCGAATTTCAGAGTCCGTTAAATCACTGTTCTCCAAACTTAGCAATATCTGAATGAACTTTTGATATGTTTTAATTTCCGCCTTTACATTGGTTTTGGATTCCAATCCTTTAAAATGTTCCAGTGCATTTTGTAGTGTCATAATTTTAATCTTTTCTTGGTTAGTGGCTAAAGACATAGATTATTACACCCTATGGATATTTTTTTTAAAATAGATGTTTTTTACTGGATCAATCCCAAAAATCGACTGTGAATTAGTAAAGTTAGAATAAACTATCCCAGAGTTTGAATTCTGTTCATTTTTTGCATCGCCCTAATGCCTAGCATTCATGAATACCATTAAACATCAATAGACCAGCTGATGAATAAAAAACGACCAGGGCCGAATAACCAAGGTACGGTGTACCTTGGTTAGGAGGAGCCAGCTGTAGCTTGGGAAAAATAACTTATATCTACGCCTACCTCAAGGTAGACAGCCCTTCCATCTTCCGATGNGGAAACCACATTATTTAAGACGAAATTGAAGATTCACGAAATCCGATAAAAAACCTGTCTGCCGAATAGGCAGGCAATAACAACCAATTGGGGAAAATGAAAGAAGATGGTATTCTTGAACCTACTTCATCAGTTTCATAGAACAGCAATGAAATCAGGTATTCCATAAGAACTTTCCTCAATAGAATAATTAAGTACAATCTTTATTTGCCTGTAAAAATGCTCCTAAATATATGGGTCCTAAACTTGTCCAATAGGCGGTGTAGGGGGGGCACACTTCCGTTTTTCCCCTAACAAAGACCACTTTCTGGCTTTATTCAATTATGTTCAAAAATTAATTAGGAAAAATGAAGCCACCTTATAAATATAGAAAAAACCAGGAATTGAAGACCTATTATGGAATTCTTATGACCCAATTATTTGCGTGTTACATGTCTTATATACTTGGTTACATACGTAGTATTTAAAAATAATCTTTTTGAATAGTTTAGGGACTGTAATTGGAAACTATCTAAACACAGAGAACATGAAAACAAAATTTTTATTTATTCTGGCCATTTTTTCTTTATTATTAATGGGTAATTCCTGTGCAAGCGACAATGAAGCTTGTCAAGAGGATCCTGAAGTTTGTGCTTGCTTAAACAATCCTCTAAGATGTGTTTCTCCGGTAGGAACTAATGAGGTGCCTTCAGATTCCCTTAATGCTGTATCCAAACTCCCCGNTAGAAAAGAATAAAAATTGTAAGGCCAGATTTTTTGCGAACCATTGTCAGTGAAAAAAAATTAAAAATACCAGGAGCAAATTATTTTTCTTGTCCTTGAACCATTTTTTTATGCTTTGGGTAGCGCGACTAATATGTTTTTCCACAGCTTTTTCGGAAATATTCAATTGGGCGGCTATTTCCTTGTGTTTATATCCGGGTATCGTAGGTACACCATATTTGAATGTAAAAGCTATTCGTCCGGTCAATATTGAAATTAGACTTGCTGTTTTCAGATTGTCGTTCCGGTGTCGGAGTATTCAATCCCACCTAGTGAGTAAAGGTGTGATCTTTTTTAAAGGATTGCCCAACACCTAAAAAATTGAATTGAGTTGATTGAGTTGCAAAAGGAACAATGGGAAACCATTGTTCCTTTTTATATAGGAAAAACGCTTATCCCAAATACTTTGAAGCCGCATTGAATATTATCATTAAAATCTGTTTATCACTTTTAAATTCCTCCCGGATTTTTTTATATGCTATCCTCATCTGGCTTTCCACCGTTTTCTCTGAAATATTGAGTCGCGAGGCAATTTCCTTGTACTTTAATCCATCCCTTTTATTAAGCAGTAATATCTCCCGACACTTGGGGGGTAATTTGTCAACAACCATTTTTAACTTTTTAATTTTATGGTCAACATGGCTTACTTCTTCCATAAGGCTCTCTTTGGCCATATTGTATTTAAGCTCAACAAAGATTTTATTTTTCCGTTGATTTTTCCGGTAAAGATCTATAAAGGAATTATAGGCGGTGGTAAACAAAAAGCTCTTTAAGGCCGGACTTTCCACTAAATCAGGGCGCTTTTGCCATAAAGTAATAAAACAGTTTTGGACTATATCCTTGGCCTGGTCGTGATTGTTCGTAAGTGTTTTGGTATAGGCTAGCAGTGGTCCGTAAAGTTGCTCAAATACTATTTTAAAGACATCTTTTTGCTGCGGCATTTTGGATTATAAGTCCCTCAATGTATAAAGGGGGTGGTTAATAAAGTTAGCTGGTTTGTCACAAATATGAAAAATATATTTGCCTTTTTTAAGGGTTTTTTGTTTTCTGTTCGTTTCCGCTAAGAATACGCAATTTAATGTGTTAATAATTAAGGGAAATCAAAATTGAGGAAATTAATAAATAAATACTTGGATGATTCCATTGATGGTGTTGAAATGGAGCGACTTAAGGTTTGGTTGGAAAAGGGAAAAAACCAAAAGAAGTTCAAGGCCATTGTAGAAAACCATTATCAATTGAATTTAGGTCTACAGGAAGTGGATTTGGAAAAGGAGTATTCCCTACTGTTGCATAAAATCCAGGACAATAGGATTGCACAAAGACGCTCCAGTACCATATGGTATCAACGGGCCGCAATTCTTATAGCCCTGTTCGGGATAGGTTATATAATGTATTTAACTCTGGGCAAATCCGATGAACCATATATAGATGCCAATGCCATTACCATAAAACAGGAGGATGGAAATATTCAGGTTATTAAGGAAGATGGCAGTGTAGTAATTGTTGATAGCTCGGGTAAAGTTGTTGGCCGGCAAGATGGAGGTGAATTGGATTATAAAAATGTAGGGACTTCCAATTCCAACAATCAAGTTGAAGAAAGTCTTTTCTATAACGAATTGGTGGTGCCCAATGGGAAGAAAATGAAATTGATTCTTTCCGATAGTACCATAGTCCACATTAATTCCGGCACCCATTTTAAGTATCCCGTTCGATTCTTAAAAAATCAGAATAGAAAAGTTTTCTTGGACGGGGAAGCCTTTTTTGAAGTGTCTGAAGACAAGAACAACCCCTTTATCGTTAACACCGATGATATTAATATCCGTGTACTGGGAACCAAGTTTGATGTTAGTTCTTATGCAAACGATGACACTGTTAGCACTGTATTGGTAGAAGGTGCTGTTGAATTGTACCAGACCAGTGGGGAACTAAGGGATAAGGACAAATATTTACTGGCCCCAGGGCAAATTGCGTCTTGGAAAAAATTGGAAAACGATATGGATATCGCAGTGGTCGACGTAAATGAATATACTTCCTGGATCAATGGGCAGATCATATTTAAGATTAGACCATTTCCAGAAATTTTAAAGGTGTTGGAGCGCCATTATGATGTTTCCATTACCAACAATTACAGACTTTTGGACAGTCAGCAATTTTTTGCAAAGTTCGATACGGAGACTATTGAACAGGTAATGACCTATTTTCAGAGTAGTATCCCTTTTTCATATATCAGGGTAGGAAATAAAATTGAAATAAACCAACCTTAAATAACAGTTGCCTATGATTTAACATTCTATTGACCCATCATCTTATAACATAAAAAAATCGGGATATGCTGCTACATACCCCGATAGTAAAAGGTGATTAAAATATTAACCACAAAAACTAAACAAAAGTATGAATAAAAAAAACATTCGTTTGGGAATGCAGCATGCATTGTATCCCAATATCAGTTTAAAAATGAAGTTAACCACTCTTTTTTTAATAATTGCCTTATTTAGGGTACAGGCCAATACCTATTCACAGGTTGCCAAGATTACTTTGGATCTCGATTCCGTTGGATTAATGACGGTATTTGAGGAAATTGAAGCAGGTAGTGAATATAAATTTTTAGGAAACCAGGACGTAATAGATAGGGACCGAGTGGTTTCAGTACACGTTAAAAAGGAAAGGATCCACAAAGTATTGACCGATTTGTTTTCTGGAACCAATATCTCCTTTAGAATATTGGATAGACAAATTATCCTGAAGAATGAACCGAACCTGCAAACGCAGTTTGGCCCAATGCCTAAAATTGATAAGATTGCCAAACCACAACTAACGGTAAGTGGAACAATTGTAGACAATAACGGAACTCCACTTTCGGGTGCCAATGTTGTGGAGAAAGGTACAGTGAACGGGGTAACAGCCGATTTTGATGGACAATTTGAAATAGAATTGTCCTCGGCCAATCCAGAATTGGTGGTATCCTATCTTGGTTTTGCTACTAAGGAGATATTGGTCAACGGACAAACCAACATGACTATAACCCTGCAGGAAAGTGCCGCTGGACTGGAAGAGGTTGTGGTAGTGGGATATGGACAGGTAAGGAAAAGTGATCTAACCGGTTCTGTAGCTTCCATTAAAGGTGAAGCCGTTAGTTTGCAGGCGGTGGGCAATCCGGTGCAGGCACTGTCCGGAGTAGCTACGGGAGTTCAGATTCTACAAAATTCAGGACAACCAGGTAGTGGTCTAAGTGTCCTGATCAGAGGGGGAAATTCACTTTTGGGGGGTAACAATCCTTTATATGTTGTTGATGGCTTCCCTATTATCGGAGATCTAAGTTCCATCAATCCCAATGATATTTTATCAATAGAAATTTTAAAGGATGCTTCTTCTACCGCAATTTATGGGGCAAGAGGAGCAAATGGAGTGGTTATTGTTTCCACTAAGAAAGGCAAGGAAGGCAAGACTTCCATTGAATACAATGGATATACCGGATTCCAAAAAGTGAATAACACCATAGACATGTTAAACGCCAAGGAGTTTGCTACCCTTGCCAATGTGAGGGCCTCCAACGATAACATAGCTCCTTATTTTACCAATGCTGAAATTGCATCCTTTGAAAATGGCACCAACTGGCAAGACGAAATATTTCAGAATGCAGTGATTCAAAACCATTCAATAACAGTTTCGGGAGGTAATGATAAAACGGTGTTCAATGTTTCTGGTAATTATTTTAATCAAGAGGGAATTATCATAAACTCGGGTTACGAATATTTACAATTAAGATCTAGCCTGGAGCATAAGATCAATTCCAAATGGAAGGTTTCATTTAATAATATATTGAGTAGAAAGAAAAACAATAATATATTCAGTAATAATACAGAACGGGGAGCTGGTGTGTTGAGCGGGGCCCTTATTTCCCCACCTACAGTTTCTGTGTTTAACAGTGATGGCGAATATAGCAATGTTAGACCTTATGCCTTTAGTCCGGATATAGTGGAGAACCCTGTGGCCATGGCATTGGAAAGGAAACAATTATCCAGGGAGAATGCATTGCTGCTCAATATAATTGCAGAAGGTAAAATCACCAAGGATTTGGTGCTGTATTCTTCTATAGGGGTGCAATATGAGAATACTAGGGGCGACAATTACTCCCCATCAATATTTCAACCCTCCGCAACAGGATCCGCCTCAATTTCCTATAGGGAATTTACGGATATAGTTAACGAGAACCTATTGACGTATTCCAAGGAAATTAATAACGATCACGATCTAAAAGTTATGGGAGGGATCACTTCCCAAAAAACATCAAATCAATCCTTAAGTGCTTCTTCTACTGGATTTTTATCAGATATTCTTGAGAATAACAGCATACAGGCTGGTAGTTCCCCTGGAACCCCTATTTCAGCAAGTAGTGAATACTCCATACTTTCAGGGTTAGGAAGACTAAACTACGGTTATAAGGGTAAATATTTACTTACTACCAGTATACGGGCCGATGGTTCTTCTGTATTCGGCAAAGCAAATAAATGGGGTTACTTCCCTTCCGCAGCCCTGGCATGGCGGGTAAGTGAGGAGAATTTTTTAAAGGAAAACGATCTTATTGGCAATTTAAAGTTAAGGGCCAGTTGGGGTAAAACCGGGAATACGGCAGTTTCACCATATCAATCGCTCTCTATACTATCCAGTTCCCAAACCGTCTTTGACGACAATATTAATATAGGGTATGCACCGGGAAGTTCTATGCCAAACCCCAATCTAAAATGGGAAACTACGGCTCAAACAGATTTTGGGGTCGACTTTGGATTATTTAGAAATAGATTTCAAGTTACTTTTGACTACTACTATAAAAAGACAGAAGATCTGCTGGCTTCCATACCCGTTATTTTGTCATCTGGATATACTTCCCAAACCACAAATTTGGGCAGTATGGAAAATAGAGGATTTGAAGTATCATTGGATTCAAGGGTTTTGGAAGGAGATTTCAGTTGGGACCTAGGGGTTAATTTTTCGTCCAATCGCAACAAGGTATTGAGTTTGCCCGAAGGTGGCGATATTTTTGGAGTTGGACTAGGAAATGCACTTCCTGCAATGAGTTTGGTTCGTGAAGGCCATCCCGTTGGAGTCTTTTATGGCCTTGTGGAAGACGGACTCACCGATGATGGGCTGATCAATTACGTTGATACGGATGTAAATGGTACCATCAATAGTTTGGACAGACAAATTATAGGGGATCCAAACCCGGACTTTATTTTTGGGATCAATAGCAATATGAGCTATAAGAACTTCGGATTAACAGTATTGGTAAGTGGTTCCCAAGGTAACGATATACTAAATTACAATTTGTCCAATGTGGCGGATGGATTTAGTTTCGGAATTAATCAGATTCGAGATGTTTTAGGCAATTANTGGACAGNAGAGANTCCCGATCCAAATGCCAAATATCCAAAGATAAGTTCCAATACAAGATACCAAGGTTCGGATAGGTTCATTGAAGACGGCTCCTATGTTCAAATTAAGAATGTACGCCTGTCATATACCTTGAAAGGGGATACTTTTAAATCCTTGCCAATTCACAATTCTCAGATATTTGTTAATATACAGAATCTGGCCACCTTTACGAATTATTCATTTTATTCACCTACACTCAATACTCATGGAGGTGGGATTTCTAAAGGGATAGATCAGTTCGGATATCCTGACACCAGGACGTTCATGTTAGGTGTTAGAATTAACTTATAAATATTTATTACTAAAATATTAGAAAATATCATGAAAAAAATACTATCATATACACTAATTTTTCTGTCCATTATATCGTGCAGCGATTTCCTGGATGAAGTTCCTGAGGACAGACTTACTGAGAATAACTTTTACGGCAATATGGATGATGCCGTAGCCGCCGTAAATGCCATTTACGTCCCCGCCAGGAATAATTTCAGATCGCTTTATATGCTAATGCTCGATATCCAGGCAGATTATGCAAATGGAAGGGGTTCAACACAGCCCTTAGGTGAGTATCANGGATTTGANCAAACCAATATCAATAGGGCNGGTACCATGTGGGAGCGCTTTTATCAAAGCATCAGAAACGCCAACATTGCCATTTCCATGATCGATAATATTGATCTATCCGATACGGACAAAAAAGCTTTGATAGGTGAAGCCAAGTTTATGAGGGCCTACTGCTATTATCATCTTGTGAGAAATTGGGGAGGCGTTCCAATTTACCTGGAAGAAGAAGGGGAAGATACAGGTCGCAGAACAGTTGAAGAGGTATATCAAGTTATTATAGACGATTTAAAAGCAGGTGAAACCGATTTGCCGGCTACCCCGACCCAGTTTGGAAGACCTTCAAAATGGTCCGCAAAATCACTGCTTGCCGAAGTTTACCTAGACCACAAAGACTATGGTTTATCTAGGGATAAAGCACAGGAAGTAATCGATTCTGGAATGTTTTCGTTGATTGAGGTAGCAGCCAGCGCCGATTTCAATAATATTTTCGGACCCTCTGTGAATGGTTCCTCTGAAGAGATTTTTTACATGAAGTTTAGCCATCAGGATGGCTGGGGATGGCCTATGAACCTATTATGGAGTGAAACGCAATTTTCTCCCTTCGGTAATTATGTTATTTATTCCGTACCTGGACCATTTTTTGACAATTGGGACGATGCCGATCTGCGAAAGGAGTGGAACGTATTTACAGAGTATGTAAATAGGAGTACAGGGGAATTGGAAACCTTGCCGTCTTCTACCCCAATTCTATGCAGTAAATTCAGGGATCCAGATTCCCCGGAAAGGGAAGGTCACGCCAATGATTATCCAATTTTGCGATATGCCGATGTTCTGCTAATATATGCGGAAGCTTCCGCAATGGCCGATAATTCGGTATCCGCCTTGGCTCTTGAAAGCTTGAATAAAATAAAAAGGAGAGGTTATGGGTATCCAACCAACCTAGCCTCACCGGTTGATTACCCAAGTAGTGGGTGGACGGCGGAGTCTTTTAGGGAAACTGTTTTACAGGAAAGGGCTTACGAACTTTATATGGAAGGAAAACGATGGTTCGACCTAAAACGTACTGATAAAGCCAAAGAATTGGTCTTACAGAACACAGGGAAAACCGTACAGGATGTTCATTTATTGTGGCCCATTCCACAACAGGAAATAGATACTAATCCAGATATCAGCCAGGCTGACCAAAATCCGGGCTACTAGTGTTTTAAAATTTGGATCGGAGAAGTGGTCTTTTGCCGCTTCTCCGATTTAATATCCCATATTTTCCTTAAATGGAACTGCTCTATTTCCAAGGGTAATGATCATGATTCCTATGGAATGTCAAGGCTGTTGCTCTATGTCCTATATTCAATTTTTATAGGGATGGAAATCAGCCGTTTGTAAATAATCATTTACATATTCATTAATTTTAGTTGAAATGAAAAAACGCAATACTTGGCTCTTGTTTAATAGCACTTATTTTTTTCTTCTCCTTATAGGCTTGTTTTTTATGGGGAATATAAAGATCCAAGCCCAATCCAAGGCGGCCATAAAATGGACAGAAGGTAATCCCTCCCTGGTAATCGACGGTGAAACCTATCCACCTTATGCCTATATGTCCTATTTGGGCGAGGAGGAATTTTACAAGGAAATATCGGCAACCGGAATCCATATTTACAACATTCCGGCCTATTTGGGTGAAGGGGGAATCAATACTGTTTCGGGTATAGGTGCTTTTAGGACTCCCATTTGGTTGGCTGAAGGCAAATACGATTTTAGTGGATTGGTCAAGGATTTTGAAAAGATTATTAAAGCAGATCCCAAGGCAAAAGTTATTATCCGTTTCTATTTGGACCCACCGGAATGGTGGACACAATTATATCCGGAAGCAGCCGCACACCTCCCGGATGGTACCATTTTTCGTCAATGCTTCGCCTCGGAAGTCTGGAGGNAAAAAACAGCAGAGGTATTCCGTGACTGTTTGGATTGGCTTTTGGCTTCCGAATACTCCCCCTATTTGGCCGGAATCCATGTTGCCAGTGGCCTAACAGAGGAATGGTTTTATCATCCCAAGCAATATCAGGATCAAAATCCAATACGTTTACAAGCATTCAGACAATGGTTAAAGGAAAGTTATAAAAACAATAATGCCTTGCAGAAGGCATGGAGCAACCCTTCCCTGACTTTTGAAAATGCCCAATTGGCCAATATTGATGAACCTGCCAAACGCAGGGAATGGAGGAATCCCGATCAGGATCGGAACTATATTGATACGTATCGTTTCCAAGCAGAGGTCTTGGTCAACAATATTGCCTATTTCAGCAAAATTGTAAAAGAAAAGAGTCATGGCTATCTTTTAACGGGAGCCTTTTCCGGATACCACTATTTTGTAGGGGACGCTAGGCGCGGACATGGGGCCTTGGCGAAGTTGTTGGATTGTCCGGATCTGGATTATCTCTCGAGTCCAAATGTTTATAATAGAGTAATAGGGGAGGATTGGCCAGCCATGGCAGCTATCAACTCGGTTCACCTCCATGGTAAATTATGGCTTACGGAAAACGATACCAGAACGTCCATAACTACCTTGTTGAAAGATCGATCAACCGGGATAGCACCTCCAGGACAGTATGAGAGCGGGGTATGGTTAGGTCCGGAGGACATGGACACTTCGGTATCCTTTTTATGGAAAAACACGGCAAGAATGTTGGCCTATGGATATGGAGGCTGGTGGTTCGATATGTGGGGCGGATGGTTTAGTGATCCTGAACTATTGGATGTTTTAGCCAAAACACAGCAATTCCACAGCACATTTCCCCCATCCCAAGGTGAAAGAATGAAACCACAGATAGGGGTAGTGGTGGATGAAGAAATCTCTTTTTGGGATCCCACCTATGGACATCTTACAGAGAATATTTTATCCAATCGTTATCCACTCGCCAAAACAGGGACTTCGTACGACCTATTTCTTCGTACGGATCTAAAAAGCATGCCAACCACCCAATATAAGGTAGTTTGGCTAATGGGGTTTCTTGAACTCACCTCCAAGGAGGAATCCCGAATAAAAAAGTGGAACAAAAGGGGAATAACCGTACTATGGACCAATGGCAAAGGAACCAAAATTTTCGATCCAAACGAAGGGGAGTTGTATATGGACGGAAAATTTAAATGGTCGGCTTCGGAATTGGGAGAAAGATGGGGAAAGGCAGGTGTACATAGGTATATAGATACGGAGGATGTATTCTATATTGGCCGAAACTGGATGGGTATACATACCATAGAAGGTGGGGAAAGGACCATCAATTTTCCATTTAAGGCCCAGGTGATAGATCCATTGGAGAATAAAATACTACATGATGCCACCAGACAGTTCCAATTGACATTGAAAACAAAATCAACAGTACTTTTAAGAGTCAACCCCTTGGAAGACTAAATTATAATCTTAAAGAAAGACACATGAAAACGATTAAAAATTATTATTGGATGCTTTTGTGTTTTACCGTGCTGGCAGCACTGGTCTCTTGTAATACCAATAACGGAGAGGATTTAACAATAGACAACGGTAAAATAAAATTTAGTTTTAGCAAGGAGAATGGTTCACTGGTTGTTTTCCAGGATTTGATTCATGGCTATGAATTTTTGGATGACAAGAAGACCATGGAATTGCCATGGGAGATTGATTTCAATCAGGCCCAGGATTCCTTACAGCTGCCCTTGGATTTTGAATATTCAAAATTGGACCCATTGACCTTGGTGTTAAAATGGGAGAATTTTAAAGGGGATAACAATAAGGAACTCACCGTTACCGCAGAAATTAAACTCGATAGGGACAAGGCCTTGTCCTATTGGAAAATTTCCCTGGATGGCACGCAGGGCAAAGAAATCAATACGGTGGTCTTTCCCAAGATTAACGGGTTTAAGGATTTAAGGCAGGAAAAATTGGCCCTTCCCAAAATAATGGGAGAACTTTTAACAGACCCGAGGGGAATTCTTTCGGCAAAAAAAACGGAAGAAAAGAGAATGGAGTGGGTTTACCCCGATCATCTTTCATTACAATGTTTGGCATTGTACAATGCTGATAAAATTGGTCTATATCTTGCTTCGAACGATACACTCACCTACAGGAAAGGTTTTTCCTTTGATTTGGACGGGGCCAATAATTTAACTTATGAAATGTCCAATTATCCTTCCTTTGATGCCAATGCCAATTCATATTCTCCAACCTATGAAGCTGTAATAGGATCGTTTAAGGGAGATTGGATTACCGCTGCCGAAGAGTATAGGGAATGGGGCTCCCAACAGAAATGGTCCGCTGAAAGCAGGTTTAAGAAAGGTCTAAATCCTGATTGGTTGGAGGAAACCGCTTTGTGGGTATGGAATAGGGGTAGGTCCGATAATGTCCTGTTACCGGCCACGGAATTAAAAGAAAAATTGGGGTTACCTGTCAATGTATTTTGGCACTGGTGGCATGGGTGCTCCTATGATGAAGGTTTTCCGGAATACTTTCCGCCAAGGGAAGGAGGGGAGTCATTTATCAAGGCGATGAAGTTGGCGCAACAAAAAGGGGTACACTCCATAGTCTATATGAATTCCTTTCAGTGGGGCGATTCTACAGAGAGCTGGAAAACCGAAAATGCAGCGGTACATGCCGTAAAGGATATAAATGGGAATCTCAGATCCCATGCCTATAATATTTTTACGGGCAATTCCCTCACAAACATGTGTATGGGAACCCAATTCTGGAAAGATAAATATACCTCCCTGTCCGAAAGCGCCGTAAATACCTATGGTACCAATGGTGTTTATATGGACCAGGCCTGTATGACAAAAGTGTGTTATGATAAAGCTCACGGACATGAAATAGGTAACGGGAATTATTGGCTAAAGAATTTTGGATTGCTTACAGATCAAATTCGCTCCAAAATTTCCATTGTTAAGGAACCCATTTTGGCAGGGGAGCACGGTAACGAAAGTTGGATGCCCTACTTGGATCTTTTCTTGACCCTCCAAGTAAGTAGGGAACGGTATTCCGGTATTGGTCAATGGGAAACCATTCCATTTTTTCAGGCGGTATATCATGAATATGCCATTACCTACGGTAATTATTCGTCCTTGGTTACACCACCTTATGACGAGTTATGGCCTAAGGAATTTGCCCCCAGTAATCAGGAACAACCCTTGGACCCCATATTTAACAAGCAATTTTTAATGGAGCAGGCCAGGTCCTATGTTTGGGGAATGCAGCCGACCATTTCCAATTACCACAGTTTTTTGGATACCCAAAGAAAAGAGGAAATTGATTATTTACTGAATTTGGCAAAAATTAGATATCAAGGACTAAAGTATCTATTACACGGAAAATTCTTAAGAGCGCCCTCCATGCAAATTCCGGAAGAGGAGCTGAATATTTCCAAATTGTCCATTTACGCAGGAAGAAAGGGCAAGAATGTTACCGCTTATAAAAAGAAGTATCCCTTGGCATATGCCGGGGCATGGAAAGCCGATGATGGCAATGTTGGTATAGCCTTGACCAGTATAAGTGAAAAGCATATGCTCATTAACTTTGATGTGGACACCAAGGATTACGACCTTCCTTCGAGCGGGGAGATCTATATAATAAACAATGATGGCAGGAAATTGTTGACCTCTTATAAGGACCATGCCATTACCGTAGAACATCAATTAAAACCCAGGGAAGTGTGCCTTATTGAAATTATTCCATCACCATAGGGCCTTTCTGGGAGTAGAAAAGTAATGTTAATTAGAGTTAGCATTAGTTGTTAGAGTTAGTTGTTAGATTGCCCGGGGCGAACAGTAAGTAGTCCCGGGCTAATCAACTTTGCTAAAACCACACAAAATGAAAAGAGTCACCACTGGTTTAGAGGTTTTGATAAACGATCATGGGCGTTTTAAGGGCAATGTAGCTTTGCTGTGCCACAATGCCTCCGTAGATTCCCAATGTGTCCATGCAGCCTTCCGCTTTAAGGAAATGTTCGGCTCCAGGTTTGTAAAGATTTTTGGGCCTCAACACGGTTTTTCAACGGATGCCCAAGACAACATGATAGAGACCGATCATACGATGCATCCCTATTTTAATATCCCCGTATTTTCGCTCTATTCGGAAACCAGGATTCCTACCGATGAAATGTTGGAAGGGATAGATCATCTTTTTGTGGATCTGCAGGACGTGGGTTGTAGAATGTACACCTATATTTACACCCTTACCCTTTTATTGGAAAAATGTGGGGATAGGGATATTGAGATTCTAGTATTGGACAGACCAAATCCCCTGAATGGAAAGGATATTGAAGGGAACATATTGAACTTGGAATATCAATCGTTTATAGGGAGACACCCCATACCCGTACGGCACGGGATGACCATTGGAGAAGTTGCATTAATGCATCAGGATTATTGGACTACCAAAAAGGCCAACCTTAAAGTTATTAAGATGCGGGATTGGCAACGGGAAATGGCCTTTGAGGACACCAAATTGCCTTGGCTTTTACCCTCGCCCAATCTGGCGCGGCATGAAAGTGCCTTCACCTTTCCTAGTACCGTNCTCTTTGAAGGGACCAATTTAAGTGAAGGAAGGGGAACCACCCAACCCCTTGAGATTGTGGGCCATCCCAAGATGGAACCTTTTTCCTTTTACGCCAACCATTTGAACGCCCAAGCCCTAGAAAACAAGTTACAGGGATTTACTTTTCGTCCTATAGTGTACATCCCAACCTTCCATAAATATACCGATGTGGCGTGTGGTGGATTCCAGATCCATGTAACGGATAAGAAGATATTTAAGCCTTGGCGGGTAGGACAATTTCTTCTAAGGGAATTATACCATCATCTTGGCGAGGATTTTGAATGGCTAAAACCACCCTATGAGTATAATTATGAAAAAGAGCCGATCGATATTATTAATGGAACCGACAAATTGAGAAACTGGGTAGAGAAGCAGGGCTCCATGGAAATGTTGGATTCCTTTGAAGACCTGGCTGCCTATCGCCAACAGCTCAATACCGTAAAACTTTATGGGGGCCACACCATATAAATTGTTTTAATTGATTATAATTCCCATTAGGAACCATGGCTCAAATAATTTTAATACTGTTGTTAGCGTTCAATTTCGCTTCGGAGGAAAAATCCAATAAGGCGTGCTATGTTACTTATGAGACCAAGGGTTTTGAGGGACGCAAAAAATTTACGGTCTATGTGCAGGATACTGGTAATACGGCTTATTACTATGGTTTTGAAATAGCCCATGAACTGGATACCTCGGCCTTGGTGAATACCGATCAATTTAGACTGCAAAGGGCCAATATATACAGATTTAATGGCGTTGCCATGGAAGCCACCGGATTAAAAGCCNTGGCAAANGGGGAGTCGGAATGTGTTTATAGATCCAAGGACGCCATAGATTTTACCGGGGGTTGGCACGGGGACGAGAAATTGGTGGACGTTGCATTTTATATGGATGAAAAATTGCTCTCCGGGGAGGAATTATCATCGAGCTTCAACTTAAGGCCTTGCCGGGAATTAAGCTATAGACAAACGTCCAAAATGTTTAGAACGGCCAGGGAAGGGGAGACCAGCAAGTTAAAACCCGCTATTGAGGCCAGGCATGTAAAACGATCTGTTTTTCGGAATAGCGGTTACGAATCCCAAAACAAAATCAGCTGGGAACTGAACGGTACCATAGCCATAGGATATATGTCCATTTCCTGTATTGCAACGGACATAGGGGAGTTTTGCCAATCGGACACTTCGGAGGTATATACTTTGGACAGATCGGGAGACAGAAAAATAAATGATATGGGCAATACAGCCTATGTCTGGAACAAATCCAATGGTACCTCTGTGGTGGTGGGGAGCGAGTTTAACATAAACAATGATGTGGCCATTCAATTTATTTGGGATGTTACCAATTACAGCAAATATTACCGCAACCTGGTGAATGATACCCCAATGGAGGTAAAGGCGGGAGAGACATGGAGCAGTGACACCCAGCTTAAGTTTAAAATGGATGGAAGTATGTGAACAATCCCATAGCCCTAAAGGATCGCTAAATGCATTGATGCTAATACAAATTAAAGTGTTGTGTAAGGGATAGTGGAGTTAGGCCAACTTTTTTACAATAACATCAATTACTGTATAAGATTCATTCATAATAAATATTAAATATAACATGATTTGGTTATAAAGCAGAAATATAATCTATAAAGGTTATATGGTTGTATTTGAAAAACAATATTGAGAAAACCGAATAATATAATGTCTCATTGGGTTTAGGTTGTACATAACGGTTCGGCAAGTAGGCCAAGCAAGTAAAACGATCCGCTTTTCGGAATAGTGGTTACGAATCCCAAAACACAATCAGCTGGGAACTGAACGGTACCAAAACCATTTAATATTGGTCGTTTCGGGAAAGTCTATAAATAGGCGTTTTCTTTACACCATGCACATGGCGAAATTTTGGGGCGTATTTTTCTTTAGCTGTGGAACTCAAAATTGTAGATCATAATATGGTTGCTGTCTCTAGTCTTTTAGCTTCATTTTTGCGCAAACGTTGAAAACAACCATTTGATTAATTTAAAAAAAAGCAGAAGAAGAGGATGAAATATTATAATCAGGAATATCATGGCAGACTCATTGG
>JGI24723J26617_10001016_pt1 | contig 25754 bp, 18 predicted proteins | sample Cruoilmetagenom6_FD_26617 | JGI IMG/M metagenome (IMG submission 26617)
GAGCCGTAATCCATTAAGACAAAGTTTGCTGCCCAGACAGGGACCACTTCACCGCTCAGAGGATGAATGGCTTTTAAGCCGGTATCAACGCCTTTTTTCTCCATGGTCGCCATATCGGCTTCAGTGGATTTATTGGTTTTACATTCCTGAATAAATGCCGCTAACTCAGGATTGTGCTCAGCCGCTGCCAACGCTAATGGATGTTGCGCTGCTAAGGCGACGTAAGTCACCCCCATTAAGGTATCAGGGCGTGTGGTGTAAATATCGAAACTTTCAGTTGAGTCGAGCACTTGAAAGGTCATCTCAACACCTTCCGAGCGGCCAATCCAGTTACGTTGCATGGTTTTAACTTGCTCAGGCCAATCGGTTAATTGGTCTAAGTCGTTAATTAATTCTTCGGCATAGTCGGTGATTTTAATAAACCATTGTGGAATCTCTTTGCGCTCAACCAAGGCGCCCGAGCGCCAACCGCGACCGTCTATGACTTGTTCATTGGCCAATACGGTTTGATCAACCGGATCCCAATTGACCGTGGCGTTTTTCTTATAGACCAAGCCTTTTTCGTAAAGCTGGGTGAAAAACCATTGTTCCCAACGGTAATAATCTTTTTTACAAGTCGCTAATTCACGACTCCAGTCGTAAGCAAAACCTAATGATTTTAGCTGGTTACGCATATAATCAATGTTTTCGTAGGTCCATTTCGCCGGTGCTGAATTATTTTTTATCGCGGCGTTTTCTGCTGGCAAACCAAAAGCGTCCCAACCCATAGGTTGCATAACGTTTTTGCCTTGCATACGCTGGTAACGAGAAATAACATCACCTAAGCTGTAGTTACGTACGTGGCCCATATGGAGACGGCCACTTGGATATGGAAACATCGCCAAGCAATAAAACTTTTCTTTTCCAGGCAGTTCTTCGGCTTTGAAGGTGTTGTTATCAGTCCAAAACTTCTGAACTTCGGCTTCAATTGATTGGGGATTGTAAGTGGATTCCATTAAGATTTCTCAAACACGCTAAAATAAGAGCTTCAACCGGCTTTTTTGGCAAATTTATGATGATAAAACTTGTTATTCTAAGGTTAAGGTGAAGCGATAAAGATAATCCCGATAGGATACCTTATCTCTGACCGTTGCGACAAGTTAAAGCAAGTTAATGGTGAAAATTTTTCCGGTTATGGTCAGTGATGGTGACTAGATCCAGTTTATTGACCCTATACCTTAGGTTTCAGTTCAGCTGAGATAGACTATAATCAACCGATATTGAACGATTATTTTAATGTCTGGAGGCGCTATGAAAAAACAGCAATCACGCATTCAAGAGGTTTATCAAAAGCTACAAAGCTGGCTTGAAGAAACCAAAGAAAACGAAATTCGTTCGGTGGTGGAATTAATCGAGCAAGCCAAAGAAATAGTCATTGCTGCTGAGCAAATTCCTGAGCAGCAAGTGAAGCAATTTATTACTAATCTCAAGTATGATTTGGGCGATTTTTATCAGCAATACCAAGCCGATGTTAAGCATTCACTGTACCTAGAGTTACTTAATGAGAGCCTGTGGGCGAGCTTGGCGCAAATTACTGATAAATCGCAAGTTGAATGGTCTGAGCTTATGGATGACTTTCAGCATCAAGATGGTTACCATGTTGGCGATTATGTCGGTTTTGGTCAATTACAATGCCAAACCTGCCAACACAGCGTCATTTATCATCATGCCGGGGTAATTACTGAATGCCTTGCCTGTGGTGGTAAAGACTTTCACCGATTGAGCCTAACGCCATAAAAAATCGACTTTTTTGATATTATTTTTGCGGTTCACTGTCATGTAACGGTACACTGTCATTAATTATTTTGTGTTAAATTATGTGACTCACCCTCCGTTGATTCAATTAGGGTTAGGCTTATGTTGAGCAATAGGCTCACTGGCTAGGTGTCAGCTAATTTCGTTTAAAGAAGTGAACTAGCGTTATTTCACTTGATATTCTACTAGTATCCCCGAGAGATCCTCTATGACAAATGTGTCAACAAATGTACGGCTTAAACCTTGCCAATTAACCGCCGACTTAACGGTTGAACAATTTGCTAATGCCACACCCGCAGCAGAAATAGAACAAATATTTATTGGTCACGAAAGGGCTAAAGAAGCCTTAACCTTCGGCTTGTCGATGCAAGCGCCAGGCTTTAATGTCTACGCCATGGGTGAGCCGGGTACCGGCCGTCAAACCCTGATAAAACAAATGTTAGCCGCGACAGCAAGCCAAGAGCCAACGCCAGAAGAATGGTGTTATATCAATAACTTTGATGATCCTAACAGCCCATATAAGCTTTACGTTAGTCCCGGCGATGGTAAGCAGTTACTGACCCGCATGGATACCTTTATTGATGAGTTAATGGATTTATTTCCAGAAATTTTTGACAATCCAGGTTATCAAAGGCAAAAAGCGGCCATCGATCGCGACTTTAATAAAAAATATGATCAAGCGATTGCTGAGGTTGAAGAAACCGCCTTAAAAAATGAAGTGGTGCTCTATGAAGAAAATGGCGAAATTGGCTTTTCGCCGTTAGTCGCGGGTAAGCCACTTAACGATCAAGAATTTGCCGATTTGAATGAACCGAAACGGGCAGAATTTTATATCTTATTGGCTAAGCTTGAAGAGTTACTTTCTGAAAAACTGATCGAGTTACCGGTCTGGAAACGCATTTCTTCCGATAAATTGCGCAAACTTAAACAAGAAACCGCAGCGCAAAGTATCCACCCATTTTTACACGAATTAGAGCATGAATTCGCCAGTAATATCGGTGTGCTAAAGTATTTAGCAAAAGTAAAAAAACATGTCGTTGATGCGGTATTAGAGCTATTGGTTGATGGCAATGGTGAAGCCACGAATGATAAAGATATGCGCAAGCTGCTGGTTGAGCGTTTTTTACCTAATTTATTAGTGACGCGTAAAGCTGATGAAGGTGCGCCGGTGATTTATGAACAAAACCCGACCTTTCAGAACTTATTTGGTCATGTTGATTTTGGTAGTTTTCAAGGCAGTAGTTACACCAGTTACCGTTTAATCAGACCCGGCGCCTTACATAAAGCTAATGGCGGCTATATCTTGCTTGATGCCGATAAATTACTGACGCAACCTTTGGTTTGGTCACGGCTAAAGCTGGCGTTAAAATCGCAACAAATTACTATTGAAAACCCGCATTCAGAATTTGCCCAGCCAGGGGCCTTTAGCTTACAACCGGAAAAAATTCCGCTAAAAGTCAAAGTGATTTTGTTGGGTGACCCAGAAATTTATTACACCCTACAAGATTACGATCAAGAATTTACCGAGTTATTTCGAGTGTTAGCGGACTTTGATCGCCACTTAGAAAAAAACCAGTGTAATTTAAATGATTACGCGAATTTAATTCGTCAACGCGCCTACCGAAATAAATACCCCGAAGTCACCGATGAAGCGGTACTTGAGTTGGTGCGCTATGCGCTTAGACGCGCGGAACATCAGCACAAAATATCCGCTAATATCGTACAAGTTAATGACCTACTCGATGAAGCCTTCTATTTATGGAAGCTATCTGATGGCAGCAATGGTCTTTGCGGTAAACATGTTTCGATGGCATTAGCGGCCAAACAACGTCGTACCGGCCGAATGAGCGAAGCTTGGTTGGATGAAATTAAAGAACGCCAGCTATTGATTGATACGGAAGGCGGGCAAGTTGGCAAAATTAATGGCCTGACGGTCTTAGAGATAGGAGACAGTGTTTTCGGGACGCCGGCGCGGATAACCGCCACTGTTTATGCAGGTAGCCAAGGGGTAACAGATATTGAACGCGAGGTCGATTTAGGTAAATCGATTCACTCGAAAGGTGTGTTGATTTTAAGTGGATATTTGGGCCACAAGTATGCGCAAAACTTTCCATTGACCATCTCTGCCAACATCGCTATTGAGCAATCTTATGGCCATATTGACGGTGATAGCGCCTCGATGGCGGAGCTTTGTGTATTAATTTCTGCCATTGCTAATTTACCGATCAGCCAAGGCATCGCGATAACCGGCTCGATGAATCAACATGGTGAAGTACAATCTATCGGCGGCGTTAATGAGAAGATAGAAGGCTTTTACCGACTCTGTAAAGATAAAGGCTTGACGGGACATCAAGGGGTTATCATACCGAAAACTAACACCATTAATTTGATGTTAGCCCCTGAGGTTATTCAGGCGGTAGCCGATGGGCAGTTTAGTATTTATGCCGTCGACAATATTGATCAAGCGATAGAGATTTTGATGGAGCAGCCGGCGGGCGAAATCACCCGAACCGGACGTTACCCAAGAAAATCCATTCATGGCTTAGTCTTAGCTAAACTCTCTGCTTTTGCTGATTTGCTTAATGGCGCGGAGGAATAAAGCGAGCATTCATCGCCATTGAATTAATGCTCGCTAAGTGAATAATCAATCAATTAGATGGTTATTACCCCCAGCAGAAAATCCCGACGATTAAAATAAACACGGCAGCTGCCGTGTTTATTGCTTTTGGGGCTCGATAAATTTTAATAGACTAAAAAATAAGCATTATTTTAATTCTTTTCTATACTCAACTTATCAACAATATTTTTCATTGTGACATTTTGCCAACCTCAGTAGCAGAAGCCGATTTTGAAGGTATTGTGATTTATAGGTGCTATCTCAGTAGGATTAACGAAGAGAGACAGTTGGCGAAAGCGAAATAACAATAATAAGTAAATGCAGTGAGTTAATATTATCAAGCGATAATGACGAGCTCCCTATAAGGTCAGGAATTTCACCTACCTAATACAGATTTTTCTGTTTCATCTACTTTGTGGTTACTTTGCTAAGGAAGATAAGTAACACTAAAAGCCATTTCGTCTGTTCACCTGTAATAAATTTAATTGTTCAATATTATTATCTAGGCAATATCGAGTTGCTTGGTGCTGAATTGGACTCGTACATCGATAAGTTTGCTGTCTGTCGATTCGTAGTTGTTTAACTATGAGTGAGGCGTTGTGGAAACATCCGATCAAATAACACAAGTTTGGCTAATTGCTGCCTATTTTTTAATTTTGGCCGGCATGCTAATTTTTATGATGTTGCTATCTTATTTTTTGGGTCCCAAAGGTAAGCGACCAGCAAAGAACACCCCGTATGAATCCGGTATTATTTCTGTTTCTAATAACCAAACCCGCTTTACTAATCACTTCTTCTTGTACGCCATTTTCTTTGTCATTTTTGATTTAGAAACTATCTATCTTTTCGCTTGGGTTATTGCTTTTGATGAGGTGGGTTGGGCCGGCTTTATCGAAGCCAGTATTTTTATTGTCGTGCTATTAGCTGCTTTAGTTTATTTAGTTAGGGTTGGCGCTTTAGAGTTAACACGTCGTCATCAGCCATTTAGAGAAACGCAATTGCAGCGTTTGCGTTTACAGGAATCACAAGGTTTAGAGCCCGCCAATATTGAAAAAATTAAAGGACAACCGTAATGGAATGGTCGCTAACAAAAGCAAAATTAGATGACGCAATGAGCGAGATGAAAAGCGTGTCTGAAGCAGAATTAAAACGTAATGTTTTTATGGCTAGGCTAGATGACATGGTGAATTGGGGCCGGAAAAATTCAATTTGGCCATTTAATTTCGGTTTAAGTTGTTGTTATGTCGAAATGGCAACCAGCTTTACTTCTCGCCATGATATTGCCCGCTTTGGCGCAGAAGTGATCAGAGCGACACCGAGACAAGCGGATTTAATGGTGATTTCAGGCACTTGTTTTCGAAAAATGGCACCAGTAATTCAGCATCTTTATGAGCAACTACTTGAGCCGCGTTGGATTATTTCCATGGGCTCGTGTGCCAATTCAGGCGGTATGTACGACATTTATAGCGTAGTACAGGGAGTTGATAAGTTTATTCCCGTTGATGTTTACGTACCAGGTTGCCCACCAAGACCTGAAGCATTACTAGAAGCATTGTTGCTGTTGCAAAGCAAAATTGCACACCAACCTAGGCCATTAAGTTGGGTGGTAGGTGAACAAAATGTCAGCGAAATTGGTAAACCGTCATTACGAGATATTAAGCATGAAGAGCGTATTAAGGTGACTAATTTAGACACACCTGATCAGATTTAAGTAACTACTGGATAATACGGTTCAGGTTTTTTAGTCGTGCAGAAAAACTATTGTTAACCGCGGTAAAATTGAAGGGAAATTAATGGTGATAAAGGTAAATATTAACGCGAGTAAAGATTGGCAGATGTTGCAGGCTGTGCCTTTGCTTGATGAAATTGTTGCAATATCACCTAAGCTGAAATTACAAGCGGTCAGCGCTATTGAAAACATCGTCGATGACATCCCTTCTTTTTGGTTAGATAAAAGTCAGTTAGTGAAACTGATGCAAGTATTAAAGCATGACTTAAGCCAACCATTTGATATGTGCTTTGATATCACCGCCATTGATGAAAGTGAGCGCCAACATCAATCGTCATTAACCCAAGCTTTTACGGTCAGTTACCATTTGCGCTCTTACCAAAGAAATCAAGACATTCGCATTAAAGTTGCACTGAGTCATTCAGATAAAAGTTTAGCAAGCGTTTGTGGCTTTTGGCCTAATGCCAATTGGTACGAACGTGAAGTTTGGGACATGTTTGGTATCGATTTTAAAAATCATCCACATTTAACCCGCATTTTAATGCCACATACTTGGCAAGGCCATCCGCTACTGAAAACCCACCCTGCCCGTGCCACTGAAATGGACCCCTTTACTTTACCCCCGGATCAACAAGATAAAGAACAAGCGGCGCTGCAATTTAATCCTGAAGCGTGGGGTATGAAGCGACAAAGTAAAGATAGCGATTTTATGTTCTTAAACCTCGGACCTAATCATCCCAGCGTTCATGGTGCATTTCGCATAGTGCTTCAAATGGAAGGGGAAGAAATAGTCGATTGTGTGCCGGACATTGGCTATCACCATCGCGGTGCAGAAAAAATGGGCGAGCGACAATCGTGGCACAGCTATATCCCTTATACCGACCGAATTGATTATCTTGGCGGCGTAATGAACAACTTTCCGTACGTCATGGCGGTTGAAAAACTAGCCGGTATAACCGTGCCAGATAGAGCGAAAGTTATTCGTATTATGACCTCAGAAATGTTCAGAATTCTCAGTCACTTGTTATTTTACGGTACTTTCGCACAGGATATTGGCGCGCTATCGCCGATATTTTATATGTTTATCGACCGAGAAAAGCTCTTTGGCATTATTGAAGCTTTTACGGGGGCGCGCATGCACCCTAGTTGGTTCCGCATTGGTGGCGTAGCACAAGACTTACCAAAAGGTTGGGAGGGTTTAGTCAGAGACTATGTTAACTATTTGCCTAAACGCTTAGATGAATATGAAAAAATGGTCATGCAAAACTCTATTTTAAAACAGCGCACCGTAGGTATCGGCGCTTATTCAACTCAAGAAGCCATTGACTGGGGCATCACAGGACCTGGGTTGCGCGCAACCGGCTTTTCCTGGGATTTACGTAAGCAACGCCCCTATGGTGGCTATGACCAGTTTGATTTTGACGTGCCGCTTGGTCACAACGGTGATTGCTATGATCGTTGCCGAGTTCGCGTTGAAGAAATGCGCCAAAGCATTCGGATTATTGAGCAATGCTTAAATAATATGCCCGAAGGGCCTTATAAAGCTGAGCATCCACAAACCACACCACCAGTTAAAGATAGAACCATGCGCGATATTGATACCTTAATCCCCCATTTTCTCAATGTTTCCTGGGGCCCTGTGATCCCTGCTGGTGAAGTGTCGATGAGTGTTGAAGCCACCAAAGGCATTATGGCCTATCACCTGATCAGTGATGGTAGCACCATGAGTTATCGCACGCGCATTCGCACACCAAGTTTTCCACATTTACAAATGTTGCCGTTAATAAGCAAAGGTCAAATGGTGGCAGATCTCATTGCCACATTAGGCAGTGTTGACTACGTGATGGCGGATGTTGACCGATGATTAAACAAGAGAAAGTTATGCAAACAATCGATACCTTGACTATTGATTATCAACATTATTTAACGGCAGCGGAAATAGCTGCGATTGAGCATGAGGCCAGCATTATGGAAACTCGTGAAGCCGCAGGTATTGAGGCGCTGAAAGTGGTTCAAGAGCATCGGGGTTGGGTTAGCGATGAAAGCTTATTTGCCATCAGTGATTTATTGGCTGTACCAACCGCTCAACTTGAAGGCGTGGCGACTTTTTATAACTTAATTTACCGACAACCGGTTGGCCAATATGTCATCCACTTATGCGACAGCATAGCGTGTCATTTAACCGGTCTTGATGGCGTACTTGCTGCCATTAAACAACATTTAAACATCGACTATGGGCAAACAACCAAAGATGGCAAATTCACGCTGCTGTCAAATGCCTGCTTGGGTAGCTGTGATAAAGCACCAGTGATGATGATAGGGCGTGAGCATTATCAGCATTTAACACCAGAAAGCGCTGTTGAAATTCTACTGCAACTGGCTGCACATGGAGAGGCTGATGAGTGAACAAATAAATAATAATGACCTGAAACCACTGACCCAATGGGTAAATTTGCAACAGCCCTTGGCTTTTGATGATTATTGTCAAGCCGGCGGTTATCAAGGAGCAAAAATTGCGCTATTACAACATCAGCCTAATGAAGTGCTTGAAATTGTTAAAAACTCGGGTTTAAAAGGGCGAGGTGGTGCGGGTTTTCCTACCGGTATGAAATGGAGTTTTGTGCCCATGTTTGCAGAGGGTGATGAAGATGCCCCTGATAATAAATACTTAGTCGCCAATGCCGATGAAATGGAACCTGGCACATTTAAAGATAGATTACTACTTGAGGGAGCGCCGCACCAATTAGTCGAGGCTATGATTATTGCGGCTTACACCATTGGCGCGAATAAAGCCTATATATTCCTGCGCGGAGAATATCATTTAGCGGCAAAACGCTTACAACAAGCCATAGGTGAAGCCTATCAAAACCATTGGTTAGGGGGCAACATTCAAGCGAGTAAATTCTGTTTAGATTTATACGTACACACTAGCGCAGGGCGTTATATTTGTGGCGAAGAAACGGCCTTAATCAATGCCTTGGAAGGTAAACGGGCAAACCCAAGAGCCAAGCCGCCATTTCCACAAGTCAGTGGTCTATTTGGTAAACCTACCATCGTTAATAATGTCGAAACCTTGTGTAATTTACCGCATATCTTAAAAAATGGTATTGAATGGTTTCAGGGCATTGCGCCCAATAGCGATGCTGGCAGTAAAATTTATGGCGCCTGTGGACGGGTAAAAAATCCCGGTTTATGGGAGTTACCGATGGGCGCAACTTTGCGTGAAGTGCTTTATCAACATGCGGGCGGTATGCAAGACGGATTGCAATTTAGAGGTTTGTTACCCGGCGGCGCATCAACCGATTTTTTAGTGGCAGAACATTTAGATACGCCAATGGATTATGACTCTATCGCCAAAGTGGGCAGCCGTTTAGGCACCGGAGGCTTGATTGTTTTAGACGATAAGAATTGTCCAGTCGCCATGGTATTAAATTTGTTGCGCTTCTTTGCTCAAGAGTCGTGTGGTTGGTGTACTCCTTGTCGAGATGGTACGCCTTGGGCAGTTGAAGTGCTTGCTCGGATAGAACATGGCCAAGGTAAAAAAGAAGACTTAGATACGCTCGAAAAACTTTGTGATTTTATGTGGATTGGTAAAACTTATTGTGCATTAGCCCCTGGCGCCGTGGAGCCATTGAGAAGTGCATTGAAATATTTTCACGATGACTTCTTACAGCATATTGAACACGGATGCTGCCATTATGATCCCGCTTCAATAGCTAAGCGCACAAAGATAGCTCAAAGTCATATTCAGCATAATAATGCGGCTAACTCGTCAATGGCAGGGCAATAATATGAGTGAAAACAAAGTCACTATTTTTATTGATGACGTGCCGTATCAAGTCAGTAGTGAAGATAATTTACTTGCTGGGGTATTATCGAAAAAATTAAATTTGCCTTATTTTTGTTGGCATCCTTCCATGGGCTCTGTTGGCGCCTGTCGACAATGTGCTGTGATGCAGTTTCAAGATAAAGATGACAATCGGGGGCGCATGGTGATGGCTTGCACCACGCCAGTAACAGATGGTATGCGTATCAGTATCAAACATGCGGATGCGAGTGAATTTCGCGAGCAAGTGATAGCAGCCATGATGACCAATCACCCACATGACTGCCCAGTCTGTACAGAAGGTGGAGAATGTCATTTACAAGATATGACCGTAATGACCGGCCATAGCGTAAGGGAGTATCAAGGCACAAAACGCACTTTTACGAATCAATACTTAGGCGAGCTAGTCGGACACGAAATGAACCGCTGTATTACCTGTTATCGCTGTACGCGTTTTTATAATGACTATGCTGGCGGCAAGGACTTTGGGGTTTATGGTTCAAAAAACCAAGTGTATTTTGGTCGCCAAACTGATGGTGCATTGGAGAGTGAGTTTAGCGGTAATTTAGTCGAAGTGTGTCCAACAGGCGTTTTCACCAATAAGGTTTTTTCAACGCACTATACCCGAAAGTGGGATTTACAATCAGCGCCTTCAGTTTGTAGCCACTGCTCAGTAGGTTGTAATCTCAGTATTGGCGAACGTTATGGCTCAGTGCGACGAGTCATGAATCGCTATAACGCGGATATTAATGGCTACTTTCTATGTGATAGAGGACGTTTTGGTATCGGTTTTGTCAATGGTGAGCAGCGGATCAGGAAAACTAAAGGTATTAGCCAGCAATCACCTGTGGCCTTAACTAAGTTAGATGTTGCCAAGGTCTTTTCGCACTTTAGCAAGAAAAATTTCATTGGCATTGGCTCTGCTCGTGCGTCATTAGAGGCAAACTTTTATTTAAAGAACATGGTCGGTGCTGAGCATTTTAGCCCAGGTTATAATGACGATGAAATGAAAGTTGCCGCGCAACATGCGCAATTACTTGCCGCCAATAATCCGCCAAGCCTAACGGCAATCGAGCACAGTGATTTTATTTTTATAATTGCTGAGGACATTAGTCAAACCGCGCCACGCATGGCCTTGTCAGTTAGGCAAGCGCTGCGCAACGCGGCTAAGGCTAAAGCCGCTAAAATAGGCATACCGTCATGGCAAGATAGTGCGGTAAGAACGATTGGCGGTAACCTACTTTCACCGCTATTTTTATTACAAAGTACCAGTTCAAAACTTGATGATGTTGCTGAGCAAACTTTGCTCTTACCGCCTGAGCAATTATCGACTTGTTTAGTGGCTTTAAAAGCGGTACTTGAACTTGTTGAGGTCAACAATAATCATAATGTCGAACAAGCACTTACTGATATAGCTGAACAAACGTCATTAGGAAGCAAAGAACGACAATTTGTCTGCTCACTGTATAAAGCGCTACATCAAGCTAAGCAGCCATTAATCATTTCGGGCACCGACCATGTTAGTGCTGAAACTTTGCAAGATATTAATAACTTAATGCAGGCGCTGAAATCGAAAAGTGATGTTACAGAACCCGCCCTAATCGTTGTGCCGCCAAGCTGTAATAGTGTCGGTTTATTAGCGCTTTTAGATGAAAAGTCTTTATCGGTAGAGCAAGTATTATCTGGGTTAGAGCAACAAGAGGGTAATTACCAAGGCGTTATTTTACTTGAACAAGAGCTGGCAAGACTTTCCGACAGCCAAGTTAAACAGTTACGTTCGTCATGCCAAACCTTAATCGTACTTGATCATTCTCAACATCGATTGACCAGCATCGCTGACATCGTCCTGCCAGTTGCTGCGGTAAGTGAAGGCGATGGTCATTATGTTAATTACCAAGGCCGAGCACAGCAATTTTTTCAAGTACATGCGCCGGTATTGCCGATTCAGGAAAGCTGGCGATGGTTAGATAACATGGCTGAAATTATCGGTGTTCATGCTGCTGAACTTCACGCAGGCACGAATGAAGGCGCTAAAAAATCTGCCTGCGAATCATTAAGACAATTACATCAGTATTTTGCAGACTTTCTGAAACAATGGCCGACTTTACTGGCGAGTAAACAAGCGGGAACTCAACAAGCTGCTACCGCAAGAATGCCACATAGAGCCAGTGGTCGCACAGCTCAAATGGCAAATATTAGTGTCCATGAAGCAAAAACCACGCAGAAAATAGATGACAGTTTAACATTTTCGATGGAAGGTCAGTCAGCCGGTCAAAGCAGTGATATGCCTTTTGCTTGGGCGCCAGGCTGGAATTCAAATCAATCTATAAGTCAGTTTCAAGCGCAAATCAACGGTCAGTTAATCAAGCAAAAAGCCGCGATATTTATTCCCGTTGCCAATCTATTACTCAATAACCCTCGCTGGGAAATAGCAAAACAGAGCCATAAAGTAAGTCAAGCGAATGCTAGCGATCATCAAACGTTAAAGTCCTTGCGCTATGTTCAGCAAGCGAATATCTATTTTGATGAATGGCAAGCCGCGCACACTGCTGAATTTAAAATGTTGCAACCGAGCAATCTCATGTCGATTAGTACCAGTACTGCTGAGCAGTTTGGCGTTAAAAAAGGTCAGTGGTGTAAAATTATTTTCTCTGCCACCAACGACAAAATACCACTGGTTAGCCAAAGCATTATTAGCCAAATTACTATCAATAAGCAATTACCAGAAACGCTAGCCTTCGGTAATTTTTCACTTTCTCAGTTATTAAGCCAGCAACTCGAGATGGAGATTTCTTTAGCTTGCGATCAAGAGATTACGGATTATCTCAGCCATTATAACGACGGTTTAATTAGCGCAAAATTAAGTAAAGGTGCGGTACTCGAAAGATTAAAAATCAATGATCAAACTATTCCGATCAGGCTAGTCTCGGGAGGGTTAGACGATGCCTGAAATACTGTGGAAGTTATTTGAAATCACCATCATTATCGCACTGCTTATTCCGATAGCGGCGATGTTAGTGTGGGTGGAGCGCAGAATGATTGGCATTTGGCAGGATCGCTGTGGGCCGAATCGAGTAGGTCCCTTCGGTGTTTTACAATCTTTAGCTGATCTATTAAAAATACTCGGCAAAGAGGATTGGATCCCGCCGTTCAGTGACCGTTTAGTGTTTGTTTTAGCACCGATGATTGGCGCTATGTGTGTGCTAATGAGCTTTGCGGTGGTGCCATTTTCACCGACTATCGGCGTTTCAGATTTAAACATCGGTTTATTGTTTTTTCTTGCCATGGCGTCATTAGCGGTTTACAGCGTGGTGTTAGCGGGTTGGGCATCAAACTCTAAATATGCACTATTAGGCGGCATGCGCGCGGCGGCACAAACCGTCAGTTATGAAGTTTTTATGGGCTTGTCGGTGATGGGCGTGGTGTTGCTGACCGGCAGTTTTAATTTACGAGAAATAGTATTGGCGCAAGCGGATGGCTGGCTTATTCAATCACAATTTCTGGGTTTCTTTATCTTTTTAGTCGCCGGTATTGCGGAAAGTCATCGCTTACCTTTTGACTTACCCGAAGCTGAAACGGAATTAACCGCAGGTTTTCATACTGAATACTCCGGACTGAAGTTCGCGTTATTCTTTTTAGGTGAATATTTAGGGGTGACCTTGATTTCGGCAATGTCTGTGGTGCTTTTCTTTGGCGGCTGGCTGATGCCTGAGCCGTTAGCGTCATGGTTGCCGCCATTACTGTGGTTTATTATTAAAATTATGATGTTGGTGATGTTTTTTATTCTTTTAAGAACGTCACTACCCCGTCCTCGCTTTGATCAATTATTAAAGTTCGGCTGGGTAGTCATGCTGCCTTTAGCACTCTTAAATCTGTTGGTTACTGCCATTTTACGTTTAACAGGAGTGCTATAACAATGGGCAATTATCAATGCGAAAATGCAATAGGCGGTAAAGATGATTAGTCAGCTGAGAACCATGTGGTTAGTACTTAAACATACCTTTACCAAGGCAGATACGGTGCAATACCCAGAGCAAAAGCCTTACTTAGCGCCAAGATATCGTGGGCGTATTGTGCTAACTCGGGACCCTGATGGTGAAGAGCGCTGCGTTGCTTGTAATTTATGCGCTGTTGCTTGTCCTGTCGACTGTATAGCCCTGCAACAAGTGGTTGATGATGATGGCCGTAAGCGTGCGGAGTTTTTCCGGATCAATTTTTCCCGCTGTATTTTATGTGGTTTTTGTGAGGAAGCCTGCCCAACCTACGCGATTCAGTTAACTCCAGATGTCGAAATGGCAGAATATGATAGACAAAATTTAGTCTATGAAAAGCAGCATCTATTAATTAATGGCCCAGGTAAATATCATGATTACAGCTTTTATCAACAATCAGGTATTGCGATAAAAAGTAAAGGTAAGGGCGAAGCAGAGCAAGAACGCCCACCAATAGACATTAAAGGATTAATGCCATGAGCCACGACGCTATTTCCGACTTAACGCTGCCTAAAAGGAGAAGAAACAATGCTGGCTAATTTAGCACCGATTGATAGCTTATTTTACTTTGCGGGCTTGGTTGCCGTTATTGCCAGCCTAAAAGTGGTTACCGGTAATAATACCGTGCACGCCTTGTTGTATTTAGTGGTGTCATTATTAGCGGTTGCGGTGTGCTTTTATTTAATGGGAGCGCCTTTTGCTGCAGGTTTAGAGGTCATAGTGTATGCCGGTGCAATTTTAGTACTGTTTGTTTTTGCGGTATTAATGTTTGGTTTAGGCAAAGATGAAACCAGCCATGCGCCACAAAATAAAGGCCTAGCTAATATGTTTGGTGCAATGGTATTAGCTTTCGCGCTGTTAATAGAAATGGTCATTATTATAAACAATGGCGATATGCAGCAAAGTTTACAAGCAAATGTTATCGACTCAAAAGCTGTCGGTATAATGTTGTATGGTCCCTATTTACTGGCGGTGGAAATAGCTTCTTTTCTCCTCTTAGCTGGGCTTTTAGCCGGTTATCACTACGCAAAACCAGATCTAACTGGAGGTGCGTTATGACCTCAATTCCGTTATTTCATGTCTTGATTTTATCGAGCTTATTATTTGTTATCGGCTTTATTGGTGTGGTGGCGAGAAAAAACACCTTATTTATTTTGATGAGTTTAGAGGTCATGCTCAATGCCGTAGGTGTCGCATTTATTGGTGCCGGCAGCGTTTGGCAGCAAGCTGATGGCCAAGTGATGTTTATTCTCATTTTAACCTTAGCAGCCGTCGAAGCCGCAGTGGGCTTAGCCTTATTAATACGCATGCAAAAGAAATATCGCTCTTTGGATATTGATTTGTTAAGTCAGCTGAAGGGGTAATGAACGTGTTATTAGCCAGTTTACCTTTCTATCCTTTAGTAAGCTTTTTATTGTTAATTTTCTTTGGCAAAAAATTATCATGGCAACTCGCAGCGACTATTAGTGTCAGTAGTATGGCTATTGCAGCTTTGGTGAGCGCGATGTTATTGGTTGATCTCTCAGTCAGCCAGCATCAAGTCATGACAGTCAATTTATGGCATTGGTTTGATTTGTCCAGTGAATCGGGCAATGCCGAGGTCAATGTCCGATTTTACCTCGATGGCTTGTCAGCGGTAATGATCAGTGTCGTCACTGGTGTGGGTTTTCTCATTCATTTATTTGCCGCGATATACATGAAGTCAGATGCGAATTTTTCACGTTTTATGGCTTACATGAATTTATTTATCGTCGCTATGCTGATTTTGGTGTTAGCGGACAATTTAGTCTTGTTATATCTTGGCTGGGAAGGCGTGGGATTATGCAGTTTTCTATTAATTGGTTTTTGGTATCAGGAAAAAGCTAATGTTTTAGCAGCACGCAAAGCGTTTATAGTTACCCGTATCGGTGATACCTCGATGGTGATAGGTTTATTGCTGCTGTTTAATACGTTTGGGTTATTAAATATTGAGGCGGTCACTACGCTTGCAAAGCAAGCCAATGAGCTAACAGGGGGGCAAAATACTGCACTTGGTGATGATATCTATTGGATAGCGTTATTATTGTTAGGCGGTGCAGTGGGTAAATCAGCGCAATTACCATTACAGACTTGGTTACCTGATGCCATGGCAGGGCCAACGCCAGTCAGTGCGCTGATCCATGCTGCCACTATGGTAACAGCGGGGGTATATTTAATCGCGCGTATGCATGGCATTTTCTTATTAGCACCTGAAGTGATGAATTATGTTGCTTGGCTTGGCGCACTCACTTTGTTACTTGCCGGTATTGCGGCGTTGGCACAAACCGATATTAAACGAGTGTTGGCATATTCCACCATGAGTCAAATCGGTTATATGATGCTAGCTTTAGGCGCAGGCGCTTGGACGGCAGGTGTCTTTCACTTAATGACCCATGCATTTTTCAAAGCACTACTTTTCTTAACGGCAGGGGCAGTTATCTACGCGCTTCATCATCAGCAAAACCTCTTTAAAATGGGCGGGCTGTTGAAAAAACTGCCTTTTGAAAGTGGCTTGTTTATCATTGGCTTAATATGCTTGATGGCATTGCCAGGGACGTCTGGATTTTTCTCAAAAGAAGCCATTATTGCACAATTATGGTCATCTGAAACCGCGGGGCCAATGTTATGGTGGTGTGCCATTTTAGGTGCGCTATTAACCAGTATCTATAGCTGTCGGTTATTTTTCCTCGGCTTTCTCGGTAATTGCCGATTTAACGAGAAAGCCCAGCCAGACAAAAGTACCCTGCTACGCAGTGCCTTAGCTGTTTTAGCTTTGTTATCGTTATTTGGCGGGCTAATTCCGCTTGATCTAAGCCTAGTGTTTACCATGGCTACACAGTTGCCATTAGTGCAGGGGATGGAACCTAATTGGTTACATACAGTGGCGATTGTGACGCCTTTTATCGGTATCTTATTCTCTTGGTTTTATTTTAAATCCTATCGAATCACTTCAGATGTAGCCACTAAGCATGTGTTACCAATTAATGAGGGCAGGCTTGTGAGGTTTTGTCGTCAGGGACTAGGCTTTGATAGTTTTTATAACAGCCTGTTAGTTAAGCCTTATCAGTGGTTAGCTCAGATAAATAAAAATGATATTTTTGATCAATTCATTATGCTAAATGTTTGGTACGTAAACTTATGGCACGATGCCTTGATCCTAGTGCAAAACGGGAGCTTACGTTGGTATCTTGCCGCCTTTGGACTGGCAATTATGTTGCTATTAGGAGTAAGTTCTTTATGACGCTGACTTTCATTATGTTGGCATTAGTGCTTGTTGGTGCTGTGGCCTGGTGTGCTGAAAAATACTGGCAAGGTAGTGCTAAGTGGTTGGCATTAATTGGCTTGGCTTTATTAGCCACGGTTTTTGCCGTTTTCATTATCAGCCATACTAGTGACTTTACCCAGCTAGAGGTCTTAACCCGCGTCACTTGGATTAAAACGTTCAATATTGAATATAGTATTGCCCTTGACCAGCTCAGTGTGGTGTTAATTGCGCTTACTTGGTTGCTAGCCATAATTTGCGTATTAGTTTCCTGGCATGAAATAAAAATCAATGTCGGTTTTTACTATTTTAATTTATTGTTGACGATTGCCGGTATTATTGGGGTTTTTATTGCGGTTGATTTGTTCCTTTTCTTTTTCTTTTGGGAGGTCATGCTGCTGCCCATGACGGCCATTATCGCAATTTGGGGTCATGAAAATCGTCAATTTGCCGCGCTGAAATTTTTCATTTTCACGCAAGTCAGTAGTTTACTGATGCTAGTTGCGATTATTGCTTTTGGCTATTTTCACTTATTGCAAACTGGCCAGTTAAGCTTTTTTTACCTTGATTGGTTAAAGTTAGAAATGCCTTTGTCAATTAGCCAGTACTTGATGCTAGGTTTTTTTATTGCTTTTGCTGTTAAGTTACCGTCAGTGCCTTTACATAGTTGGTTGCCAGATGCACATACGCAAGCGCCTACGGCTGGGAGTGTTTTACTTGCTGGTGTGTTACTAAAAACCGGTGCATATGGTCTTATTCGTTTTGTGATTTTCTTATTTCCTCAGGCCAGTGTGCAATTTGCGCCAATTGCCGCGACATTGGCGGTGGTGAGTATTGTTTATGGCGCTAAAATGGCCTTTGCTCAACAAGACTTCAAACGCTTAGTGGCTTATAGCAGCATTAGCCATATGGGCTTTGTCATGCTGGCGCTATTTGCCTTTAATGCTATTGCTTATCAAGGCGCTATTATCACTATGATTGCTCATGGTTTAAGTAGTGCGGCATTATTTTCATTGGCGGGGATGATTTACCAGCGTATTCATAGTCGAAATTTAACCGATATGGGCGGGTTTTGGCAAAGTGCTCCGCGTATGGGGGGCTTTGCTTTGGCTTTTGCCGGCGCGGCTTTTGGTTTACCGGGCTTGGCAAACTTTATTGGCGAATTCTTCAGCCTGATTGGCGTGTTTCAGGTTATGCCTGAGCTTGCAGTTATCGCAGCTTTTGGGCTTATCGGCTCTGCTATTTATGGCATCGTGCTGTTTCAATCAAGCTTTCAGGGCGCAGCAAAGCAAGAGGTTATTGATTTACAGCCTCGAGAATTAATCGTTTGTGGCTCACTATTGCTGTTGCTCTTAGCTATTGGCTTATATCCAACGCTGTTACTTAAATTTTCATTTGGGGCTTAGAGTGATGATGTCTATAACGAGTAACACACAATCTTTAATATCATTGCCAATGGTTGAGGCAATTTTGCCACAACTTATTATTGCTTTTGGCATCTTTCTGGCTTTGCTATTAGTGGCTTGGCGCAGGTCTCAACAGATCATATCGCTGTTTACTGGTTTGATACTTGTCTTGGCTTTGTTAGCTAATGTTAGCTTATTCACCATGCCAGTAATACAAGTTACGCAATTGTTAAAAGTTNANNGCTACAGTACGTTTGCTTTTAGTTTGATATTACTCTCCGCCTTAGTTGCCTTACGTATGAGCTATAGCTTCCTAAAAGCGCATATAGAAGTGCATGATGAATACTATTTATTGTTATTGCTGGTGGTACTCGGCGCAGGTATTTTGGTGACGAGTGATCATTATGCCAGTCTATTTTTGGGCTTTGAGCTGTTAAGTATTAGTTTGGTCGGTTTAGTCGGTTATCACCGAGAAAGTCAGTTCAGTGTTGAAAGTGGCTTTAAGTATTTGATATTAAGCGCGACAGCATCGAGCTTTATGCTATTAGGCATTGCTTTTATTTATAGTATCAGTGGTGATATGAGCTTTAGTGCCACCATCGCTAATGAAATATACCATCAGCAAGCTTTAGGTGTGTTTTTTCAGTTAGGACTTTTGCTATTTATGTCAGGTATTGCCTTTAAACTGTCCATTGCTCCGTTTCATTTTTGGACCCCTGACGTTTATCAAGGCTCACCAACTCCGGTAACTATGGTGATGGCGACAATATCGAAAATTGCAATGTTCGTTGTTTTGCTTAAGTGCCTTGTAGCTCAACGTTATTTGTTACTGGAAAATGTTCAGCTATTTTTGCTGGTGTTTGCCATCATTTCAATGTTGCTAGGGAATATTATGGCGCTTAAGCAGCAAAATTTAAAACGTTTACTGGCGTATTCGTCAATTGCTCATATGGGATATTTATTGATTGTCGTCATTGTTACCTCTGAGCAGAGTTTAGCTTTTACTTGGCAGAGTGTTTTATTCTATTTAGCGGCATATACGGTTGCTAACTTGTCTATTTTTATGATTGTTGCCCTCCTTGAGCATCAAATTAATTCACCTTATCAAGAAGATATTTCATTGACTGATTTACAAGGCTTGTTTTGGCGAGCACCGAGTTATGCCTTGTTGATGATATTGGCGATATTAAGCTTGGCGGGTATTCCCTTAACTATGGGCTTTATAGGGAAATTCTATATTTTGAGTCAAGCAACTATTGCCCACGCTTGGTGGCTAATTGCGACACTGATCATTGGTAGTGGCATCGGGTTAGCCTATTATCTACCGATGATCTTTAAGCTGTTTTCAGTCGCGCCAGCAGTGAGTAAGCAAGCTAAAGTCACCGAAACGCACATTCTCGAGCATGCCTTGGTGTTTAGCTTTGTCATCGTTAGTTTGGTGTTTGGTATTTTGCCGGAATTTATTAATCAACTTATTAATATCTAGATGCATTTAAGTTAGCTAATTAATTGTTAATTTAACCAAAAACTATTAGGTTATGAATTGTTAGTGCATGTAAGTATTAATAAGTCACTAATAAATATAGGGTTTAATTTTGGCCTGATTTTTGATTGTATAGCGTCATAAAATAAAATAATTGATGTATTACAAGGAAATAGACCAATGAAATTAGCTCAATCACTGTTTTTTATTACTGCGGCAACATTATTAAGTGGCTGCATTGTCATAGCAACACCCTCACACGCCAATTATCATAGTCAACAAAAGCTTATTATTGATGGCCAAGCGCTAACCTTATTAGCTATTGAAACAGGCGCGGGCTTATTGGATATTACTGGCTCTGATACCGCTTCAGACATAACTTTAGTTGCAGATATATATACCGACAAAAGTCATCGTGATAACTATCAACTGGAATTAACAACTTCAGGGCAGAGCGGATATCTGTTGGCGCAAGTTAACAGTAGTGGGTTTTGGCAAGGAGAATCACCGCATATAGATTTAAAAGTCACTATACCTAGCCACTTGATGTTAAAAGTAAATGATGGCTCTGGTTTAGTAAATATTAGTCATATTAATAACGCGATTGAAATTAAAGATGGCTCAGGCGAGTTGACCATCAAAGATATTAACGGTGATCTCGATATTAATGACGGCTCAGGCAGCCTTTATGTTAGTGGTGTTATCGGCAATGTGGTTATCGTTGACGGCTCTGGGAAAATTGAGCTTAATGATCTTGATGGTAACTTAGATATCAACGATGGCTCAGGTAGTATCTTTGCCAAAGGTATCTCAGGCCGTGCTAATATTGATGATGGTTCGGGTGATTTAACGGTTCGAAATGTTGCGGGTTTAGTGACGATTAATGATGGCACAGGCGATATCGATGTAGCAAAGGCCGGCGGCCTTAACATTATAGCAAGTGGCTCTGGTGATTTACGGGTAGAAGCAATAAAAGGTGTTTTTTCAGTAGGAGAGTAGTTAACTTTACCTTAATCATCGGATTAAGTTGTGCTCAGCCTAGAGTTGGTTTTTAGCTGCTTTAGGCTGTTTTTTAGCTTAAATAAGCAGTAAATGGTGTTTAATCGATATTATTGCTTGTATAAATTAACCGCATCTGTATAATGCGCGCCTCTGTAATCGAGAATCGAACTGCTCTGACGTGAGCTTAGATATTTACAGAATTTTTAATGAGTGGGGTATATCCGCCCAATAGACTTGCCCAGTTAACGGTTCAACGTTAACGTAATGAATGTGCCTTAAGTCTTCCTGGTGGTTTCCTCGTATATGTACGTAGGAATTTTGGCGTTTTGCCGGTTTCTACCATGAGAAGACAAATATTATATGACTGATCTTAACAATGCCTCTGTAGGCTTTGACGCCCTTGGTTTGCCTGAAAACTTAGTATCTGCTGTAAAAGCACTAGGTTTTGAAACATCAACGCCAATTCAAGCGCAAACAATTCCCCCTTTATTAGCTGGTAAAGATGTCCTTGGTGAAGCACAAACAGGTACCGGTAAAACCGCTGCGTTTGGTTTACCTGCACTAGCTAAAATTGATGTAACTATTCGTAAGCCACAATTAATGGTGCTAGCACCAACGCGTGAATTAGCGATTCAAGTTGCTGAAGCAATTGAAACTTTCGCTAAAGACATGAAAGGTTTACGTGTTGCTACTTTATATGGTGGTCAATCGTACCAACCACAATTTCAACAATTAGAGCGTGGCGCTCAAGTGGTTGTTGGTACACCTGGTCGTTTAATGGATCACTTACGTCGTAAGAGCCTTAAATTAGCTAACTTATCATTTTGTGTGCTTGATGAAGCTGATGAAATGTTAAATATGGGCTTTTTAGAAGACATCGAGTGGATCCTTGAACACTTACCAAAAGAAACACAAATGGCCTTGTTCTCTGCAACGATGCCTGCGCAAATTCGTAAAGTAGCGAACCGCTTTTTGAAAGATCCTGAGCACATTAAAGTTGCGGCAGTGAAAAAAGAAAAAGCTAACATTACTCAATACGCATGGAAAGTAAGTGGTATCAACAAAATGACTGCATTAGAGCGTATTGCAGAAACCGTTGAATACGATGCGATGATTATTTTCGTCCGTACTCGTAACGATACTATTGAAGTGGCTGAAAAATTAGAACGTGCTGGTTATGCTGCTGTTGCCTTAAACGGTGACATGAACCAAGCCCAACGTGAACGTACGGTTGATCAACTTAAATCAGGCGTTTCATCAATTCTTGTGGCAACGGATGTTGTTGCGCGTGGTCTTGATATTCAACGTATTTCATTAGTGATTAACTATGACTTACCGGGTGACAACGAAGCTTATGTTCACCGCATCGGTCGTACCGGTCGTGCTGGCCGTAGTGGTACTGCCATCTCATTTGTACGTCCACGTGAAATGTATTCTTTACGTCACTATGAACGTTTGACTTCTGGTACGGTTGCTATGTACGACTTACCCAATATTCAAGAAATTGGTAAAGCACGTATTGAACGTACTCGTAACGAATTAGCCAGTGTTATTGCTGATAAAGAGTTAACGGCAATGCGCGAAATCATTGAAGCTATGGCGTCAGAGTCAGAACTTTCAATGACAGATTTAGCGGCAGCGTTACTGTACCAAAAGCAGTTAAAGCAACCGCTACAGCCGAAAGAAGATCCTAAGCCTCGTCGTGATGCTCGTGAGAGAAATGATCGTGACGGTGGTCGTAATGATAGTCGTGGTGCTCGTGATTCTCGCGGTGGTCGTAATGACTCACGTGGTGGTCGTGACGGTGGTCGTAATGAAAACCGTGCTGAACGTGCGCCTCGTAAAGCAAAAGTTGCTCGCAGTGATGTTGATTGGCAAACATACCGCCTAGAAGTCGGTAAAGAACATGGTGCTCGTCCTGGTGACATCGTTGGCGCAATCGCTAATGAAATTTCATTAGACAGCAGCTACATTGGTGCTATCAACTTGCACGATAAGCATAGCTTTGTACAGTTACCTAAAGGTATGCCTGAGAAGTCTTTTACCCAATTAAAGCGTGTTCAAGTTCGTCGTCAAGCGCTTGCTATTACGGTTTCTGATGTACAACCTACAGCAGAGCGTCCAGCCCGTGCACGTAAAGAGCAGCGCACTAACTAATCTTTTGCTTAGATAGTATTTGAGAAAACGCCAACTCTATTTCAGAGTTGGCGTTTTTTTCATTTAAATTTTATAGTGAGTAACAGCTGTACGGATCAAAAATGTGTATTTAGAAATGAAATTGGCGATAAGTTAGACGTTATATTCGCGCTAAAAAACACTGTAAACAAAAGGTTACGGCTGCGAGTGCCGCCAGCTATAGCTTAGTTCCAGCTTACTGTTCATTCTACTACTTACGACGTAAAAATAGATTTACGTTAGAAAAATGGTCAGTTTTTTCATTCACTTCCTCTATGTTCAATTCACGGTAATAATCGCTTCATTGCTACAGTGAGAGAAACAACTATGACAGAAGTAACAAACCCACTAAATTTACGTGGTATTGAGTTTATCGAATACGCATCACCAGATTCTGACTTTATGGAAAATGCCTTCTATGGTTTTGGCTTTTCAAAAACAAAGAAATTTAAAGGTCGCGATATTGATTACTTTAATCAAAATGATATCCATTTTTTCTTAAACAATGAGCAAGCTGGATTTTCACATGAATTTGCGAAAAGTCATGGACCGGCAATTTGTTCAATGGGCTGGCGCGTTGAGGATGCTGAATTTGCCTTAGAACAAGCGGTTGCCCGTGGTGCAAAATCAGCACAAGATGCCAATAACAAATTACCATACCCAGCGATATACGGAATTGGCGATAGTTTAATTTACTTCATCGAAAAATTTGGCGCTAAAGGCTCAATTTACCAAGACGACTGTGAAGATTTAGCAGAACCCGTTATTGTTAAAGATAAAGGCTTCAAAGCGGTCGATCATTTAACTAATAACGTTTACCAAGGCACAATGGAGCATTGGGCTAACTTTTATAAAAACGTCTTTGGTTTTACTGATATTCGTTACTTTGACATTAAAGGTGAAAAATCGGCGTTGATTTCATACGCATTACAGTCACCATGTGGCACTTTCTGTATTCCAATTAATGAAGGTAAAGGTAAAAAGAACAACCAAATTGATGAATACCTAGATGAATATAACGGCCCAGGTGTACAACATTTAGCTTTTATCTCTGATGACTTATTAGGCTCTTTGGACCAATTAGATAAAGACATTATTGATACCTTAAATATCGTGCCAGAATATTATGACGATGTATTTGACCGTATTCCTTGGGTTAAAGAAGATCAGCAACGTATTCGCGATCATCAAGTATTAGTTGATAGCCAAAAAGAAAACTCATACTTGTTACAGATATTCACTAAGAATATCTTTGGACCTATCTTCATTGAGATGATCCAACGCGTTGATGATAAAGGGTTTGGCGAAGGTAACTTCACTGCGTTATTTAAATCAATCGAATTGAATCAAATAGAGCGTGGCGTGCTTTAAGTATTTAGCCTCATAAGCCCTATCAAGAGCCAGCATTTGCTGGCTTTTTTATGTTCAGACCATTCTTAGCCATCCATGGCTTCACGGCATTAGTGCATCCCTGAACGTCGAAGTGAAAGAGTGACGATATTCAGGTCGTTCTTAGTCATCTCGGTAATCTCCTGCTTTACTCTAATGACTTATACCCCTGTAAAAATGTCTTTAAGGCATTAAGAGAACCATGCACGTCGATGTGAAAGACTGACGTTAATTAGGCTGCATATTTAGTAATGCTTAAAGTAGGGGCAGGTACACATTTACATATTTAGCCCCTGATATAAAGTTTGATATCAGTGTGATTGTTTAATTATCGTAGGGGCGACTGTAGTTTCCATAAAAGCTATGACTAACAATAGCCTATATTTCAGGTACAAAAAAAGCGCCGAAAGGCGCTTTTTAACGGCTAGTATTAAGCGTTATTTGCTTAAGGCTTCACCTAAGTGAGGGCGAATATCTTTAAGAATTTCTTTTGCTAATCTTGGACTACTGGCAACAATGTTACCTGAGTTACTGTGATTATGGCCACCAACAAAGTCGGTCACTAAACCACCCGCTTCGATAACCATTAGCTCACCGGCTGCAGTATCCCAAGGCTTTAAACCAATTTCAAAGTAACCATCAACGCGGCCGGCAGCCACATAAGCTAGGTCTAACGCGGCAGAGCCAGCGCGACGCATATCAGATGTTTTAACAAATAAGGTTTTAAACATCTCTAAATAAGCATTAGTGTGTTGTTTGTGTTTAAACGGGAAGCCAGTCGCTAAAATCGAACCTTTCAGCTCTTTTGATTGTTTAACACGGATACGGAAACCGTTTAATTGTGCGCCTTTACCACGACTGGCGGTAAATAGCTCACCACGGATAGGATCGTAAATCACTGATTGATCCAATTTACCTTTAACTTTTAAAGCAATTGACACGGCAAAATGTGGAATACCCTTAACGAAGTTAGAGGTACCATCAAGTGGATCAATAATCCATTGATAGTCACTTTCTTTACCTTCAATTACGCCACACTCTTCACCGATAATGGTGTGATG
>JGI24723J26617_10001022_pt1 | contig 25660 bp, 20 predicted proteins | sample Cruoilmetagenom6_FD_26617 | JGI IMG/M metagenome (IMG submission 26617)
AAGACGCACTTAAAATTGCAAGTTGAACTAATCCCGCCTTTTTCGGCGGGATCTAGGTTCAATACCTCTACCCTAGGGTCGATACCTATTATTGGGTTCAGGGCCTGTCTTTGTCGGCAGACAGGCTAGCCCTGAGGTTTAATACCTTTTATTTATACGATAATTTTTTCAAGGATTTATTGAGCACAGGAACAATGAGTTCTCCCAATTCCTTATATCCTTCCTTGTTATAATGTACATCATTATCCCCCAAACCATTTTTGTGGTGGATGGCAATGGATTTTTTGTAGATATCATTGATAATAACCCCGTTTTTTTTCATTACCGATTTTGCAACTGCGTTGTATTTGGCTACATCTTCAGAAAATCTTCCTGCCTCGTTAACAGGAACATAGGTGGTAGTTACAAAGATTAACTTTGCTGAGGTATGTGCCTTAAGGAAATTAACCAACTCTTCCAGATTGTGTTTATAGGTTTGAAGGTCATGGGTTATGGTTCCTTTAATTTTATCCCTATTTCCATATACCTTGGAATCTGGATGCCTGTAACAAAGGTCCCATAGGCCCCAATTAAATTGGATAATATCCCAATCTTCCTGACCTACCCATTCCCCAATTTTCTCCAATCCCGTTCCGGTATGTTGTGCATTTCCTGGATTGTGCACTACTATTGCCTTAGAGGCCAGGGCTTCTTTTACCTTTGAAAAATATCCTATGGAAATTGAGTCGCCTATTATCAAAATTTTGGGCTCTTTAGGTTTGTATCCCAGGCAGAGAAAAACACATATGGTTAATAAGTAGTAAAATTTGTTTTTCATGGGTTTGAGGGTTTCAAAAGCGAAAAGTAATAAAATTAATTAGAAAGGTAATGGAATTATAGTGTCGAAATCTTTGTTTAGATAAATATCCCATGACAGGCCCGTTTACTTACAAAGACATACGTTGGGGCATCCAAATTTCTCTTAGTGGGCAAAAAATGGAATGGCCTTAAATAGAGTTTGTACAATGCGCCATCGTTCATAATATTTTATGAATGTATATAGAAAATCACTACATTGTTATTCCAAAATAATCAACCACTTACAAAATGACAATCGAATCTACCAACCTTTCCAAGAGGTTGTTTTCCTTGGATGTATTTCGGGGATTGACCATGTTTTTATTAATTGCGGAAGCTGCCGGGTTTCATGGTAGTTTCGGAGACTNTACAGAAAACANCGCCTTTTTTCANCCTTTGGCGGAACAATTGCACCATCACCCTTGGAACGGGTTGCGGTTTTGGGATCTTATCCAGCCTTTTTTTATGTTTATTGTGGGGGTGGCAATGCCATTTTCATTGAGAAAACGTTTGGCTACCGGAGACAAAAAGGCCGCTACCAGGCATATTTTAAGAAGGTGTTTTTTACTCTTTAGTTTTGGGGTATTGCTGCACTGCGTATATAGCCATGCACTGGTTTGGGAACTCTGGAACGTTTTGGTTCAATTGGCCTTTACAATACTTATTGCTTACGCCTTAATGAACCTTCCCCATCGTACCCAAATTATAATTTGTCTTGGAATATTAATACTGACCGAAATCCTTTACCGGGTTTATAATCCACAGGATCCTTATAATCAAGGACAAAGTTTTGGATCTTGGATAGATATGTTGGTAATGGGTAAAATTAATGGTGGGGGATGGGTTTTCATCAACTTTTTACCTACTGCCGTACATACGGTAATGGGTGTAATATGTGGTCAAATATTACTTTCCAACAAATCCGCTAAGGAGAAGTTAAACCCCTTATTAATGTGGGGAGCGGCCCTACTTTTGTTGGGNTACGGGATGGATCTGCTGGGTATAACACCTATAATTAAAAGAATAGCGACAACCTCTTTTGTTTTGGCTTCAGGGGGGTGGGCCTTGTTGGTCTTGGCTTTGTTTTATTGGTGGATAGACATTAAGGACCACAAGAACAAATGGTTGAAGGTCTTTTCTGTCGTGGGGACCAATTCCATTTTTATTTATTTGTTTGCGGAAACAGTAGGATCCCAATGGTTCAGAGGTTTTGGTCTTATTTTTACCGAAGGAATCTTGGCTCCCTTAGGCGTACAGGAAGGATTAATATTGGTANTAAACTCCTTGTTTGTGCTCTTTATGTTTTGGTATATTACCTACTTTTTGGATCAGAAGAAGGTTTACTTTAAGATTTAGAGTTTCAATACCGAGGCCCTATTTGGCCGGAATCCCGTTATTTTAGAATATTGGCGTATTTGCCATGGTCATTTAACAGAACGGTAGCAGTTTTAATGGCTTCGTCATTTTGTAAATGGTAATCATAAAGGCCTTCCCTGTAGAAATAGCGTTTAAGAATTTCATCTTCCAAATTCTTTTGGATTTCCGCTTTGTATTTATCCAATGCCATAAGTTTGTTTTTATCCATCTCCAACAGCAGCGCTTTATATTGTTCCGTGACCTCATTGCCAAATATGGTACTGTCTTCTCCGGACATGGCCTCTTTTAGGGCTTTTTCCGCCTTGGTCTCAAAAGCAAAATCACTTTTGGAGATATAAGTTTTGAAAGAGTCAAAATCACTATCCTTGAAATGGAAGTCCAATACATTCTCTATCTTGTTATTATAATAGAAATCGGTGGCGAAGTCGAAAATAATATTGTCCGATAATAAAGCCTGGGTAAGTGTATTTGTTTTGGCAGCAGCAATTTCTATGTCTGGTAAAACACCACCACCATCTTGGACTTTTCGCCCATTTTTGGTTTTAAAATCCCTGAATTGGGTGTTTTTAACGGCATTTCCATTTTCATCCCTATTCCAATAATCCAAAGATTGTATACATCTTCCGGATGCTGTATAATATCTGGAGATAGTGACCTTTAATTGGGTACCATAAGTAAGTTTTAAAGGGCGTTGTACCAGTCCTTTTCCAAAACTTCTTGCACCCACAATAACGGCCCGGTCCAAATCCTGTAGACTTCCAGAAACAATTTCACTGGCCGAAGCACTTCTGCCATTAACCAATACTACCAAGGGTATTTCTGTATCTACGGGTTGTTTGGTAGTTTTATATTCCCTGTTGAACTTTTTGACCTTGGACTTGGTGGTTACCACAAGTTCTCCTTTTGGAATAAAAAGATTGGTTACATTAATGGCTTCGGTCAAAAGACCACCAGGATTATCCCTTAGGTCCAAAATAATTTTTTCGGCGCCATCGCTTTTCAAATTAAGGAGTGCCTCCTTGGTTTGNTCAGAAGCTTTTTTATTAAATTTGGACAAGACAATATAACCGGTGTTCCCTTTGATCATTTTGTAATAGGGAACGGCATCCACTTCTATAGATTCCCTGTTCACCGTTGTAGATTTGGTTTCTCCCTGTCTAAGGTAGGTAATGTCCACACTGGTGTTATTGGCCCCTTTTAAAAGTTCATCGGCGTCATCCGTAATGTCCGCAATGTTAATGTCACCGATCTTAATAATTTCATCCCCGGCCTTAAGGCCAGCCTTATCTGCTGGATAACCTTTGTAAGGTTCAACAATAACTATTTTATCCTTGTAGCTCCGTACCACCGCCCCAATACCTGAATATTCGCCCGCATTATTTATTTTAAAGGATTCAACGTCTTGCTCATTAAGGAATTTGGTATAGGGATCCAGCTCTTCCAACATATTCTTGATTGCCGTATCCATTAATTCCGCAGGATTGGTTTCATCCACATAGTTCATGTTCAGCTCTTTGAACAGGGTTGTAAAAATTTCGATCTGTTTGGCAATTTCAAAAAAATCGCCCTTAAAACTACTTCCTGCAATAAGCAGGGCAATGGCGATAATGGGAATAAGCACCCTTTTTTTTACTATCTCTTTCATCTGTTCACAAATTATTTGCCTGTTTTGGCAATTTCAACGACAAATTTCTGCATTAAAGGAATCATGGCAGCTGTTATTTTGGATTGCTTGGGCATCTCCTTACCAAGGTATAAAAACATAAACGCAAAGTTACCCTCTATGTTGTTAAAAATTAGGTGTTTGTTCAACCTATAGCTCTCCCGCATCAATCTCTTGATTCTATTTCTTTTTACGGCACTTTTAAAATTTCTTTTGGATGCTGTTACCCCCACTTTGCATTTGGAATTATCTTCAAAGCTGGTTTTTAGATAAACAAGTTTTATGGGATAATTGGTAATACCAATCCCTTCCGCAAACAACTGTTCAATTAGTTTTTTGCTCTTTAGTTTTTCTTTTTTTGGGAAGCTAAATGACATTTTGCTGTAAATGTAAAATAAAAACCACAGTTATTGGATATGACAATCACCATAGTTCAAAATCCATTTGGCCATTACCTACGGTTATGTTTTTTACAAAACTTTAAATAAGGGGTTTATGGGAGTATTACATGCTATAAAATTAGGGAAGGATCCCCCTTATTTTCGAGGTACATGTTCCACCTTGGTCATATAGCCATAAAAAATCCGTTTAAAACAGCAATGGTATGCCATCTAAAACGGATTTAAACGTCTAATATTTTTTATTAGTGAAACTCAATTTTGGGAAGTCAGTAAGACGCACTAAAAATTGCAAGTTGAACTAATCCCGCCTTTTTCGGCGGAATCTCGGTTCAATACCTGGACCCTAGGGTCGATTCCTATTATTGGGTTCAGGGCCTGCCCTGAGGTTTAACACCTTTTATTCCTGGGCTTGCCAAACATTGTTTTCCTCATTTATATCTGCCATTAGTTGGGATGGGTCCAATACAATGGCCTTAATGCTATTCAGCTCCTTATCCAAGATAAAATCGTAGTTGGAATGTGCCCAGGGCCAATCGGGCAATACGGTTCTTTTTAAATGGGGATATGGGTTTTCTTTTTCACCATACATCATACGCAAGGGCGCNTAAAATGTTTCTTGGGTACCATCATTGTAAAGCACCAAAATGTCTATGGGCATTGGCATAAGGCCAATACGCTCCATGCTTACCTTGGTNTTTTGTCCATCGGCCTCAACCGCCTTAATTCCATAATCTATGGTATTTGTCGTTTGGGTCCAATCTGTAAGGTACCAGTCCAATTCCATCCCGGAAACCTTTTCGGCGGTTCTTTTGATATCGTTAGGGGTAGGGTGTTTAAATTTAAAATCCTGATAATATTTTCTCAGGGTTTCCATTAGCTTATCCTGCCCTATGATATAGCCCAATTGTGATAGAAAGATAGCTCCTTTGCTATAGGCTGCAATCCCATAGGCAAAATTGAGTTCATATCTATCGGAATGGGTGGTTTGTGGCTGTTCCTTACCGGAAGCCACCAAATTGTAATAACCTTGATAGGAACTTGCAAAGGGATTTTCTTTTTTTTGATCCATGATCTGGTCCATACATAGACTGGAGATAAAGGAGGTAAAGCCTTCATCCATCCATTCGTGTTTGGATTCGTTGCTGGCTAGTACATGTTGAAACCAGGAATGCGCCATTTCATGTACCATAACACCTACTAGGCTTCCAAAGTTTCTACCACCGGTGATCAGTGTGCTCATGGCGTACTCCATACCACCATCGCCTCCTTGGATAACAGAGTATTGTTTGTAGGGATAATCGCCTATATTGCTATTGAAGAATTGCATGGCTTCGGCCGTTTTAGGCTGAAGCTTTTTCCAATTTTCTATAATTTCCTTATCGTTTTTGTAGAAAAAATGGAGCATAGGCCCATTTTCTACTTGGAGGGTATCGTGCAGGTAGTCCGGATCTGCAGCCCACATAAAATCGTGGACCATTGGAGCTTTAAAATGCCATGTAAGGGTTTTGCCCTTGGTCTTTTTTACTTTGGATCCCGGGGTTTCATAACCATGGCCTATTTCTTCGGGGTTCTGTAAATATCCTGTACCCCCAACCACATATTTTTTATCCAGGGTGAGCTTCACATCAAAATTGCCCCATACTCCATGAAATTCACGGGCAATGTAAGGATCGGCATGCCAGCCTTCAAAATCGTATTCCGCCAATTTTGGGTACCACTGACTCATGGAGAGCGCTACTCCCTCACTGCTGTTTCTACCGCTTCGCCTTATTTGTAAAGGTATTTGCCCGTTGAAGGTCATTTCAAAGGTGGTTTTCCCACCAGCGGGAATAGGTTTATTTAAGTCGACCACCAAAATGGTACCTTCTTCCAAATAGGAAACGGCTTGGTCGTCCTGAGTTAGGGAAGTAACCCTAAGATATCCTATTTCTTCAGGGCTAAGGCTTGCAATCCTGCTTTTCCCGTCAGTCATCATTCTACCGTCCGGGTCGGCAATACTTTGTAAACGCATGTCCATTTCACTGCCAGGTTGAAAGGCATTGAAAAAAAGATGATAGTACACTCTACTTAATTCATCGGGGGAGTTATTGGTATACACCAATTTTTGGGTTCCGNTGTATTGATATTTTTCAACGTCCACGTTTACGTCCATGGAATAATCCACATGCTGTTGCCAATAGGAAGTATTGTTTTGTGCTTCCATCTGTGCTGTTAAGCTTAGAACGGCAATCATTAAACCAAAAAAAAGTCCTTTGTTATGTTCCATACCTTTAATTTGTAGCATCTATTTATTACAGGTCAAGGGCAGCCAATGTTTAGAGGCTAACCCATGAGAAGTATTCCATTATAGTTTTATTTTCCCTCTGGATACGGCATCGGCCATAATTAAGGCATTATAGGCGTTGACCATTTTACCTGATTTAGAGATTTTTTGAAAATCCAATGCCATAGAAGAATCCCCGGAAACCACTACTTTGGATTTGGTGGTAAGCCCGGAATTCAACAAAATTGCCTTTACCTGGGAAGCTGATAATTTTGGATAAAAAGATCTAACAAGGGCAGCAACTCCTGCAACAGCCGGTGCGGCCATGGAAGTTCCTCCCTGAAAATCGTATTCGTTGTTGGGCATTGTGGAATAGATATCATCGCCAGGGGCAAAAATATCTACGTTTATAAGGCCATAATTAGAAAATGAGGCTACCATTTCGGAACCGTATTTACTTGTTAAAGCTCCTACAGTAATCACATTATCAGCCATTTCAGGACCGTTATTGATTTGATCGTTGGGGAAATTGGGGTTATTGGGGTCATCAAGATCTTCGCCCGAATTTCCTGCTGCATGCACAAAAAGAACATCATGGTCTGCTGCGTATTTAATGGCGTCATAAACCCATTCCGCGTTTGGCGAGTAGGCTTTTCCAAAACTTCCGTTAATAATTTTGGCCCCGTTGTCTACGGCATAACGTATGCCCAAAGCAATATCCTTATCGTATTCATCTCCATTGGGCACTGCCCTGATACTCATAATTTCTACATTGTCCGCAACCCCATTGGCTCCAAGTCCGTTGTTTCTTTTTGCTGCTATAATGCCCGCCACATGCGTTCCATGACTTTCATCATCAACCCTGTTTTTAGGATTACCGTTTCCGTAGCCCCTATCGTCAAAATTATAAGGATCATCCCCAACTATTTTTCTACCGTCAAAATCCACATTTAGATTATAGTTCAGTTGATCGGTAAAATGTTTTATACCATCCTTTAGTTCTGAAATTACTGCTGGAATAGTATCCTTTATGCTCAACATTTGCATTAGAATACTAACATTTCTCTGCATGGTCTCGTTATCCGATTTAATTTCGGTCAAGTCTTTTTGGGTATAGTTATCCTTTCCTAGGAGTTCCTTGACCTCTGCATCCGCATTTTGGACTGCTTGCAATATTTGTTCGTACTGCCCTTTGTTTTGAAGTGCTTTTTGGTAGTCTTTGTCCAGGTCGCTTTTGGCCTTGGCCTGAAAGGAGGCATCCCCTAATTTTTTGCCTACAATTCTTGCCATTTCCAATTGCTCGTTATAGGACTCCCCTAAAAAGTTATAACCATGTATGTCATCTATATAGCCATTGTTGTCATCGTCTTTATTGTTTCCTGGAATTTCTCCCTTATTCACCCAAAGGACGTCTACCAAGTCCTCATGGGTAAGATCCATTCCTGAATCCAATACCGCCACGACTACCTTTTCCCCTTTTTTATTCCCGATTATTTCGGTATAGGCCTTGTCTACACTCATTCCTGGAATGGTATCGGTAATTAAATCGGCATGTCCCCAATTCTTTTTTTCAGCATCGGTTAATTCCGATATTTTTAGGGGTAGGGTATCAATATTCTCAATTGGGGTGGAAACTAGGGCAGTACTACCACAGCCATAAAGTAAAATAGAGGCCGAGATGGCTAAAATAGATCTGTTCAATGTTAGTGTCATTATATTTACAGTGTTAGATTAAAATGTCTTATTAATTGGATTTCCAGGTAATTTTGCATGAAAGCTTGCTGTGCAGTCTTGACCTGCTATGTATGGGAGTCTACTATTGATCATATTATTCAAAAAGCTGGGCAAAGTTATGTATTTCTTTTAAACGTATTCCCTTTTCCGTAGTTTGAAGGGTACAGATTTGATTGTGGGCATCATGTTCCAAAAACAGATGGTAATTGTCTGTTACGGCTTTTTCCAAAAACTGGGCTTTTTCAGAAAGCGTTAATAGCGGCCTTGTATCATAACCCATAACATAGGGCAGAGGAATATGACCTGCGGTGGGCAGTAGGTCTGCCGCAAATACCAGGGTCTTGCCCTTATATGCAATATGGGGTATCATTTGTTTTTCCGTATGACCGTCCACAAATAAAATTCCAAAGTCCAATTCCGATTTTTCCATGAAAGTCTCTTTCGTTCTTTCAATAAATCTTAATTGACCACTTTCTTGCATGGGCATTAAGTTTTCCGACAGAAAGGATGCCTTTTCCCGTGGATTGGGCTTTGTGGCCCATTGCCAATGGTCCTCATTGGTCCAAAAGACGGCATTTTTAAAAGCAGGTTCATATCCGGTTCTATCCTTGTTCCATTGTATACTTCCCCCACAATGGTCAAAGTGTAAATGGGTCAGGAAAACATCTGTTATATCATCTCTGTGAAAGCCGTATTTTTTAAGGGATTTATCCAAAGAATGGTCCCCCCACCTATAATAATAACCAAAGAACTTATCGGATTGTTTATTGCCCATTCCAGTATCTATCAAGGTAAGCCGATCGCCATTCTCGATCAATAGACACCTTGCGGCCATATCTATCATATTATTGGAATCTGCAGGATTGGTCCTGTTCCAGATAGATTTCGGTACCACACCGAACATGGCTCCTCCATCCAATTTAAAATTTCCAGATTCAATAGGGTATAATTTCATAGATAACCTAGCGTAAAGAAGGTGCAAATTAACAAAAGGACTAGGGATATTTCTTTAAACTTGATTTTATTAGAGGTTTTTTAACACTTTATCACCAATTTTTCTTTGCGTTTATCTGTTGGGGCTAATCTATTCTTTCCATGGGTTTTATAATGTCCATGTAATTTTCCGTTCCAATACAGACCTTATTGTATCCCCACTTCCAGCAAAAGGGTTAGGTGCTCTTAAATTGCCAGTAGGGGCAATAAGGCGAGACCCCGTAGGGTCCCTATCAATAGTTGGCTTTAAATGCAGGGGAACCCACGCGTTCTGCCAGAGTCCCTTAATCCTTGCGATCGCCAATGGTCGCAGTAGGTTATTCCTCCATAGAATTATTAAATTTTGTGAAAATCCGATGATCAATAACTAAAAGATGGTTTATCCCAAAGCAATGGGAGATTTTGAATTATTATGCCTTCCAGGCGGTTTTTTGTTGTAATCTTTAAAATGAATAGCCTCTTCTGTAACGGTAAAAAGGGTATTTTTTAATAAGGAGCCAAGGTTTTTTTGCCTTAGATGGATTTTTTCTATATTAAAACTTATATTGCTTTAAATTTTTTTATGGTAGAACTAGCGGGAATAATTGTTCTTGGTATCATTGCACAGTGGGTGGCTTGGCGCTTTAAATTACCGGCCATTTTGCCTCTTATTATCATAGGTTTATTGGTAGGGCCTATTTCTACGTTGTTTACAGAGGACGGCACCAAACTAATAAGGCCTATATGGAANAAGACAGAGGGNTTGTTTCTAGGGGAGAGCCTTTATCATTTTGTTTCCCTGGCTATAGGTGTTATACTATTTGAGGGCGGNCTTACCTTGAAACGCTCTGAGGTAACTAGAGTGGGNCCGGTTATTACCAAGNTGATAACCTTGGGTAGTGCAGTTACCTTTTTTTTAGCGGGGACAGCTGCNCATTTTNTATTTAATTTGCCTTGGCAAATCTCTTTTTTGTTCTCGGCGCTCATAATTGTTACAGGACCAACCGTGATTACCCCGATCCTTAGAAATATACCTTTGAAAAAAGATCTTTCGGCAGTATTGAAATGGGAGGGTATTTTGATTGATCCCATTGGTGCCCTTGTAGCTGTATTGGTCTTTGAGTTTATCAGTATTGGGGAAGGTCAAGGATATACCCAAACCGGACTTTTGGAGTTTGTAAAAGTATTGTTATTGGGCTTCACCTTTGGATTCTCTTTTGCCCATGCTTTAACCTTGGCNATCAAAAAGAATTACGTACCTCATTACTTGTTAAATGTGGTATCCTTGTCAGTGGTACTTTCGGTTTTTGTTATCTCCGAACTTTTTGCACATGAATCCGGGCTGCTCGCAGTGGTGGTTATGGGAATGGTCATGGGAAATACACAGTTGCCCAATATTAAGGAGCTGCTCTATTTTAAGGAGTCGCTCAGTATACTTTTAATATCTATGCTTTTCATTTTGCTGTCGGCAAGTATGAATTTACCCGAGCTGGAATTATTATACAGCCCTAATACCTTGATACTTTTTGCCATTGTTGTTTTTGTGGTTAGGCCTTTGGGGGTATTTTTGAGTACCATGGGTTCCAATCTTAATTTTAGGGAAAAATTATTTATTAGCTGGGTTGGCCCCAGGGGAATCGTTGCGGCAGGGATTGCCTCATTATTTGGTTCCAAATTAATTCTGCGGGGGGAACCTGGAGCGGAATATATTACACCCTTGGTCTTTATGATTGTATTGGGAACCGTACTTCTCAATGCATCCACAGCAAGGTTCATGGCCAAATTGCTCGGGGTGTTCTTGGAAAAGTCAGAAGGGATCCTCATNATAGGCGCCTCCAAGGTACCTAGACTGATAGCCAGTTATCTTAAGAAAAATAATAGGCATGTTGTTTTGATAGATAATAACCAAAACAATATCGAAAAGGCNAAAAACCTTGGTCTAGAGGCTTTTGTAGCGAACATTTATTCCGATACCCTGACGGACAACATAGAATTGAACGATGTGGGATACTTAATGGCATTGACGGGTAACTCGGACATCAACGAATACGCCATAGATACTTTCAAGAAGGAATTTGGGGAGCATGGTTCCTTTAGATTGGTGAATTCGGATGAAATGAACGATCCTGAAAACAATCCAATAGAAGGTCTTTTTTCTCATACGGATGACTTTATTACCTTGACCGAAGCTGCTAGAAGTAATCCGGTAATCCATGAAATGGAATTAAAGGGGAAGGAACATTATGAGGGCCTCATAGAAATTACCAAGGCAGATAAGGATATTGTTCCAATTTTTATCAAGACCTTGGATGGGGACCTAAAAATTATTTCTTCGTTTAGCAAAAATTTTGAAGATATTGAAGAAGGCTGTAAGTTGGTGTACCTTGGAAAGTTGTTGGAGGCAGATAAGTCCGATAAGAAACAGAAAAATTAAGTGGCTGNGGATAATCCTATGGAGTATTGCCAAAATGGCCTATCCTTGAATATTANTCAATTAGTATCAATAGAAAGAATACTTATACGTTATAATNTAATCCATCTGAATTGAATCCACTTGTAGTTTTAGCCATTATTTCCATTTATTTTATTTTGTTAATGACCATTTCTTACTTCACCTCAAGAAATAGAAGTGATGAGTCTTATTTTACGGGCGACCGACAATCGCCTTGGTTTTTGGTGGCCTTTGGAATGGTGGGTGCCGGACTTTCGGGAGTTACCTTTGTATCCCTTCCGGGCATGGTAGGCAATAACAATTTCTATTTCTACCAATTTATCCTAGGCAACGTTGTGGGTTATCTTTTCATTACTTTTGTCCTGATTCCATTGTACTACAGATTAAAGTTGGTATCCATTTATGGCTACCTGGATCAGAGATATGGTGTAAAAACGTATAAGACAGGGTCGTTGTTCTTTTTGGTCTCCCAATCCTTTGGAGCGGCCCTTAGGTTGTTATTGGCCTCCAAAATTCTACAATTTGCATTATTTGATAAACTGAATATCCCCTTCCCCATAACGGTAATCATCATCTTATTTTTGGTTTGGTTGTATACCAATAAGTCGGGAATAAAGACCATTGTTTGGACCGATACCTTGCAGACGACCTTTCTGGTCCTGGGAGCCGTNATTACGATCTATACCATAACCAATTCTTTAAACCTGTCGTTTTCAGGGGCTGTTCAGCAGGTTACNGAACACCGGTATTTTGAAGTATTTAATTGGGAAAATAAATCGAGCAATAATTTTTTCAAACAGTTTATTGCCGGTATACTTGTAGCCATCGCCATGATAGGATTGGATCAGAATATGATGCAAAAAACGTTGACCTGTAAGAATCAGTGGGACGCACAGAAGAACACTTTGACCTATAGTTTAATTTTGGCCATAACCCAATTCTTGTTTTTGGGATTGGGCGTCCTATTATATATTTATGCAGAGAATAATGGTATTAGTTTGGCCACGGGCGAGAACGGTGCACTTTTGGATACCGACAANCTGTTTCCCGATCTGGCCCTGAACCATCTCGGTGTNTTTGCGGGGGTTAGTTTTTTGTTGGGAATCATTGCGGCATCATTTTCCAGTGTGGATTCGTCCCTGACGGCCCTNACCACTTCATTTACCTATGATTTTCTAGATATCTCACATAAATCCAGTGCTGATAAAAAAAGACTTAAGAATTGGGTCCTACTGGGNTTTTCAGTGGTTCTGTTTTTAATAATTATGCTTTTTGCAAACAGTAGGGGAGATGTGGTATCACTTATATTCAAAGTGGCCGGGTATACCTATGGCCCGTTGCTGGGCCTATATATGTTGGGAATGTTTACCAAGGTTTCCGTTAAGGATAAATGGGTACCCCTTATCTGTGTGTTGGCTCCGGTGCTTACTTATGTATTGAGTGTCTTCTTTGCCAAGACCTTTAATTTCGACTTTGGATTTATCAATATAGCTGTCAATGCCGGACTAACCGTTTTAGGTTTATTATTGGTAAAACGCAAGGGGGAAACCGTTTGATCTAAATAGGCAAGAAGCAGGAATATTTAAGAGAATCACAATCTGGGTCGATGCCCCAAAGAAGCCATACCCTTATTTTCCAATCGGGGATAGTTAACTAACTAAGTGGGATTGGAATGCAGCAACACTTGNCTGCCTATNGGNAGACAGGCCTTCCTATCACTTTCGTTCAGNCCTGCGTTCCATATTATAAGTAGTTTCATTGCGATGCTTTATGGACCTGTCTTTGTCACGGACCAGCTTGCCCTGAGCTTCACTTTTTAATCGTTCAGCTTGAGTACGGCCATAAATGCCTGCTGGGGTATTTCCACGTTTCCAACCTGACGCATACGTTTTTTACCCTTCTTTTGTTTTTCCAATAATTTTCTCTTTCGGGAGATATCACCTCCATAACACTTGGCGGTTACATCCTTTCTCAAAGCCTTAATGGTTTCCCTAGAAATTATTTTGGCTCCGATGGCGGCTTGGATAGGAATATCAAATTGTTGTCTTGGAATCAATTCCCGCAATTTTTCGCACATTTTTTTACCAATATTGGCGGCGTTGTCGGCATGTATTAAAGCCGACAAGGCATCCACAGGTTGGGCGTTGAGCAGGATATCTACCCTTACCAACTTGGAGGTTCTCATTCCAATTGGAGTATAGTCAAAGGAGGCATATCCTTTGGAAACTGTTTTTAGCCTATCGTAAAAGTCGAACACAATCTCGGCCAGGGGCATATCAAAATTTAATTCTACCCTTTCTGTGGTCAAATAGGTTTGGTTCGTGATCTGCCCTCTTTTATCTATACATAGGGACATAACATTCCCTACAAAATCGGCTTTGGTAATAATCGTCGCCTTAATGTATGGTTCCTCTACATGATCTAAAGTTGATGGATCAGGTAGATCTGAAGGATTATTGACTATAATGGGAACTTCGGGATTTTTTCTGGTAAACGCATGGTAGCTAACGTTGGGCACGGTGGTGATTACCGTCATGTCAAACTCCCGCTCCAAACGTTCTTGGATGATTTCCATGTGCAACATTCCCAAGAAGCCGCAACGAAATCCAAACCCAAGGGCCGCACTGCTTTCTGGGGTAAATACNAAAGAAGCATCATTTAATTGCAATTTTTCCATGGAGGAACGGAGTTCCTCATAGTCTTCCGTATCAACCGGATAAATACCGGCAAAGACCATGGGCTTTACATCTTCAAANCCCCCTATAGGGTTCTTTGTAGGGCTCGCGGCGTCTGTAATGGTATCCCCTACTTTTACTTCCCTTGCATCTTTGATGCCTGTAATAAGATAACCAACATCCCCTGCTTTTATGCTTTGTTTGGGGTGTTGTACCAATTTTAAGGTACCCACTTCATCGGCAAAATAATTTTTATCTGTAGCTACAAACTTTATTTTTTGCCCTTTTTTTATTTCCCCGTTAATCACCCTGAAATAGGTTTCCACTCCCCTGAAAGGATTGTATACGGAATCGAATACCAAGGCCTGAAGGGATTCATCCGGATTGCCTTTGGGAGGAGGAATACGTTCTATAATCGCGGTCAAAATTTCTTGGATACCCAAACCGGATTTAGCACTGGCAGGGATAACATCTTCAGGTTTACAACCCAATAAATCCACTATATCGTCTGTAACTTCTTCCGGGTTGGCACTGGGCAGGTCTACTTTATTCAATACGGGAATAATCTCCAGATCGTTTTCCAAGGCCAAATAAAGATTGGAAATGGTCTGTGCTTGGATGCTCTGCGCTGCATCTACTACCAATAAGGCACCCTCACAAGCCGCTATGGAACGCGATACTTCATAGGAAAAATCCACGTGTCCCGGAGTATCTATAAGGTTGAGGATATATTTTTCGCCTTCATGCTCATAATCCATTTGAATGGCATGACTCTTAATGGTGATCCCACGCTCCCTTTCAAGATCCATACTGTCCAATAGCTGGTCTTGCTTTTCCCGTTCCGTTACCGAACCAGTAAAGTCCAACAATCTATCGGCCAAAGTACTCTTGCCGTGATCAATATGTGCAATAATGCAGAAATTCCGTATGTTTTTCATTTATGCTGTATTTACTCGGTCTTAAATTACCTGGTCAAAAATAATAATTGCATTAGGCAATTCAAGCTCCATTTCCTTTGATCGATACTCCAATAAAGCAACGTACAAACCAAAGCAACTGCAAAGATAGGCTTTATCCATGATTTTTAATGCAAAAATCTCCAATGCGGATTTTGTGCTTCAATGGGGTTTTAATCCGGTAGTTGATAAAAGGGAATTTCCAATGCCAAATTTTGAATTGGTAGATTTTTACTACAAATTTTGGAGAAACTATTGTGGGTGGTTAATAAAAAGTTAACTTTAAAANTTTTTATAACGTATATGCCACTGTTTGTGACAATGTTGAAGTTTTCAACCCTCTTCTTTCTCTTATTTTNCGTCCCTGTGATGGGTCAAGAATACAAGGTTTCAGGCCATGTTGAGCAAACAGATNGTGCCGAGGTCGCTTTTGCAAACATACTNCTTTATAAAGTATCCGATACCAGTTTTTACAAAGGTGCCGCATCTGATGAAAAAGGTTTTTTTTCGTTGGATAATATAATCCACGGCCAATATTTGATTCGTGCCAGTTATATAGGGAGCCATTCCAATTATAAATTGATAGAGGTAAATTCCGATTTGGATATAGGTCCACTCTATATAGATGAAAAAGGTCAGGAATTGGATGAAGTGGTCCTAATCTCCCAAAAACCATCCTTGGAACAAAAGGTAGATCGTTTGATCTTTAATATTGAGAACACTGCGCTTTCAGATTCTGACTTATGGGATGTTCTAAAGAGTACACCTACCGTATTTGTTATGAACAATGAGATTAAGGTGAAAGGGGAAAGCGGGGTTCAAATAATGATCAACGATAAGAAAGTGAACCTTCCACCGGAGGATATCCTTAATCTGTTAAGTGGTACCTCGGCAAAAGGGGTCCAGTCCATAGAGGTGATAACCACGCCACCGGCAAAATATGATGCGGAAGGAGGTACCTTGATCAATATTAAAATGAAAAGGAATTTAATTGCTGGTTACAACGGAGCCGTATATAATAAATATAGTCAAGGGGTATTTCCAAGGCAAATGCTCGGAACCAGCCATTTTTTTAAGAGTAAGCAATTGGAAGCCTCCTTTAACTATAGTTATACACAAAATAAGATTTTGACAAATTTTACGGATATCACCAACTTTATGGAGGATGGGCAAATTAGGGATACTTGGACTTCAGATTTGGAGGTTATTTATAGAAGTAAAAAACACAATACCAGTGCTTTTTTGGATTATCTCATTAACGACAATAATACCGTCAGTTTTTCTACCGTTGCCACCTTTACCCCCTCCTATTTGACTAGGGATTTATCCGACACCAAAATACGGGACGCCAATGATGGCAGTTCTTCAGGTTTTTACACTGTTAATAATGGCAAATATGAATCGATCAACGCGGCATTCTATTTGGATTATAAACACAATTTGAACGACCAAGGCTCCAACCTGGCGGTGAATTTACATTACACCCATTATGATTATGATAAAAACCAGGAATTGGAAAGCGATTTTTACGATGGTAATATGGCAATAGTGGGGGAGAACGATTTTAACACCTTTAACCATCAGCATACCGATCTATACAGTGCACAGGCAGATTTTAATGCTCCTATTGGGGAGACTGCCAATTTTGAATCGGGCATAAAGTATGCCCTAATAGATTCTGAAAGTTATATTGCCCAAGAGGGTTTTGACCGGGACCAGGAAGGTATAGAGTCCACTGAGGAGGGTACATTTTTTTACGATGAGGAAATTCTTGCCGGCTACGCCAGTTTTGATGCAAAATGGAATAATTGGACTTTCAAATCTGGATTGAGAGCTGAATACACGGATACTAAAGGCGATTTCAGCCTGAGTACCGATAAGATTAAAAATCATTATTTGGAATTGTTCCCTACCGTATTTTTACAATTTAATCCTCATGTAAAACACAGGTTCGGGGGTAGTTACAAAAGAAGCATCATTAGGCCCAGCTACAATAAGATTAATCCTTTTCAAGTATTTCAAAGTAATAATTCCGTGGTGGAGGGCAATGTAAACCTACAGCCGTCCTTCAAGAATTCGGTGATACTCTCCTATACGTATGACAGGGATTACACCCTGGAGCTTTTTTATAGATATCACAGGAATATTATGCGTTTATTGACCTTTCAGGACAATGAAAGCAATCTCTTAAGATTTATTACGGATAATGTAGATAGGGAGTTGGCCTATGGGGTGGATTTTATTTATAGGAACGAGATATCAAATTCCTGGGACACCTATTTTCTTTCTTCTTACTACTATGGGGCAGAGCGATTTACCGATATTCAAACTCAACAAAGCTTGGACCAGGGACAATGGACGCTTTTAATACAATTAAATAACAACTTTACCCTGTTGGAAGATAGGTCTTTAACGGCTAGCCTCAATTACAGCTATGTTTCCCCTATCGTTATTGGGAATTCCAGACAGGAATACTACAATGAATGGGGCATATCCTTGAAAAAGAATATTTGGAAAAAAAAAGGAACCATAACAATGGGCCTTACCGATGTACTTAAACAGTTTAAACTAAAAAATACCCGGAAGTACGGTAACCAGGACAATACATCCATTTATAAACCGGACGGGAGGGTGTTTTCACTGGGATTTAGATATAATTTTGGTAATGTGAAGATCAGGGACAACCATAAATCCAAAGACACGGATGAAAGGAACAGGCTTTAAAAACCACCTACTAAGGCTCCACAAACCCCTAAACTGACCAACAAATACACTCCGGCCAATATAAATAATATCTTACTGGTTTTCTTCTTCTTCTTGGACCATAATATAAGGCCTATTACCAATAATAGAACGGCAGGACCGAACATAATCAAAAAAAGGATTGCCACTAGCCCGCCTAGGTTACCTACTTCAAAAAGAAGGGATAATATAATCATAACTGTAATTGAAGATTAAATATAGCATAAAATTGTATTGGACCCTGAAGAAAAAAGGGGTGGGATTATTTTTTCAAGATCAATATCTATGGCACAATTGATTTTATCCTAGCTTACGACCATAGGATTTTTTTAATGGTCGAATATTTTGATATTGGCTTATGGCCTGTGCTCCACTTCTTCTTTAAGTTCGTTGAGACGTTTTATTTTATCGTCCCGGTAGAAAAGGTTCATAGTTTCGAAGGGGATAATTTTATAATCTTTGTTAACGATATGCACACAAGACTTCTTAATGGCCCTAACGTCAAAATTATAGGCATCTATAAATTGCATGATGATAATTCTGAATAAATTGTCGTACCCCATATGGGGGGCATCTATTTCAGGTAGGCAGCACATGATGGACTTTAAATTTTCCGAAGCTTTTTCAACCGAGTTCCCGGTACTGAAAAGTTGAATCATTTTTTCATGTAACTGTTCGTCCTGTTCATAGATAATAGTATTCTTCCCACTATTTAGCAGGTCGTCCGGATTTATATACCTCGTTAAGGGAGTAACCTCTTCCCCAATCTTTAGGGCATACCCCATGACCAGGGCATCGGGGTTACAGGGAACGGGAATTAGGTCGTCCGGTTCAAAAATTGGGGATTGCTCCAAAATTTTGCGTCTAACCTCGGTCAGGGTAATCCTATTTTCATCAACTTGAAAATTCTCCAGCCTTCCCGCAATTTGGGTAGGCTGAAAGGTTACTCCCCGAACGCATTTTTGCTTAAGCGCAAAATCTATGGTTGCTCCCATTTCGTGGTCGTTTAAACCTTTCTGCAGGGTAACCACCAAGGTAGTGGAAAGGTTCAGGGCATTTAGATGTTGTAAGGCCTTTAAGCGGGTTTGTTTTAAATCGGCACCACGCAACGTCCTTAAAACCTGTTCATCCAGGGAATCGAACTGTAGATAAATTTCAAAATCGGGGGCGTAGGTNGCCAACCTTTCCGCAAAGGCAAAATCCTTGGCNATTTCAATGCCGTTGGTATTTACCATTAAATGTCTAATAGGTAAGGACTTGGCATAATCCAATATTTCAAAAAACTGTGGGTGTATGCTAGGTTCCCCGCCACTGATCTGTACTACATCGGGCTCGCCTTCGTTTTTTACGATAACATCCAACATTTTTTTTATTTCCTCCAGTGTCCTATGCCTTCCATAGTGTGGCGAAGAGGAAGCGTAGCAGGTAGGGCAGCTGAGGTTGCAGCGGTCCGTAACTTCAACGACCGTAAGACAGGAGTGTTGCTCATGATCTGGACATAGTCCGCAATCATAAGGGCAACCATAATGGGTTTTGGTATTGAAAGTCTTTGGGTATTCCGAAGCCTTGTTATAGTTGCGTATATTTTTGTAATAGTCAATATCATCGGCAATGATCACTTTTGATTTTCCATGCTCCCTACAATTTTTGAGCATATATACCTTTTCATCCTCAAAAATGATCTTGGCATCTACCCGCCTTAAACATTCGGGGCAAAGGCTTAGGGTAAAATCATAGTAGGTATAGTTTCTTGCGGGCATAGTTAATGGCTTCTCCAATGGATTTATAATAATACAACAAACAAAATAAGCATAAATATTGAATGCTGCTCAAGCCAAATAGGAAATAGCTATTGGGCTTTAAAAACTCCAACATAAACCTAAAAGAAAAATAGCCGATCATGAAAATTTTGAAANAGCTTCCATTTTTCATGGGTTGTGGGGATTGCTGCAGTTGCCTGATCAGAAAGAACAAACCAAGTAAAAAAACTATCTCATATAACGCAATGGGATGTCTGTAAAGTCCGCCCCCCAAATCCATACCAAAATAAAAACCAGTTTCTTTCCCAAAGGTAAATTCTTTGGTTCCTGCCAAAAGGCAACCCAACCGACCAATAGCGATCCCCAGGATTATGGGCAAAGTGAACAGGTCCCCGGAAGACTGTTTTTCTCCAATTATTTTTTTTACGAACTCCACACCCAACAACCCACCAAAGAGTCCGCCCATAATAGTTTTGTTGTTAAGGAGGGAAATTATGCCCTGGGAGTAGTGAAGGGGCGGATTTTCCAAAAAGGCCATAAGCCTTGAAAAAAAAAGGGCCCCGAATACGGCGCCGATGATAATGGACAACCGGTTATTGTTGGAGATGGTATCCGTTGTTCGCTTTCTTATATATAGATAATATCGGAAGCCAACAAAAAAAGCCAAATACTCCAACACTAGGTGTATATTGATCTTTATGCCAAACAAAATTGGCTCGAATGGCAAGGAAACAATTGGTAACATGAGGGCTAATTTACTTCATAATTAAATTTTCCTTCGATATAACGATCAAAATGTATCAAAAGTTAAACCGTATTTTGTGGTGCTGTTCAGCATTTAATTTATTCTTATCCCTTGAAATTTAGGATTATAGAATTTTTCAGTAATTTTGCAGTCCCAAAATTTAAAGGATAAATACTGTGCCTAAAATAGGAGACATTCAATTACCGGATTTCCCATTGTTGCTTGCACCAATGGAAGATGTTAGTGACCCCCCTTTTCGTGCTTTGTGCAAGGAGCAAGGAGCCGATGTGGTGTACACAGAATTTATTTCCTCTGAAGGCCTTATCCGGGATGCTGCCAAAAGCGTCATGAAGTTGGATATATATGAAAAGGAACGTCCGGTGGGGATCCAGATTTTCGGAGCCAACTTGGACTCCATGTTACAATCTGTGGAGATAGTGGAAAAATCCGGGCCGGATATTATCGACATCAATTTTGGGTGTCCTGTAAAAAAGGTGGTTAGTAAAGGTGCCGGGGCCGGTATCCTGAAAGATATAGATTTAATGGTATCCCTGACCAAGGCTATGGTAGCGCATACCAAGTTGCCCATTACCGTAAAAACGCGTTTGGGATGGGATTCCGATTCCATTAAAATAGTTGAGGTTGCGGAGCGATTACAGGATGTGGGTTGCAAGGCCATATCCATTCACGGTAGAACAAGGGTACAAATGTACAAAGGGGAAGCCGATTGGAGACCTATTGCGGAGGTAAAGAACAACCAGCGCATGCATATTCCGGTTTTTGGAAATGGTGACGTGGATACTCCGGAAATGGCNATGAAAATGCGGGATGAATACGGATTGGACGGGGCCATGATAGGTAGGGCCAGTATAGGGTATCCCTGGTTCTTTAAGGANGTAAAGCACTATTTTAAAACAGGGACCCATGCCGCACCACCTACCATGGAGGAGCGGGTTAATGCTGCCCGGCGTCATTTACAAATGGCCATAGATTGGAAAGGGGAGCAGCTGGGCGTTTTTGAAACCCGGAGGCACTATACCAATTATTTCAAGGGGATACCCAATTTTAAGGAGTACCGAATGAAGATGGTCACCAGTGATCATTCTGTAGATGTGTTTGAAGCTTTTGATGAGGTGATGGAAAAATTCGGCGACTTCGAATTTGTAGGTTAATGCGCAATTAATTTTTTGTTGATCCTACTGCTGGCAATCAGGGAGGCAATTATGCCCAGTACAAGAATGGTTGCCATTACAATAAATACATTGATCAAGCTATATTCCACTGGATAGGACAGGCTAGGGGTAATCTTTAACCATCCGAAGGCCAATTGGGACCATATTAACAAGGAACCCAAAAAAACACCTATAAGGCCTCCCAATCCTGTTACCAAGATACCCTGTACAAAGTATATTTTTCGAAGTGCCTTTATGGTAGTACCCAAATTATATAAGGTCTTGGAGTTCTGCTGCTTGTCCAGAATCATCATGATGATGGCACCCACTACATTAAAAAGGGCAATTATAAGTACAAGGGTAAAAATGAGGTAAGTGGCCAGATTTTCTGTATTTAACATTCTGTACAGGGTGCTGTTCAATTCCCTACGGTTCTTTAGAACTACTTGACCTGGAAAAATAGCTTCAATTTGTCTTCTAAGTTCCGGGGTATTCGCATTTTCCTTTAACTTAAAGTTGATACCCGATATTTGGGTGCTATCTTTTTCCAGTAGGGCCTGTACCAATGGCAGATCTGCAAAAACATATTTACGATCCAATTCCTCTTCAATTTGGTAGATTCCACTGATGACCAAGTTGGTCTCATTATAGCTGTCCTTTAACAATCGTTGTCCTAATAAACCCTTTCCAGGTTTCGGAACTCGAATAACCAAGGGACTCCTAAAGTTGTTGATGCTCAATCCCAAAAGATTAACGACTCCCTGTCCTACAACCCCTTGCAATCTGTTGATGGCCCAATCTCCGTAAAAGTACAGGCTACTATCTATGGGGGTAGTTTTTAAANAGGTAGAATCTATTCCCTTTATATAGGCAATATGGGCCTTTTGGTCGTGGGTGAGGTATACCTTTTCCTCAATTTCCTTGGAATAGGCTATTACGTCTTGCAGTTGTTGAAGTGCTTGGTCCTGNGATTCGGAAACGCCAAAGAATTTGCCTGTTATAGGTAGGGCCTTTAGATCCGGGTCTACCATGTTGGTATAGGAAAGGCTAAAGGTTTTTAATCCCGCAAAACCGGAAAGCACAATAAATAATGCGGCCGATCCGATAACGATGACCAGAAACGTAATAAAATTGATAATGTTTACGGCATTTTGGCTACTCTTGGAACGTAAGTACCGCTTTGCTATGTATAAAGGGAAGTTCAACCTTATGATTTTTTCCTTTTCTCCAACAGATCGGGATTTTTAACAGGATTTTCTTCGCCCTTAAGCGATTTTTCAATGCCATCTATATATTCCAGGGAATCATCCAAAAAGAATAACAGTTCGGGCACCCTTCTTAACTGATGCCTGGTACGTTGAGCCAGTTCGTGTTTAATCATTGGCTGATTGGATTTTATTCCNTCCAATAATTCCTTGCCCTNGGTGGCCGGAAAAATGCTCACATATATTTTGGCGATGGAAAGGTCTGAGGTGACCGACACTTTGGAGACCGAAATAAGNGTGCCTTTTAGTCCACCATCGGTTGCCGCACGTTGTAAAATATCCGCGATATCTTTTTGTATTACCCCGCCTATTTTCTTCTGTCGTTGTGTTTCCATAGGGCAAAAATACGATATATTTATATAGATTCTATGATTGTGAAGGGATTAGCTTTAGATTAAGGGGAATGTAGTATTTTTGGGAGAAAGGGAAGCGCTTTATTAGTGAAACTCAATTTTGGGAAGTCGGTAAGACGCACTTAAAATTGTAAGTTGAACTAATCCCGCCATTTTCGGCGGGATCTAGGTTCAATACCTCGATCCTAGGGTCGATTCCTATTATTGGGTTCAGGGAGGGCCTGCCCTGAGGTTTAATACCTTTTATTGAATTTTATCAATGAATGGACGGGCAATATAAATAAATGGGAGCCCAGTATATTGGTATGGGCTAAATATGGTAAAAATGAACAAAATTGAACATTTGGGAATTGCGGTACATGATTTGGAAGCGTCCAATACCTTATTTGAGAAAATATTGGGGGTGCCACACTATAAAATTGAAGAGGTAGCTTCTGAGGGAGTAAAGACGTCCTTTTTTAAAGCAGGTCCCAATAAGATAGAACTGTTACAAGCAATAGATGACAATAGCCCTATTGCCAAGTTTTTGGAGAAGCGTGGGGAGGGGGTACACCACATTGCCTTTGCGGTGGAGGATATAGAAGCGGAAATTGAGCGTTTGATCTTAGAGGGATTTACGGTTTTAAATACAGTTCCCAAAAAGGGGGCGGACAATAAATTGGTGGTTTTTTTACATCCCAAGAGTACCAATGGGGTGCTGATAGAGCTATGTCAGGAAGATCCTTCATCAAAGAGGTGAGTAATGATACTTGCGGAGCTAGTGTATAGTAAAGCCCAATTAAGCTTGTAATTTTGTTTGCAGCGTTGAAAAATAAGTAGTAATATTGCACCCGCCTGCGGTTGGCAGGTCCGCAATTTGCGGTTCCCGATTGCTTTTTCAAATAAGCGTATTTGAAGCTGGAAGCAAAAAAGGAAATGGTCCTATAGCTCAGTTGGTTAGAGCACCTGACTCATAATCAGGTGGTCCCTGGTTCGAGCCCAGGTGGGACCACTAATAAATATAAGCCTTCCCAGATGGGAGGGCTTTTTTGTTCGTAACGGGTACAACATAGGTACAACATTTATTTTCTGTTCCATTTCTTCACTTTTGATTATATTTATTGGTAGGAAGATTGGGATCCCAATGGAAAAATTCATCCAAAACGCCGGTAGGGCACTTGCCAGGGTACGGACCGCCACCAATGATTTTCTGAACGAACGGATTGGTGGCAATAGGAGGAACCTTATTTTTTTCCTTGTTTGCGTATATATCCTGTTCATACTTCTTGTTTCGGCCGTTATCAATTTTAGGTCGCTTATCGANNATTATGCGATATATCTTGGGTTGTTATTNGCCTTGGTTCTGGCCATACTTTGGGTGGCNGTTTTTTATGAGTCCGAATCCCATATGGCCAAGGACGGACATGGTTTTACAATGGAGCGGTTGAAAAGGTCAAGGATGAAGTTCCATCTTTTGGATCTGGACCCTGATGGGCAAAAGGAACTCGAACGCATACTCATGGGCAGGAATGTCTTTACCAAGATCAACTTTACCATGGGCAACAAAAGCGGGGAATCGGCAAACCACCGTTTACTTTTTGTCCTGTTCGATGAGATCATAGTCGGGGGAATTTCCGAGATAACGGGAGAACGGAAGCAGGAATTCTTCCAATTTCTGCAAAACTCCTTTCTTATGAACGGTGAACCGATCAACCCCAATACCCTAAAGTCCAGTTTCTCCTCTTGGAAGGCCGATCAGGAAAAGACAAATTCCAAGAACCAACGGAAATTGGTAAAACAGATGCTGGGCAAAGCATAATTATAGCATAATCCTTCCCAAACCCCGATTATCGTATTGACATGTGCATATCTGTTGCCATATGTTTGTCCCGTACAAAAGAGCGATCGGCCGGTTGCACATTCTTCAAAATCCTAAAAATACGATCATGGAAAATCAACAGGATGTGGTAACACTACTTACACAGATCAAGGGGCTATTGGCCCACAACAAAAAAACGCTCAATGTGGATGACCTGGCACGTTACACGGGTCTTTCAAAGAGCAAGATATATAAACTTACCCAACAGCGGCTCATCCCCATGGGGAACAATCCCCATATACGCCAGAAATTCTTCGACAAGGATACCATTGACGCCTGGCTCCTGGGGGAACCTGACCTTTCCGACGAGACCTTGGAATGCCGTTTCAACGAGTCCTTGTTGAAGAACAGGAAGTAACCGGATGTCCAGAGGCATGGAACCAACGGAAAGGAATTTTCAGGGCATCTGGATACCCAGATCGATCTATCTGAACA
>JGI24723J26617_10001023_pt1 | contig 25660 bp, 20 predicted proteins | sample Cruoilmetagenom6_FD_26617 | JGI IMG/M metagenome (IMG submission 26617)
CCGTCCAATATCATTGCATGAAGTGTATCGCGCACTGTTTTCCATGAATGTTTTGTAGGTTTGGTCAAATCGTTTGCCCCAGCTCGGCGATCGCGGCAATGAAATTTTGAATGATTGTGTGCCTTTGCGGGTGTTGGCCGGCTTTGACGGTATGGCGTCCGGCACTCCAGACATCCGTGATACAGTTTTGGCCATTGCCACCAAAGATCAGACTGTCCAGTGCAGCATCACCCTGTCGGTTACACAGCCATTGATTGTCGGCTTCAAGGCCGATCATATCGGCCAGCATGCCGACCTGAATTGCGCCTGCGTTTCTGCCTGCTGCCTGTGCGCCGCCTTTTAACGCTGCATCAAGCAGAACCCGACCGGTTGAGCGTTCTTGTGTTGCCAATGCCGCCCGGCTGCGATCACGCAAGCGTTGGGAATATTCCAAGGTTTTCAGNTCTTCGAACAATGAAATGTGAACGTTCGAGTCTGATCCCATGCCGATTATACCACCGGCACCAAGATATTGCGTTCCGTTGAATATGCCGTCGCCCAAATTGGCTTCCGTGATCGGGCAAAGCCCTGCGACGGCTTTGGTTTTCGCAAGNCTTCGGGTTTCATCNGCTGTCATTTGTGTGCAGTGGATCAGACACCAACGGGGATCAACATCGTAATTGTCCAATAGCCATTCGGTCGGGCGTGCGTTTAAGTGCGTCTGAATTTCTTCTACTTCGGCAACTTGTTCTGCCAGATGCATGTGAACGGGGCCTTGGGGGCATAGGTTGACCATCGTATTTAAACCGGCTGCATCAACTGCGCGAATGGAATGCGGGGCGACGCCGATGCTGTAATCGGGCGATGATGCAGCAATTGCCGTTGTGGCGGCTTGATGCAGGGTGGCAAACTGATCGGGGTCGTTCCAAAACCGGCGTTGCCCNCCTTGTAATGGGCGTTTATCACAACCGCCGAATTGATAAAGAACGGGTAGTAGTGTCAGGCCGATACCTGTGGTTTCGGCAGCTTTTACAATGCGTTCCGAAAGTTCCGAAAGATTTGCATATGCCTTGCCCCCCACACCGTGATGCAGGTAGTGAAATTCGCAAACGCCTGCATAGCCTGCTTCCAGCATTTCCATGAAAACAAGGGTTGCGATGGCTTCGATTTGATCGGGGTTCAGTTGATCCAAAAAGCGATACATCAAGGTGCGCCACGTCCAAAAACTGTCTTTGGGGTCTGGGCCGCGTGCCTCGGTCAGACCGGCCATGGCACGCTGGAAAGTGTGGCTGTGCAGATTGACGGGAGCGGGTAAGAGCAAGTCAACGGATTGGGAATCGTTTGATGTTTTTGGCCCCAGATATGCAATACGGCCATCCGTATCTATTCCCACCTGAACGTTGGTTTCCCAGCCATCTGTGGTAAGTATCTGTTTTGCATTAATATATCGCATTTGTAACTCGCTTGACTTAATATGTACATCCTTATTACTATTAAGAGGTTACATAATCAAGAGATTCCAATGCAACCAACATTCAAAATAACCGATGTTTCTGTGGCGACTATGGTTGCTGATACGGATGCCTATGGTTTGATCCAAAATGGTGTCATTGTCGTTGGGCAAGGGCGCGTTTTATGGGCCGGTTCGGCCCAAGATTGCCCCGCTGAATATGCGGGTTTCAAGCAGATAAATTATGCTGGGCGGCTTGTAACGCCAGCTTTGATAGACTGTCATACCCATATCGTGCATGGCGGTAATCGGGCGCGCGAATTCGAGATGCGCCTGCAAGGGGCCAGCTATGAAGAAGTGGCGCGCGCGGGCGGTGGTATCGTGTCTACGGTTGCCGCGACGCGGAACGAAACCGCAGAGGTTTTGTTGAAATCGGCACTGGCTCGTGTGGACGCACTGATTGCGCAAGGTGTATCCACGGTTGAGATCAAATCGGGATACGGGTTGGATATGGAAACCGAGTTGAAAATGCTGCGTGTGGCATGTGAAATCGGTGCATTGCGGCCTATCCATATTGTCACGACATATCTTGGTGCACATGCGGTGCCTGCGGGAATGGATGCGGATGCTTATATTGATACGATTTGCATCCCGACACTGGAAGCGGCCCATGCGCAAGGATTGGTTGATGCGGTTGACGGGTTTTGCGAAGGGATTGCATTTACGCCTGAACAAATCGCACGGGTGTTTGATGCGGCCAAGGCGTTGGGTTTGCCTGTAAAACTTCATGCCGAACAGTTAAGCCATCTGGGCGGTACCGCTCTTGCGGCGCAATATGGTGCGCTGTCAGCGGATCATGTGGAATATGCCACTGCGGATGATGCAATCCTTATGGCCCAATCAGGCACGGTTGCGGTTTTATTGCCGGGGGCATTTTACACGTTGAATGAAACCCAGACGCCGCCTGTCACGGCATTTCGTGAACACGGTGTTCCCATGGCGGTTGGCACCGATTGGAACCCTGGATCATCCCCCTTGGGATCAGTTCTGTTGGCGATGAATATGGCTTGCACATTGTTTGGATTAACCCCGGAAGAGGCTTTGGCGGGAACCACCCGTGAGGCGGCCAAAGCATTGGGGTTGGGCGACCAGGGTGTGATCATGGCGGGGAGTCGTGCTGACTTTGCGGTCTGGGATGTGAATGAGCCTGCCGAACTTGCTTATGGTATTGGTATCAACCCTTTATACGCCCGTATTTGGAACGGTAAAATTTTGAAAGAGCAACAATGAAAATAATTCTAACACCGGGGGCGGCAACCCTACAACAGCTTGAAGATGTCTGGCGTGGACAGACGCCTGTTGTTCTGGACGAGGCAGCCAAGCCAAAGGTGGAAGCGGCAGAGGCGCTTGTGCATAAGGCTGCTGCGGGCAAAGATGCGGTTTACGGAGTGAACACAGGCTTTGGTAAACTGGCAAGTATAAAGATTGCAGCTAAAGATACCGCAACTTTGCAACGCAATCTGATCCTGTCGCATTGCTGCGGTGTGGGTGAGGCACTGGATGCGCCCACAACCCGTTTGATGATGACACTGAAATTGCTGTCATTGGGGCGCGGGGCATCCGGCGTATCGTGGGCAACGATTACTTTGATCGAAGGGATGTTGGCCAAGGGCGTGATGCCGGTTGTGCCGGTGCAGGGATCGGTCGGGGCCTCGGGTGATTTGGCCCCGCTTGCGCATATGGCAGCAGTCATGATCGGTGAGGGGCAGGCTGTGCTTGACGGCGAGGTTTTACCCGGGGGTGAAGCTTTGCGTAAAGCTGGTCTGATCCCGATTGATCTTAGCCCAAAGGTTGGGCTTGCACTGATCAACGGCACGCAATTTTCAACGGCTTGTAGTTTGGCAGCACTGTTCGGTGCATGGCGTAACGCTGCGGCCTGTGTGGTAACATCAGCCCTGTCGACCGATGCGATTATGGGCTCAACAGCCCCAACGATCGACGATATTCATACGTTACGCGGCCATGCGGGGCAAATCGCCGTGGCGCGTGCGCAGCGTAGTTTAATGGAAGGCTCTGTCATTCGCGAAAGCCATCGTGATGGCGATACCCGCGTACAAGACCCTTATTGTATCCGCTGCCAGCCGCAAGTGACAGGGGCCGCTATGGATTTGTTGCATTTTGCCGCCCGCACGTTGCAGGTTGAAGCCAATGCCGTGACCGATAATCCGCTGGTTTTGGTTGATGAGGGCGTGATTGTATCGGGTGGTAATTTTCATGCGGAACCCGTGGCCTATGCTGCCGATATCATCGCACTTGCCCTGTCTGAAATCGGTGCAATTGCGCAGCGCCGTGTGGCGTTGATGGTTGATCCCACGCTAAGTTTTGATCTGCCGCCGTTTCTGACGCCTGAACCCGGGTTGAATTCGGGGCTGATGATTGCCGAGGTAACAACAGCGGCTTTAATGAGCGAAAACAAGCATTTGGCAAATCCGTGTTCGACAGATTCGACACCGACTTCGGCCAATCAAGAAGATCATGTCAGCATGGCGGCCCATGCCGCACGCCGCTTGATGCGGATGAACGCAAACCTGAATACCATTCTTGGGGTCGAGTTGATGTGCGGGGTGCAGGGGATCGAATTTAGGGCACCACTTGTGACCAGTAAAGCCTTGCAGAGTGTTATGAATATCGTGCGCCAAGACATCACTTCACTTGCACAAGATCGTTATATGGCACCTGATCTTCAGGCAGCTTCGGCGCTGATCGCAAACGGTACAATTTTAGCAAATTTAGACCTGCCCGCATATGTGCTTGGTCAACACGACAAAGGAGATACACATGAATGATACGCGCAAAGATGCCCGCGATGTTTACCCGCCTACAGGCCCTGAACTGAATGCAAAAAGTTGGCTGACCGAGGCACCCTTGCGGATGTTGATGAACAATCTGCATCCCGATGTTGCCGAAAACCCGCATGATCTGGTGGTTTACGGCGGTATCGGCAAAGCCGCGCGAACATGGAAAGATTTCGATATGATTGTCGACAGTTTGAAAAAGCTGGAAGCGGATGAAACGCTTGTGGTGCAATCGGGTAAACCTGTGGCGGTTGTGCGTACACATGCCGATGCGCCGCGTGTTCTGATTGCCAATTCCAACCTTGTGCCGCATTGGGCCAATTGGGATCATTTCAACGAATTGGATCAAAAAGGTCTGGCGATGTATGGCCAGATGACAGCCGGGTCTTGGATATATATCGGCAGTCAGGGCATTGTTCAGGGCACATATGAGACGTTTATGGAAGCAGGTCGCCAGCATTATGGCGGTGATCTGAAAGGCAAGTGGATTTTGACCGGTGGTTTGGGCGGTATGGGTGGTGCGCAACCGCTGGCTGCCGTGATGGCGGGGGCCTGTTGTCTGGCGGTGGAGTGTAATCCTGAAAGTATCGACTTTCGTTTGCGCACAAAATACGTAGACGAAAAAACCGACAGTATTGATGAAGCACTGGAAATGATCGCGCGCTGGACGGCAGCGGGTGAAGCGAAATCAGTGGCATTGCTGGGCAATGCGGCAGACGTATTTCCCGAACTATACAAGCGCGGTGTGCGGCCTGATATTGTAACCGATCAAACCTCGGCCCATGATCCGAGCAACGGATATCTGCCGCAAGGCTGGTCTATGGATCGTTGGAAAGGCAAGCGCGAAAACGACCCCAAAGCAGTGGACAGAGCAGCGCGTGCATCGATGAAAGTTCAGGTTGAAGCGATGGTGGCATTTCACAATGACGGTGTGCCAACGGTAGATTATGGCAATAACATTCGGCAGATGGCACTGGAAGAAGGATTGCAAGATGCCTTTGCTTTTCCGGGGTTTGTGCCAGCCTATATCCGTCCGTTATTTTGCCGTGGTATCGGCCCGTTCCGCTGGGTGGCTTTGTCGGGCGACCCGGAAGATATTTACAAGACAGATCAAAAGGTTAAAGAAATTTTACCGGATAATAAGCATCTGCATAACTGGCTGGACATGGCCCGCGAACGCATCAGTTTTCAGGGCCTGCCCGCGCGGATTTGCTGGGTTGGTCTGGGTGATCGGCATAAGTTGGGGCTGGCTTTCAATGAGATGGTAAAAAACGGTGAATTGAGTGCACCCGTTGTAATTGGGCGCGATCATCTGGATGCAGGCTCTGTGGCATCACCTAATCGCGAAACTGAAAGCATGCGTGATGGCTCGGATGCGGTATCGGACTGGCCGCTTTTGAATGCGTTGGTCAATACGGCGTCAGGTGCGACATGGGTCAGCATCCACCACGGTGGTGGCGTTGGTATGGGGTTCTCGCAACATTCCGGTGTGGTGATTTGTGCTGATGGCACAGATGCGGCTGCAAAGCGAATTGAACGGGTTCTATGGAATGACCCTGCATCAGGGGTTTGGCGGCACGCGGATGCGGGCTATGAAAGTGCATTGGAATGTGCACGGGAAAACGGGTTGAACCTGCCGGGAATTCTATCGGATTAACGTTTCAAGGTTGCCATCGCCGGTTTTTTATGCCCAATCGGGGTCATGTTAGAGTTGTCAGCAATATGATGGGATTGATTTCGTGAGTATTCTTGCAGACTTATTGTCCACGGTTTTTGAACGACGTTACAAAAATACCGCCAATGGAAAATTGGATAAACGCCCGATCAATACGCTTTGCGATGATCTGCTTGGGCGCCATGGTGAAGTTTCCGGTGTTGCGTTGGCGTGCCAAATTCTGGATCGTTATGCGCAGATGGATGATGTTGCGAAAAAGGATTTCTTCGATTACTTGACGCATGAACGGGGCATCGACCCTGCACATGTACGTAAAACGCTTACTGCATATGAAGCGGAGCCGACAAAAAACAATTACCGCGCTTTTCTGTCGACTGCAGAACCTGCACGACAAGAATTGATAAGTCGCCTGAACCAGGTTCCGGGTGCCACAGGCCAACTAGTGGCGATGCGCAATGATCTTTTGCGTCTGTCGAAGAAATACGTTGAGCTTGCAGCGTTTGATATTGATTTCCGTCACTTGCTGAGTTCATGGTTTAACCGCGGGTTTTTGGTGTTGCGTCCGATCAACTGGGAAAGCCCTGCACATATTCTGGAAAAAATTATTGCATATGAGGCTGTTCATACCATCGAAAGTTGGGATGATTTGCGCAGGCGATTGCAACCCAAGGACAGGCGTTGCTTTGCCTTCTTTCATCCTTCAATGCCCAATGAGCCGTTGGTTTTCGTTGAGGTGGCTTTGACCAAGGGCATCCCTGAATCTATTCAGGATGTTTTAAGTGATGATCGCCAGATGATTGATGCCGAGGATGCGGATACAGCCGTGTTTTATTCAATATCCAATTGTCAGGCGGGGCTTGCGGGGATTTCATTCGGCAATTCATTGATTAAACAAGTGGTTGCGGATCTGGCGCGTGAACTTGTCGATCTGAAGACTTTCGTCACATTGTCGCCGATCCCGACCCTGATGCAATGGTTGGATGAAACGGGTCGTCGCGGCGATATTGATGATAATGACAAATTACGCAATGTGGCGGCAAATTATCTGTTATGTGCCAAGCGGGGCAACGGCAGCCCTTATGATCCTGTTGCACGTTTTCACCTTGGCAACGGGGCACAGATACATGCGGTGCACGCCTGTGCCGATCTGTCAGCCAAGGGGGTTGCGCAATCGGGTGGTGCAATGGTGAATTATCTTTATGATTTGCGTAAGATTTCGCAAAATCATGAACAGTTTGTCACTAAACAAGAAATNGCAGCGTCAAAGGATGTGCGTGTTTTGAGTGCACAGGCAGAGGTATAGGAGCCGGGTCTATGACCAATCCATTGTATGACACGCTATTTGGCTGTCACGCAGGCCAAAAAACGCCATTCATCCATCTGCCGGATGGTACGGCGATAAACCATGATGATTTTTTGCGGCTAACGGCAAGGTTTGCAAACGCATTCACCAAGCTGGGCTTGAATGCGGGTGATAGGGTTGCTGTGCAGATCGAGAAGTCACCAGAGGCTGTAGCGATCTATGCAGCTTGTGCGCAGGCAGGGTTGGTATTCTTGCCGTTGAATACGGCCTATACGTCTGATGAAGTCAGTTATTTCGTGGAAAATAGCGGTGCGCGTATCTTTATTTGCGACAGTACACACAGTGTAACGCTGCGGCCTGTAACGCAGGCGTCCGGTGCGCTATTGGAAACGCTGGATGCGGATGGGACCGGTCGCTTGCGCGATTTGGCGAATACGATGCCGGACAAGTTTGAAACCGTTGATCGCCGCGGTGATGATCTGGCGGCTTTCCTTTATACGTCCGGTACCACCGGGCGTTCCAAGGGGGCGATGCTGACACAGGATAATCTGATTTCGAATGCGCAAACCCTTGCCGGGCTTTGGCAGTTTAGTGCGGATGATATTCTACTGCATGCCTTGCCGATTTTTCATACCCACGGGCTGTTTGTGGCGATTAACACAACGCTAGTTGCAGGTGGTTCTATGATCCTGTTGCCGAAATTCGATTTAGACCAGATCATAGACCAATTGCCAAAGTCCACAGCGATGATGGGGGTCCCGACGTTTTATACACGATTACTGGATGATCCGCGATTTACCGGCGAATTGACGCGCCATATGCGATTGTTCACATCGGGTAGTGCGCCACTTTTGGCGGAAACCCATATGCAGTTTGAACAACGCACAGGCCACCGCATTTTGGAACGCTACGGGATGACGGAAACCAATATGACGACGTCTAACCCTTATGATGGCGAACGGCGCGCAGGAACGGTTGGGCCTGCATTGCCGGGGGTTGAGGTAAAGGTGACGGATGTTGTGACCGGTGAAATTATCCCAAACGGCGAGGTCGGGATGCTAGAGGTGCGCGGGCCGAATGTATTCAAAGGCTACTGGCAAATGCCCGAAAAAACCCGTGAAGAATTGCGCGAAGACGGGTTCTTCATCACCGGGGATTTGGCACTGATTGATGAACATGGATATGTACAAATTGTCGGGCGTGACAAGGATTTGATTATTTCGGGGGGCTATAATATTTACCCCAAAGAAATTGAACTGGTTCTGGATGAACAGGACGGTGTTTTGGAAAGTGCCGTTATTGGCTTGCCGCATCCTGATTTCGGTGAAGCTGCGTTGGGGGTTTTGGTCGCTTTAAAGGGGGAAATACCGGATCTGGATGGGATCGGTCAGAATATTGCCCAATCGCTGGCACGGTTCAAGCAGCCCAAAAAACTGGTAATCGCGGATATGTTACCGCGCAATACGATGGGCAAAGTACAAAAAAACGTTCTACGCGATCAATTCAAGGATATGTTCCTATAGGATTGGTTACTGGTCTGAACTGCGATTTTGCATACGTTCCAAATTCACGATCGAGGACAACATCAAACGATCCTGTGACCAGTCCCCCGATTTTTGTATGGCAAGAGACATCAATATAACCAGTGCCATTGAAGGTAATAACAGACATGCAAATGCCTTATGCGAAAAGGGCGCTGTAACGGGATCTACCATGGCAATGATACGCTGCCTTAGGGATGCCGCTGCGTTCAGGCCAAGCGGTATGTTTTCAACCTGAACAAACGGAACCGTTGGTAATGCTATCGAATAGCTGTCGTCTTTGCGGATGCTGTTTTTGCAAACCTTCAACAGACATTCGCAATAGGCCTGAATATTGAAGCGTTTATTCAAAACAAGTTGTTGGTCACAGGCTAGTTCACGCAAGTGTTGCACCTGACGTTTCCAGAAATAGAAGACCGGATTCCAGAAAAAGAACGGTTGCAGAGCTTCCAGAATATAAGCCCATTCCACATCACCCTGACGGATATGTTGAAGTTCGTGACCCAATACCATTTTAAGGTCATCGCTTTCTGTCAGCATCCCCGACGGGATAACCACGTAACGGGTTTTCAGGCTGCGGGTGGAGAACGGGATAAAGGTTGTATCGCTTAACAGTATCCGCAGGTTTCCGAATTGCCGCCATGCGTAGCTGCCGCGCAATACTGATCTGAGTTTGAAAATATTGATGATGGAACGGCCCAAAAAGGCTGTAAAGCCTATTAAAAACAATCCGGTGATGTAAAATCCGATAGATGTATTCGGGCTAAGAACATTTTGCATAAATGCGTTGCGTATGCCGAGGATACGTTCAAATTCAACGGCCTTCATTTCAATAGTGCCATTCAGGTACTGGGCAACGACAAAATCAGAAGCGCTCATTGAAAAATCAGGAGAAAGGAGGCCTATCTGAATGAAGCCAGCTTTTACCGCAATTGCTATAGGGCTAAGGGCGATAGCCAGAAAGACGCCATTCAACAGCCGCAGCCGCAAGATATAGGGCAGCCGAACTTTAAGCTTCTTGATGGTGTATTGCGTGAAATTCCATAAGGCAAACGCAAAGATCAGCATAATATTGGCATTGATATAAGCATTCAGTACAGCATCAGTCAGTATCATTTTTCAACCTCTTATCCAGTAGAGCTCGAATTTCCTCTAATGCTTTTTCGGACATGCCCGCGTCATCCACAAGACGTGCAACCAGCGATACAGGCGTGTCGTCAAACAGCTTTTCAGATAGGTTCTTAAGTGACCTTGACTGATAGACATCTTTTTTAATGGTGGGCCGGTAAACAAAAGTCTTGCCCTGTTTTGAACTTACTACAAATTCCTTCTGTTCCAAAATCCGCAGGATTGTGGCNGCAGAAGTGTAGGCAAGGTTGCGGCCTTCGGCCAGATTGGCCAGAACATCGCGTACGGTTCCCTGACCCAGTTTCCATAAATGAGACATGAACTCTAGTTCAACTTCCGTTAGTAGTTCGTTTTTCTTTTTCTGTCTCATTATTACTTTGTCCATAATTATTTATTATTGCGTTTAATAAATACTAAAATTGGCGTTTTTCCAAGCCCCATGCACATTTAAACCTTCCAAAAGCAAAATATGCCCCATGCAATAGCCAAGCCAAGGGGTGCCCAAAGGGGCATTCCCATTAGGCCAAGCCATGCAAGGAAGATATAGACGGTGCCAAGCAAGGACATGAATAAACGATCACCACGGGTGGTTGTCAGGCCCAGAATACCTTTGCGTTCGGCCCCGCCCGGGTATTTGATTTCAAGTACGGTCAACACGCCCATTGCAGTGAAAATGCCGATAAAGACCAATGCGGTGGGCCATGTCCATGCCATCCATCCCAGCATTATACCCTCCCCAGGGCAAAGCCCTTGGCAATATGATTACGCACGAAGTAAATCACGATGGCACCCGGTATTATGGTCAGCGTCCCCGCGGCGGCAAGCAAGCCCAGCTCATAACCTGCGGAAGACGCAGTTTTGGTCATCGTGGCGGCGATGGGTTTGGCGTAAACCGCTGTGAGGGTTTTGGCCAACAGCAGTTCGACCCATGAGAACATGAAACAAAAGAATGCGGCAACACCCACGCCTGCCTTAATTGATGGCAGGAATATGGTGGTGAAGAAACGCGGAAAAGAATAGCCGTCGACATAGGCTGTTTCATCCAGTTCTTTGGGGACACCCCCCATGAAGCCTTCCAATATCCACACTGCCAATGGGATGTTGAACAGGCAATGGGCCAAGGCCACTGCCAGATGGGTATCAAACAGGCCTACGGCGGAATAGAGTTGAAAAAAGGGCAGGGCGAAAACGGCGGCAGGCGCCATACGGTTGGTCAGCAGCCAAAAGAACAGCTGTTTATCGCCCAAAAAACGGTAACGTGAAAATGCGTAGGCGGCGGGTAGGGCGACAGTAAGGGATATGGCTGTGTTGAGTGTTACATAAATGATCGAGTTGATGTAGCCCCAGTACCATGTGGGGTCAGTGAAGATCACACGATAATTATCAAACGTCCATGTTTGCGGGAACAGCGAAAACCCCGATAATATTTCACCAGTGGTTTTAAAGCTCATCGCTACAAGCCAGTAGATTGGTAGCATCAGGAACAAGATGTAAATGAGCGGGATTAAGGAACGTTTGCGCATGGTGTTATTCCGTATCGTTCTTGGTCATCAGCGTATAGAACAGCCATGACACAAAAAGGGTGATTGCAAAGTAGATCANCGACATGGCCGCNGCTGGCCCCAAGTCAAACTGTCCAAGGGCGATTTTGACGAGATCGATCGACAAAAGGGTTGTGGAGTTGCCGGGGCCGCCGCCTGTCAGGACAAACACTTCGGTATAGATGTTGAAGCTATCCATGAAGCGTAGCAGGATCGCGATGGTCAGTACCTGTTTCATCTTGGGTAGTTGGATGTAACGAAAAACCGCCCAGTTCGATGCGCCGTCGATTTTGGCGGCTTGGTAATAGGCGTCTGGAATGGAAACAAGGCCTGCATAGCTAAGCAGCACGACAAGTGATGTCCAATGCCAGACATCCATGACGATAATTGTGGCCCACGCGGCAAGCGGATTTTGGGTCATATCGTAAGAAATACCCAAGGTATGGTTCATTAAATATCCCAGCAGGCCAATATCCGGCAGGGTGAAAATATTCCACATTGCCCCGACCACATTCCACGGGATCAGCATAGGCAATGCCATGGTCACAAGGCAAACAGGCACCCAGAACCCTGAACGTGGCATGGAAAGAGCGATGATAATACCCAAGGGGACTTCGATGGCCAGAATGATCGCTGTGAACAGGAATTGTCGACCCAAAGCCGCGTGAAACCGTTCGGAGTGCAGTAGTTTCTCGAACCAGCCCAGGCCCTCCCAGAAAAACAGGTTGTTGCCGAAGGTTTCTTGCACTGAATAATTGACCACGGTCATCATTGGAATAAGTGCATTGAATGCGACCAAGAAAAGAACGGGTAGCACAAAGAACCAAGCTTTTTGATATGGCTTTTTCATGATGCCGCCCCTTGTGTCTGAGTGGCAATCCAGCCATCACGGTAAAGCCGCGTTTTTGCAGGATCAAAAGACAGGTGAACGGTTTCACCCTGTGCTGGAACTGCTCCGTTCACGACAGCTTTGACCAAAGTGTCACCGATCATTGCATCAACAACGTTATGGCGACCTACATCGGATACTTTACGAATTTTGGCTTCTAGACCCTGATCGCTAAGGCTGACGTATTCAGGGCGAATACCGATTTCGGTTTTGCCTGCGCCGGTGCTGTCAATTACGCCCTCAAGATTTATGGAATGACCGTGAAAAAATGCCATACCTTGGCCCACTTCACATGGTAAAACATTCATGCCGGGTGAACCGATGAAATGACCCACAAAAGTATGTGCAGGGCGTTCAAACAGTTCATTGGGCGTGCCGATTTGGACGATTTCACCGTCGTTCATTACTACTACCTGATCTGCAAAGGTCAGAGCCTCGGTCTGGTCATGGGTGACATAGATCATCGTGGCGCGCACCTTTTGATGCAGTTCTTTCAGCTTGGAACGCAGTTTCCATTTCAGGTGTGGGTCGATGACGGTAAGCGGTTCATCGAACATTACCACGTTCACATTCTTGCGCACTAGGCCGCGCCCCATGGATATTTTTTGTTTATTATCCGGTGACAGGCCAGCGGCACGGCTGTGTAGCATGCCGTCAAGTTCAAGCATATGAGCAATCTCTTGGACACGTTGTTTTACGGCGTTTTCATCCATACCGCGATTGCGCAAGGGGAACGCAAGGTTGTTGAAAACCGTCATGGTGTCGTAAATTACCGGGAACTGGAATACCTGCGCGATATTGCGCTGGTCGGGGGGTAGCCCCGTCACGTCTTCTCCATCGAACAGAATTTGTCCTTGGGATGGGTCCACCAGGCCTGAAATGATATTCAGCAGGGTGGATTTTCCACATCCGGACGGGCCCAACAAGGCGTATGCGCCACCGTCTTCCCAATCCAGATCGATTTCCTTTAAGGCATAATCGTCCGGGGTTTTAGGGTTGGGGTAATAGCTGTGTCGCAGCTTTGAAAGGGTGATTTGTGCCATGCTTTTTGCCCTTTACGCTACAAGTGCACCATCAGGTGCAAAATAAAAGCACGCAGACGGATCCATATAAAAATCACGGGCCTCACCGATTTTATAGGGGTGCGTACCATGCGCTAATGAGACCCATGTGTGATTACCCATTTCAAAATGCGCACTGCTTTCAGAGCCGCTTAATTCAGTGACCAGAACAGTACCTTTCAATGTTACGGAGGCTTGTTCTATCGGATTTGGGGAAATATGATTTGGGCGAATGGCAACAATGTATTGCCCATCTTGCAGATTGGCCGTGTCGCCGGTTAGTTGCCATGAGGTTTTTGCGTCCAGCGTTGCATGCGCACCTTGTTTTGTAATGGTGGCGGCGTTGATCGGTGGGCTGGAAAATACTTGAGCTGACGCCAGATTATGCGGGTTGCGGTAAATGTCCGCAGTTGGGCCGAATTGGGTGACGCTGCCGTCATCCATCAGGGCCGTGCAGCCGCCCAACAATAGGGCCTCTTCAGGTTCGGATGTGGCATAAACGACCACAGCTCCACGCCCTGCAAATAACTCGGGCAGCTGTTCGCGCAATTCTTCGCGTAATTTATAGTCAAGGTTCGCAAGCGGCTCATCCAAGAAAACCGCACGGCTTTCTTTGGCAATAGCGCGCGCCAATGCGGTGCGTTGTTGTTGGCCGCCTGACAGTTCTTGTGGGCGGCGGTTCAGCATCGGGCGCAGTTGCAGGATGTCTGCGGCCTCTTCCACGCGGCCCTGAATTTCGGATTTGGCCATACCTGCAACCTTGAGCGGCGAGGCGATATTGTCGAATACTGTCATATGGGGGTAGTTGACGAAAAACTGGTGTACCAGGCTTATGTTGCGTTTCTGGGTCGATAGCTTTGTAACATCCCGCCCATCCATGAATACCTGTCCAGCGGCAATCGGATCAAGTCCTGCCATCATTTTGATGAGCGAGGTTTTTCCGGCACCTGTCTGACCCAAAAGCACATTGAAATGTCCTGTTTCAAGGATCAGACTGGTTTGTTTTATATGGGTAACCCCATCAACACTTTTGGTGATGTTATTAAGCTCAATTGTCATTTTACTACTTTTCTTTTGGCGCGTTCAGGGGGGGCGCCAAGTCTGTAAGAAGCCGGGGCCAGCAGGCCCCAGCTAGGTGAGCCCGAAAATCCGGGCCCATCAGGGAAGGTTTATTGTGCGGCCCAGCGGGCAACAAGATCGTCGTAGTTGACAGTCACACCTTGCGGTTTTTCATTGGCCAATGGGGGTTTTGCGCCACCATTTTCATACCAGAATGCTGCATCTTTTTCCTCATTCAGGCGTGGGCCACAACCACCGTAGACGTTGGCGGCTTCATCAACGGCTTGCATCCGCGCCATTGTGATATCCATTTCACCGGCCAAGCGGTCCATCGCTTCTTGCGGTGTGAAAGCACCCGAGTTTACGTCACCGATTTGCTGCCACCAGATTTGCGCCAATTTTGGATAATCAGGTACATTAATCCCTGTAGGTGACCATGCCACGCGATCAGGTGAACGGTAAAATTCGACCAATCCACCCAGATTAGGGGCACGTTCAGAAAACGAGGCGTGGTTCACTGTGCTGTTGCGAATGAAGGTCAGGCCAACGTGCGATTTTTTCACGTCCACAGTTTTGGATACAGCGAACTGTGCATATAACCATGCGGCTTTGGCGCGATCTTCAGGCGTGGACTTCAGAATTGTCCAAGAACCCACGTCCTGATAGCCAACTTTCTGGCCTTCCTGCCAATAAGGCCCGTGCGGGCTGGGGGCCATACGCCAAAGCGGTTTACCATTGTCGTCTACAGTATTGTTGCCTTCAGATTTCGGTTTTACCATGTCTGCAGTAAAGGCTGTGTACCAGAAGATTTGCTGGGCCACATTGCCTTGGCTAAGCGCGGGTAGGGACTGATAAAAGTCAAATGAAGCGGCTCCTGGAGGGGCATAAGCCCGTAACCATTCATCCCATTTGCGGATCGCGTAAACTGCGGCCGGCCCGTTTGCTGCGCCACCCCGGCTGACAGATGCACCTGATGGATTACAAGACCCAGCTTCCATGCGAATACCCCATTCATCAATGGGAATACCGTTTGGTTCGCCTTTTGATCCTGTACCTGCCATTGAGAGCCAAGCATCGGTCATGCGCCAACCCAGATCGGGTGCGCGTTTGCCGTAATCCATGTGGCCATAAATTGTAGTACCATCAATTTCCTTGATATCAGTTGAAAAGAATTCTGCGATATCTTCATAGGCAGACCAGTTGACCGGCACGCCCAACTCATATCCGTATTTAGCTTTAAACGCGGTTTTCAGGTCTTCGCGATCAAACCAGTCTTTTCGAAACCAATATAGGTTGGCGAATTGCTGATCTGGAAGTTGATAGAGATCGCCATCAGGCCCCGTGGTGAACTGAGTGCCGATAAAATCGCCCAGATCTAGGTTGGGGTTTGTCACGTCAGCTGCCGCACCCGCCATCCAGTCGGTCAGATTATAGGCCAGTTGCAGGCGTGAGTGGGTACCGATCAAATCACTGTCGTTGACATAGGCGTCGTAAAGGTTACGGCCGGTTTGCATTTGGGTTTGTACCGCTTGCACAACTTCGCCTTCGCCTAGAATCTGGTGATTAACCTTGATGCCGGTAATCTCTTCAAATGCTTTTGTCAGCACTTCAGATTCGTAAGAATGTGTCGGAATACCTTCTGATAGCACATTGATTTCCATGCCAGCAAAAGGTTTGGCAGCATCGATGAACCAGCTCATTTCAGCCATTTGTTCATCTTTACTGAGTGATGATGGCTGGAACTCCTGATTGATCCATTTTTGTGCTGAAGCCTCATCGGCCATAACTGTCGTAGATCCCGCAACAACGGCAATTGCCGCAGTTGCGGATAGCAGATACTTACGCATCTTTTTTCCTCCCTTAAAATTACATGCCAGCTTTCGCTGGTTACAATATAGTCAGATTAAATCCGCTATCTGTCAAACTAAAAGTTTAGTAGTGATGTATAATTTATTTGTAAAGTTTGTTGTTGTTGTTTTAAAAGGATTATTAAAAAAAATCATATATATTGGGGGCGCAATTTTTTCTTACGCGAGGTCTGCTGAATCATAGCAGACCCCATTGGTAATGATTTAAGCTGTGGTTTTTTCCTTCGCAACTTGCTTGATCACAGGTTCCATCGTGTTCAGTGTTTTATCGTCCAGGTGGCATTTTATTTCATGCCCCCCTTTAAGGGTGCGCATTGGCGGTACTTCTTGTTCGCACAAGCCGCCTTTGACCTGTCCTTTGTAGTTACACCGTGTTTGGAACGGGCAGCCGGATGGCGGATCCATAGCGGACGGAATGTCGCCTTCCAATACCACATGCTTTTTGACGATACTGGTGTCGGCAATCGGTACTGCCGACAACAACGCTTCGGTATAGGGGTGATAGGGCGGTGAGAAAATAGCGTCAGTTGACCCCATTTCAACCACATGACCCAGATACATTACCATCACACGATCAGACAGGTAGCGTACAATCGACAGGTCATGGCTGATGAATAGAAGCGTGGTTTTGTTTTCACGCTGAATTTCCATCAGCAGATCAGTCACAGCCGCTTGCACGGATACATCAAGTGCCGACACGGGCTCATCGGCCACAACGATCTGTGCGGCACCGGCAAAGGCGCGGGCAATACCCACACGTTGCTTTTGCCCACCGGACAGCTGGCGTGGCATCCGTGTAGCAAAAGCGCGTGGAAGTTTGACCAGATCAAGCAATTTGAGCATACGGTCTTCACGTTCGGCTTCATTTTTACCAACACCGAAGATTTCCAATGCACGTTTGATTTGACTACCAACGGTCATTGCGGGGTTCAGGGTGTCAAACGGGTTTTGGAATACCATTTGAACGGATGAAACCGTATTGGTTGTGCGTTCTTCAATGGATACGTCTTCAACATATTTACCCAAAAGTTCAACTGATCCATCCGTGGCAGTTTCCAGCCCCATCAAAACCTTGGCAAGTGTCGATTTACCGCAGCCACTTTCGCCGACAATGGCCAGTGTTTCACTCTCACGGGCCTCAAAACTGATGGTCTCATTGGCCTTGACCACACGTTTTTCACCGCCGCCGAAAATTGCATTGGCTGCGACCTCGTAGTATTTTTTCAGGTTGTCGACTTTCAGAACAACATCACCGACTTCGGTTTTGGCTGTGTTGGCACCCGCTTCAATGGGTTCATCCCAGTCGATGCTCTCAAACCTCATACAGCGTGAATCGTGGCGCGTGTCGCCTTTGATCGGGGCCATTTTAATATTATGTGCGTTGCACAGACCTTCTTTGTAGTAATTGCAGCGTGGTCCGAAATTACAGCCTCTGGGCCGTTCATGCGGTAGTGGAAAGTTGCCCGGAATGGCTACTAAAGGATGTTCGTTCTTATCGGCACCGGGCAGTGGGATCGAGCGAAACAAGGCCTGTGTATAGGGGTGTCGCATTTTGTCGAACACGTCTTTGATACTGCCGGTTTCCACCGCTTCGCCTGAATACATCACACACAAGCGGTCACAGGTTTCCAAAATCAGGCCAAGATTGTGACTGATAAACAGCATGGATGTGCCGTATTTTTTGCCCAAATCCTTTACCAAATCCACGATCCCGGCTTCAACCGTCACGTCAAGTGCTGTGGTTGGTTCATCAAGGATCAGCAATGACGGTTTAGACATCAACGCCATCGCAATGACGATGCGCTGCTGTTGCCCACCCGATAACTGGTGCGGGAAAGAGTTCATCATACGCTCAGGGTCGGGCAGGCGCACGCTTTCAACGATTTCCAAAGCCATTGCATAGGCATCTTCTTTTGACATGCCTTCATGGATCATCGGTACTTCCATCAACTGCTTGCCGATTTTCATTGCCGGATTCAAAGATGCCATAGGTTCTTGATAGATCATGGCGATTTCAGAGCCGCGAAGTTCGCGTAATTCTTCTTCGGGCATTCCAATCAGTTCACGACCTTTGAATTTGATCGAGCCGCTGACACATTCGCCGTTCACGCCCAAATCCTGCATCACGCCAAGGGCCACGGTGGATTTACCGCAACCGCTTTCGCCCACCAACCCGACGGCTTCGCCAGGCATGACGGTGACGGAGAAATCCATCACAGCAGGAATTTCGAACATTCTGGTGAAGAATGAGATCGACAGTTGGTTAATTTCAAGGATCGGGCCATCATAGGGTTGTTTTGTCATGATATTCTCCTAATCCCGTAAGCTTTGTTCACGTAGGCCATCGGCCAACAGGTTTAACCCAAGTACAAGTGACATCAATGACAATGCCGGTGGCAGGGCAGGGTGGGAATAGATTGCAAGCAATCTGCGACCCGCGTTGATTGTGGAGCCCCAGTCAGGGCTTTCTGACTCTAACCCCAACCCGAAGAAACCCAATGTTCCAAGCAAGATCGTGGTATAGCCAATACGCAGACAGAAATCGACGATCAGCGGTCCGCGTGCATTAGGCAGTATTTCCCAAAGCATGATATACCATGGTCCTTCGCCACGGGTTTGGGCGGCGGCAACGTAATCGCGGGTTTTGATGTCCATGGTCAGGCCGCGAATAATCCGAAAAACCGTAGGCGAATTCACGAACACCACGGCCACGAAAACGATCAGGATGTTGGCTTGCATTGAAATGATCCCGGTGGGGTCGGCATTCCAAGCAATGCCCATATAGATCCAACCGCCTATCAACACGGTGAGAGCGACAAAGAGATTACGTTTTTGGGGCTGGGTGTAGAACCTTGATTGCCATAGAACCACCAGAAATATGATCGGGAACAGGAACAGGACTGCCGCCATGTATTTCGGCAGACCGGTTTTCACGATCTCAGGTGTTACCAGAAGGTAGAATAGCAAGATCACGGGGAAGGCCAGAATTAGGTTGGCCAAAAACGAAAGAAGCGTGTCGCGTTTGCCACCGTAATAACCTGCAGGCAGGCCCAGTGTGATGCCGACCATAAAGGCAAACAATGTGGCCAGCGGGGCAATTTTTAAAACAATGCGACTGCCTGCGACCACCCGGCTGAACACGTCGCGGGCCAGATTGTCTCCGCCCAGCAAGTACCACTGAAAATCGCCTGCCTCTGCCCCTTTCGTGGGCGTTCCGGGCAGTTTGTTTTTCATTCCCGAGATTTGCTGTAGGGGATCATGGGTCATGATCATGTCACCGAACAATGCGGTTAACACCCAAAACACCACCAATGCGAAGCCGACCATGCCAATGGGGCTGTCAAACAGTTTCCCGTAAAGGCCTGTTTTTGTTTTGGTGGCGATTGAAATTGCGAAAATTGCGACCAAACCGATCCATACCGGCAAAAGCTGATACAGGATATGGCCGAAAATTTGAAGAGAGCTCAAGGGTTCCATGTGACTGTTCCTTCTTAAGATACGCGAATGCGTGGGTTGAGGAATACATAGCCAATGTCCGAGATCAATTGTGTGACCAAAACGACGACGACCGCGATAACCGAGATGCCCAAAAGCAGCTCGATGTCATTATTTTGTGCAGCCTGAACCAATGCCCAGCCGAAGCCTTTGTAGTTGAACAGGGTTTCCACAATAACAACGCCGGTCAGTAGCCACGGAATTTGCAGAATAATGACTGTAAAAGGGGCAATCAGCGCATTTCGCAGGGCATGTTTCAATACGACATTCTTGAAGCTTACGCCTTTTAGGCGTGCGGTTCTGATATATTGCGCGGTCATCACTTCAGCCATGGATGCGCGTGTCATGCGTGCAATATAGCCCATTCCGTAAAGGGCAAGTGCCATCACCGGCAAAGTGAAATTCGCGAATGTAATATCAGACATTGCCGATGTGGCAGAGCCTTTGAACAGGGTTTTACTGGATAACAGCCCCCAGTCTGATAAAATCGGTGATAATCCACCTTTTGAGGACGCAAACAGAACAATGAATATAACGCCCGACACGTATTCGGGTGTGGCCGTCGTTGCGATTGAGAATGTGGACAATGTACGGTCGGTGCGCGAGCCTTCCTGCATGCCTGCCAAAATACCGACAATCAGTGCCATGGGTACCATAACGCATAAGACGGCAAACATCAGCCAGCTGGTCAAGCCAAGCCTTTTGGTGACAATGCTCCAGACCTCTTCCTTGAAAACGGAGGAAAACCCCCAGTTTGCCTGAATGATACCGCAGTAATTGGGAATGTCTTCAGGGGCCATGCCAGCGCGTGAACAGCGACTGAGAACGGTGCCATCCTCGGCGGTTGTCTTCATACTTGGAACAACCCCCAGCCATTCGCCGTATTTTTTAAAGACGTTTTGTGAATATCCGCGATTACCCAGCCAGCTTGTGACCTGTTCATCGGTCATGCGCATGTTGCCTTGCGTTTTTGCAAGTTTTTCCAGATTGGGATAAAGGTTCGTTAGATAAAAGACGACGAATGTTAGACAAAGCGCAGTCAGGGCCATAACGCCAAACCGCTTAAAAATGAAACTTCCCATAATTCCCCTGTTTTTTTAGACCAAACTATTGAGGTTATTAACCGAGTATAGTTTTTAGATATGAACGAGTAAAAAAGGCCGCCACATGGCGACCTTCTATAAAAGTAGTTGTTATGCTAGGCCCAGCTTGTGAACGTGAATTTCGAATGTGGGGTGCATTTCGTAATTCACAACACCTTCACGCGCATGACGGTATAGTGACCGCCAGTACGGTTGGATGGTTACACCTTCTTCTTGCATGATGGTTTGAATGCGCACCATTTTTTCACGACGTTTGTCGGCATCGGCAATCGCCAAAGCTTCGGTTAGCAGCTTATCAAACTCTGCATTGGCAAAGCCGGATTCGTTCCATGCTTCACCAGAGCGATATGCCAGTGCCAGAACCTGAACACCCAATGGGCGCATGTTCCAGTTGGTAGAGCTGAACGGATATTTCGCCCAGTCGTTCCAGAAAGTGGAGCCGGGCAAAATTGTCCGTTTCACTTTGATACCGGCATCACGTAATTGCGCGGCAACTGCATCGGTGGTGTCTTTACGCCAGTTGTCATCGATCGACAGCAACTCATGCTCGTAATCACCCATGCCAGCCTCTTCCATCAGGGCTTTTGCACCTGCGGGATCTACTTTCAATGGGGGAAGCTCCGCATATTCCGGATGGATCGGGCAGACATGGTGGTTTTCAGCAGGGATGCCCAAACCGGATACGCCAAGTTCAAGACAAACAGAGTTATCAACGGCCAGTGCCAATGCGCGTCGTACACGGACGTCTGCATATGGTTTCTTACCATCGACTTCTGCTACCTGATTGGGACGGATCACAATTGTTGCAGCTGTCACAGCGTCTGAATTTTGCCAACCCAGACCGGAAAAGATGTCAACAAACTCGCCGGATGTTTCATACAGCATATCGATCTCTTCGGCTTCAGCGGCAGCCACATATGCAGATGGGTCTGTGCCATAGTCGATGAATTCAATGCGATCGAGGTAAGCACCGTTGCCGGCATCCCACCAGTCGTGGCCATCGGCACGTACAAGTACGGCTTTCACACCAACTTCCATGGATTCCGGTTTATACGGGCCTGTACCGATCGGGTTTGTCAGCATGCTGTCAGCCGTATGGCTGGCATGTGTGATAGCAGCTGGATAATCGGCCATACCGGCAATCAGCGTAATGTCGGCTGCAGGCAGCATCAGTTTTACGGTATGACTATCGACAACATTGATAACACCCGCTTTTGCTTGGCCTGAGTCTGCGTCGATCAATGTCGCCATGCGACCGGCCATAGAGTTACCTTCTAGGGATTTATCGCACCAGCCGGCAANATTGCGCGCAACGTCTTCTGCAGTGAAGTCGTCGCCATTATTCCATTTGGCGCCTTTGCGGACATGCAGGGTATANTCNGTCGCATCGTCGCTGATATCCCAGCTTTCAAGCAAACGGCCTTCGAATGTACCGTCCTTGTTGTATTGAACCAGATATTCCAGCCACCCGCGTGAAAAGTTTGCGATTTGCGACCAGTCATATGTGCGTGGGTCTTTCATTGCGCGGACTTCTTGCTGAATACGCAATGTGCCGCCCATGCTGGGAGTTCCNGCCGCATATGCAGGTGCCGACATGCCCAACATTCCATANGCTGTTGCTGCAGTTGCACCGAATGCACTTGCTAAAGCAAGAAACTCGCGACGGTCAACTTCTGATCCCTCACGTACTGACTTTGCTGATTTTAAGATGTGATCTGGTAAAGGCGCACCAGTTCGTTTGAAAAATTTCATTATTGTCTCCCTGTTTTTCTCAAAGCTTTTTGAGTTGTGGATGGAAGCCTAACGATAGTTACGCAAATATCAAACAAATTTAATAAATCTCGTGTATATTGTCTAAATTTTTCAATTTACGGCAATAGTGGCCCTAGATGCGACGTATTTTTTATAGAATCGGATTGATTGATAATTATCCTTTGCGACAAAATAAAATTATAACCAGCGACTGTACATAATGTGGCGTTATTTGCGTGCCTGATCGGCAAGTGCGCGTACTTTTGGCCCTATCGCATTGACGATTTCTGTAACGCCAATGGCATTGGGGTGGATATTGTCATTTTGCATGTATTTCAATTGCGGGGTTTTCTGGTTGGATTGATCATGTAGGGCAATCAGGAAATTTGGGTAAAGCAATACGCCGTATTCACGGGCAAGATCGGGATAGATTGCATCAAACGCGAGCTTGTATTCAGGGCCATAATTTCCGGGTGCCGTGTGGCCAACCAACAAAACGGGCAGGCCGTTTTCTTGGGCGATTTGCAATATATTTGTAAGGTTCGCACGGCTTGTTGCCGGATCAATCCCGCGCAATAAATCATTACCGCCAAGAGCGACGATTATAGCGTCAACATCAGGGGTTAATGTCCATCGGATGCGCGACAGGCCACCTGCCGTGGTGTCGCCTGAAACACCTGCATTTAGAATGGTTACGTCGTTATCCCGATTGCGCAACCACTTTTGCAGTTGGGGGACAAAGCCGTCTTTTACGGGCAACCCATAACCTTGGGTCAGACTGTCGCCAAGGGCTGCGATGACAATCGGGCCTGCAAATGCAGGCAAGGGGGCAAGCAACATCAATAATAACGCAAATGTGTGCTTGCGAACCATGCCGCCGGACCAATATATCAATAAGTAACGCAGCTTAAGGACGATGATCATGGCCGAAGTAATACTTTCTTTGAAAAGCGCGTGCCTGACTTTGTCCGGCAACGCGGGCATGGTGGACATTTTACACGACATTACGCTGGATGTGTTTCGCGGCGAAACGCTGGGGCTTGTGGGGCCATCGGGGTCGGGCAAATCTTCTCTCCTTATGCTCATGGGCGGGCTTGAACGTGCGTCGGCTGGCGATGTACATGCGTTGGGCCACGATTTGACGGCTTTGAATGAAGATGCGCTGGCTCGCTTTCGTTTGCAACATATGGGTGTTGTTTTTCAATCTTTCCACCTTATTCCGACAATGACGGCGATAGAAAATGTGGCGACACCCTTGGAATTGGCCGGTGTCAAAGATGCCTTTGCCCGGGCAAAGGCGGAATTGTGTGCAGTGGGGTTGGGTGCGCGATTGGATCATTATCCATCACAAATGTCAGGGGGCGAGCAACAGCGTGTAGCACTGGCCCGGGCGGCTGCCCCGCGGCCCGATATTTTGTTGGCGGATGAACCAACGGGCAATCTGGATGCCAGCAACGGGCAGGTGATTATGGATTTGTTGTTCGGATTACGCGACAGGAATGGAACAACAATCATTCTGGTAACGCACGCGCCAGAGCTGGCAGCAAGATGCGACCGAATTGCCCGACTGGATGACGGGCGTATCAACACGCTCACACAACAAAAGGCAGCGGAATGAATCTGTTGGTTGCATATCGAATAGCATTGCGCGAATTGCGCGGCGGTTTGCGTGGATTTGGGATATTCCTTGCCTGCCTCGCCTTGGGGGTTGGTGCGATCGCCGCCGTGGGATCAGTGCGGATGAGTATCGAAAAAGGTTTGGTGCAAGAAGGTGCCGTGATTCTGGGTGGTGATGCCGTTCTGGAATTTACCTATCGGTTCGCAAACGCAAATGAACGCGACTGGATTGCGGCGAACAGTGAAAAACAATCCGAAATTATCGATTTCCGTTCGATGGCAGTCGTTGGTGCGGGGGATGATACGACACGGGCATTGACGCAAGTAAAAGGTGTGGATGGACATTATCCTTTATACGGTGAAGCGGTGTTGTCGCCGGATATGCCACTGACCCGTGCACTGGACGGGCAGGGGGCAGTGATGCAGCAGGTACTGATTGATCGTTTGGGTTTAAAGATTGGCGACAGGTTTCGTTTAGGCGTGAAAGAATTCACACTGACAGCAGCACTGATCCGCGAACCTGATAATGCCAGTGCAGGATTCGGTCTTGGGCCACGTATTATCGTGGCAAAAGCGGCATTAAGCGATTCCGGATTGTTGGAGCCGGGGTCGATTTTCAAAACCAAATACAGAATGACCCTGCCAAAAAATACTGATCTTGGACAAATGCAAACCAAAGCGGAACAATTGTTTCAAGAGAGCGGTGCGCGTTGGCATGATCGGCGCAATGGCGCACCTGGTGTGCAACGGTTCGTGACACGTATGGGGGCGTTTCTGGTACTGGTCGGTTTGGCGGGTCTTGCCGTTGGTGGCGTTGGTGTATCGGCGGCGGTGCGGGCCTATCTGGCGGGAAAATCCGCTGTAATCGCCACGCTGAAAACACTGGGGGCAAGTGGGCGGATCATCTTTTTGACGTATCTTATACAGATCGGGGCCTTGACGTTCCTGGGTATTGCATTGGGGGTGGTTTTAGGAGCGGTTGTGCCTGTTATACTGTCGCCCGTGATTGCGACAGCATTGCCTGTTCCCATAGCGATCGGTGTGCATATTTCACCCTTGATTGAGGCCGCACTGTACGGTGTTCTGAGCGCATTGATTTTTACGCTATGGCCATTGGCGCAAGCTGAAAAAGTTCGTGCAGCTTCATTGTTTCGTGATCCTGCCGGGCAATTGCATGGTTGGCCGCGCCCCCTGTTTTTAATAGTGATATTTGTACTGACAGTTGTTTTGGCTGGGCTAGCCGCGGTGTATTCGGGTGCGCCAGAATTGGCATTTTGGGCCGTGGGCAGTATTCTGATAGCGCTGTTTGCCCTGATAGTGTCGGCTGCAGGTGTGCGTCGGCTA
>JGI24723J26617_10001029_pt1 | contig 25572 bp, 17 predicted proteins | sample Cruoilmetagenom6_FD_26617 | JGI IMG/M metagenome (IMG submission 26617)
TATTGAGGGCACAACATTTGAAATATATGAAGCAGTTGATATTATTTATAAAAATCAGATAATTGTTAATCGAGCTGGAGATACGCACGATGTAAAAGGAACTTTTGAAATATGCTCAAACAAATTTAAAATGAGTAAGACTCCTTCTAGTCCAGAAGAGTTTATTGATGTATTAAGAACAAGGCACGAAGTAATATTAGGAGGAAGACCAGATAAACAACCTGGAATGTTTAAACAAAAAGCTAATAGAGTAGGGAATACACATTTCGTTATACCGAAAATGGTTACAGGAACTTTAAAGGCTGGTTATGAAATGATTAATTCAATTCCTTCAGTTTTTGGTAAGGCTATATATATGATGTTCCTTGTCAGTGAAGTCCATCCCTTTAATGATGGAAATGGAAGAATAGCAAGAATAATGATGAATTCCGAACTAGTTAAGAATTCTGAACAGCGTATTTTAATTCCAAATGTTTACCGTGATGATTATTTAGGAGCATTAAGAAAGCTTACAAGAGAATACAATCCAGATATTTATATAAGAATGATGGTTAGAGTTCAAGAATATAGCCATTGGCTCAATCCAACCAGTTTTGATAACATGCTAAAACAAATTGAAAATTCAAGTGCATTAGAAGAACCAAATGAAGGGCTATTAAAATGGAAGTAAATAGTTTGCACATCATTCCACACACATTACGCTTCCCTCCTACGTCGTCGCATAAAAAGTGTTTACTCGCTTCATTCTTATTTGATAAATAGGAGCACGTGAACCGCAAGCGGTTTCATTAACATCCAAGAAGAAACTTTTTAGAATAAATTTTTTAAAGAAACTGTAGTAACAACTTTACCTTACTTTACCTCACTCCTACCTCAATAGGTCTACTATACCTTTCTCGTTCCGACGTAACCAAAGCTCAAGTTACATAACGCAGAAGATTATAATACAGATGGTGCGTTGGAGAAATTATGATGTATTACGGTAGTATCCATTTATAAAAAAAATGATAGCTATAATAAAGTATTATGTAAAATATCCCAGAAGCATTTGTTTTTCATTAGAATAATCAGAACTTGGGTCATTAAACTATTAAGCGGTTTGCTTCGCAGAGTTTTTTAAAACATTATGTATCTATAATTAGCCGTTATGTAAAATTACTCACAGCTTTAATATTTGATAAATCTGTGTTCGTGATTATAAAGATTTCTACGAATCTTTATAGTTGCCGCTACCAAGCGCTCGATTGTTTTATAACACAAATGCGTAGCATTGGCTTTGCCGAATCTTGATTTGGAAAGCAAATCTTCGATTTCATGAGCTCCATATTATAAAATAGAAATAACGCGAGTAATTATCCATCTCTTGCCAACGCGAAAAGAATTAAACCTTTTAGATGTTATTGAAATTATCGTATTCGAGGAAATCTTCGTTGTAATTTTTTTTAGGAACATTCTAGTCAACTAGCCACAAGAGCATAAAATTTAAGAAATCGACTTTTTAGGAGATTCACGAACACATTTGAAGTTTCTGCAAATAATTAAATATGTGAGTAAAAATAAAATTATATGTACATATATTCAGAAATTTAATAAATGATTTTATGGCTTTTGATTTTCGTATAAGTTTAAATCTGTTTTGGATTTCGATGATTAATCTCAATTAAAGGTTTAAAATTATTAAATACTTTAGAGCTTCATAAGAATAATTAAAAATCTAGTTTAAGGTTTATAGGCTTCTTCATAATCAAAATAATTAGATAACGTATTTATCACATTTGATGTCAACATTTTAGTGCTATTTAATACTGACTCATTAAATCTAGTAATCATTTTAATTTCATTTATTACATTTTCTAAAAAATCATTTTCTGGAAGAACTTTGTTTATTAAACCTAATTCTAAAGCTTCAGTTGCTGTAACTTTTTCAGAAAACAACAATTCAATTGCCTTATTATGCCCTAATTGATTTCCTAAAAAATAAGGAAGTCCGCCACTAGGATGTAATCCGTGTTTATTATGTGCTAGTGAAAAATATGCTTCCGGTGTTAAGTATCTTATATCTGTAGCCAATGTTAATCCAAAAAAAGGAGTAACTATACCACCTCTTAAAGCAGTGAAACTTAATTTATTGTATTCTTTGATATATTTAACAAAACGATTTAAAGTAATTATTTCTTTAATTCTAATTTTCCTTTCAGCGAAATTTGTTGTTTCAGAATAATTGCTTTTAGTTTCTTCAAACATTATTTTTCTTAAAAAAGCGTCGTAAATTTTATCTCCTAAACACTCTGGTTTATTTGTAAATAACAATGCTTTTATTTTTTGATTTCTTTCTAAATTGTTTAGAATTTCAAAGAGCGAATCACTATTATTTCTATTGCAAAGTAGCTCAAAAACGTCATTCTTAATATGAATGATTGCAAGTTCATCACTTAAAGTAACTTCGTAAAAGTTAGTTATAAGGTTTTTCATAATAAATTGTAAGATTAATGTTTTAATATTAGATCAATTTAACTATTCTATTTACATTATAATATGATCTTTATCAGTTTTGAATAGATGAAAATATTTTTTTTTAAGTAATATGAGGTGCTATATATAGAATATAAATGTTAACAATAGAAATATCAAAATTCTATTACTCACACATTATGCTTCCCTCCTACGTCGGTTTGTTTAATAAGTGTTCCATTACATATTTAAGAAAGTTTTGATGTAAACTTTTTTTGAGGAAAAAATCGAAATAAATTCCGCTTTATCCCAAAGCAAAGTAACATAACGCAGAACATTATAGTACATTTTATAATATTGGTTTATCCTGTGGATGAAGCTATTTATAACACAAAATATGCGTAATAAAAAATTTTAGACGATTACTCACGTCTCTAATATTGTTTTAGACGTGTTCGTGAATATATAATATTTGCTTCTGAAGTCGCTAATATTTTATATTTCTCATGGATTGCCACAAGAGTATAAATATGTAAAGGAATTATATTTAAAACCAATCATCCACGAGATAATTCTCTCGAAATAGCCTATTGTTTTACCAAGGTTTTATGAGGCCAAGGTAAACAACGAGATTCTATTTTGTATAATGTTTAAAACACTCGTTTTCGATTAGCGTTTTATTTAATTTATTGTTAGTAATCATCTCGGATTCTATACATAACCCTGAAGTAACAGTACCAAACTGCATACATTTTTTCGTGTCATATCCTTTAGAAAACCCATATAAAAACCCAGAAAAGAAAGAGTCTCCAGCTCCATTGGAGTTCTTCAGTTTATAATTATCAATTATTGGAACTTCAATCCATTCTCGGTCTTTTGTATAAGCAGTTGCTCCATTTTTTCCATGTGTGCAAACAACCAATTTCTTTCCGTTTTCAATTTGCGATTCCATAAAAGGTTTATAACCTGGTAAATTATCGGAACTTAAAAATATATAGTCGGACGCATCTATAAAATCTTGATGGTATTCGTTTTTTCCATCGTAATCATGTAAATCTGTCCAAATAGATTTTTTTAGTTTTTTGCAGATGGGCAAAATATTTCTGCAATAATTAGCAATATTCACGATGATATAATCTGACTTTTTTATATTCTTTTCAAATTTTGAATAATCTATCGTTGGATTATCTGAACTCGAATTCATAAAAATAGAAATACGTTCTCCCCTACTATTCATAATATTTAAATGTCTCTCTGTTCCTTTTGAATCTATATCTGAAATAAAATTCAGATTTGACTCTTCTAAATATGAACGCACTTTATTCCCAAAAGAGTCATCACCTATTAATGAATGAAAAGTAGTATTAAAACCCAATTTTGATAGCGTTAGTGCTTTACCTGCTCCTGTATTACCAATAGTTTCATTAAAACGACAATTGTGAATGGTTTGAGGAATTGCTTTTGGAAATTCATCTAAAGTAATTACTGAATTGTAGGAGGCTCCACCTATAATGAATATATTTTTCATTTTTTTTTCAATTTAACAATTAGTGCTGAATTCGAATTGATTATAATATTTTTATTTAAATCAATATTTTTATTTTTAATAATGTCTAAACCACTACTAAACCCTTGAAGAGACTCATTAAATCTATTAAAATTTAATTCTTTAATTTGGTCGTTGTTATTTATTATTACCATAGTTTTTTCATCCTCATAATGTCTAAAGTAAACATAAACATTATTTAACGGTTTATAATGTTTTAGTTTTCCTTTGTGTATTTCAATAGCATCTTTTCTCCATTTTAAAATTGTTGTAACATAATCTACAAGTTCATTTTCATCATTTGTCCTTTCATTTTTTACAAACGCATTTCTTTCATCAGATTTCCATCCTCCTGGAAAATCAATTCTTAAAGCACCATCAGGCTTTGATGAATCAAAAAACAATTCATCTCCATAATATATTTGTGGAATACCTCTGGTTGTAAAAATAAAGGCCATACTTAATTTTACTTTTTCTTTGTTTTTATTAAGTTTGGTATACAATCTGGCAACATCATGGTTTCCGTTGAAAATTTTATTATTAAAAGGTGTATCAAATAAATAATCACTACTTAATGTTTCATATAAGTCATAAATGTTTTCACCTTTTCCAAACACTTTAATTAAACTATAGTATAGCGCATAATCACTTAAACTTTTAATATTTGACACATAACCATCTCTGTTAAATGTACCATTATTCCAATACACATAGGAGGCTACTTTATCTCCCATTGCTGTTTCTGCCACTATATAATAATTAGGGTATTCTGACTCAACCAATTTAATCCAATTTGCCATTAGTTTTTTATTATTTGGATATGGATATGTATCCATTCTTATGCCATCAATATTGGCATATTCTATCCACCATATAGAATTTTGAATTAAATAAGTAGCTAAATATGGATTATCCAAATTAAGGTCAGGTAGATTAACATCAAACCATCCTTTAAGATGTAAATCAGAATCACTTTGAGATTGGTAAGGGTCAGACACAATAATATTAGCAAAACTTGAATACGTAAATTCTTCCCATTGATTCAACCAATCTTTAGAAGGTAAATCATTCATCCACCAATGCCCTGCTCCACAATGATTAAAAACTTGGTCCATTACTACCTTCATTCCTCTTTCATGGCAAAGACTGACCATATTTTTATAATCTTCATTCGTTCCAAATCTTGAATCTGTTTTGTAGAAATCCGATATTCCATATCCATGATAAGAATATGCAGGTTGGTCATTTTCCAAAAACGGATTTAACCATAACGTTGTAACACCTAAATTTTCTATATAATCTAAATGATTTATAATACCTTTAATATCTCCACCATGTCTTCCATCTGGGTTTTTTCTATTTACTTTTTCAATAGTATCATCGGTTGAATCATTTGAAGTATCGCCATTACTAAACCTATCTGGTGTTATTAAATACATGACGTCTGATGCATCTATAGTTTGGGTAAATGAGTTTCTGTTTTTCTTTGTTTTTAATTCATACTTGTAAACCAATTCTCCTTTATTCGTATCAAAAACAAGGTCAAAAACACCTTCTTCTGTCGATTTTGAAATAGTAAGATTTATAAATAAATAGTTTGCACTTTCTAACGTAGATACACTATTAATAGAAATTCCATCATACGTAATACTCGGTTTTGCAAGACTTATGTTTTCGCCATAAACCAAAAGTTGCAATTCGGTGTTTTCCATACCAATCCACCAATTGGGCGGCTCTACTCTATTTAATGCAATGCTTTGTGCATTTATAAATTGAATTGAAAAAAATAGTAATAAACAAGTAATTGAATTTTTAAATACAGCATTCATTTTAATAAATTTTAAGATTATATTCGTCAATAGTACTAGTTGAAAAGGAGTAAAACAAAGCCATTATTCAAACAACCTTTAACTTATTACAAACAACAAATTATGTTGATTTAAGTAAAGTTTAGAAATGACAATAATGGTAGATAGAAAACCTACATGAACCTGTTTTTTATATAATATTGCAGGTTGTTTGTATTTAATTAGTGGTTATTCAAATTAATTTTTAGATTTTAGCAGAATATATTTTTATCAATATGAAGTCTCCCTTTTTTATTAAAAATAGAATAACCAAACACCTATTATATTGGTTGGTATTTGTGTGCTTTTTTACACTGATTTGGGGAACTTATGACAACGACTATTTTCGAAACTTTATGATTCAAGTATTTAGTTTGCCTTCAAGATTAATCTTGGTGTATGTAACATTATTCTTCTTATTTCCTAAATTTTTACTTAAAAAAGAATATGGAAAGTTTCTATTTCTTTATATATTACTTTTGATTGCTGTTACAGTTTTTATTCAAAGAGTCTTCTTTTTTTACATTATTCAACCTACTTATTTACAAAATTTTAAAAGTTCAAGTTTCTTTGCAATTACAGAAATTATGAATACGCTTTTAGATGTGAACATTGCTATAATTATTCCTTTTGGATATGCGTTTTTTAAGAGTTGGCAAAAAACAAATCAAAAAACTATTGAACTCGAAAAAAAACAGTTAGAATATATTAATGGAGATGAATTCATTTATTTTAAAGTTGAAAAATCACTTCAAAAAGTTTTTATAAAAGACATCATATTTATTGAAAGTCTTAAAAACTATATTAAAGTAAAAACTACCGAAAGAGAAATTATTGTTTATAAAAGCATTTCATCTATACAAGAATCTCTTCCAAAAGAAAAATTCTTACGAGTTCATAGATCTTATATTGTTAATCTTGATTTTATTGATTCTTTTTCTCCTAGCAAATTAGATTTAAAAGGAGTTACAATTCCAATAGGTAGAAAATATAAAGCCGAAGTAAAAGGTATTTTAGGTTATTTTTAAATATTTAACCTATTACACACTGTAGTAACAACTTTCGCCTTTAATCAAAGCTCAAGCTACATAACGCAGAACATTATAGTACATTTTATAATATTGGTTTATCCTGTGGATGAAGCAATATTTAAGGATGATTGAGCGCTGGCGATATTAACGTGTCTATCTCTTGTTTTTTTTGATGAGTGACTTAAGAAACAGTATCAAGATTATAATTATAACAATAAAAAACAAACTTGTAGAACTACTTTTTATAACTGAAAATATACTGGTAGTATTAACTATAGTTTCTGTAATATCTGGATAACTATTTAGCATTGTGATGATTCCGATGTTTTCAAAATAATCTGCAATTCCTGCAATAATTGGCAAAAGACATAGATAAATAAAAGGTGTTTTAAGTTTGTTTATTTTCTTTAGGAAATAGGCTAATAATAATGAATATGTTAGTCCAAATAGTAATGGATAAATCATATCTACAGGTATTTGGTTGGTTAGATACGTTTCGCGTCCATTGTCGCCCAGAGCACTGAACAATTCATTTACGTAAGTATAATCATATCCTGTTGGCATCATATCTAATAAATTCATTCCATTCGCGAATCCCATTGTTTTTGGAATGGTTACCATTAGCATAAAAGCATAAACAAGATTGGTAAGCATAAAAAGTCCTAAAACTTTTTTTCCTGATACGTTTCTTTCAATAATTTTATTCATACAACTATTTTTTGATTAGATTTACTATAGATTACTGGCATCTGCCCTTTCCATTTAACCCATAAGTTTTCGTCAGTAATTAAACTAGCCATAAAATGACCAACATTTATACGACTCACTTTGCCTGCATTAAAAATGGCGCTTCTGGTTGGAGACTGGTAAATCTCGTATTCGGTAACTTTATCTTCGTTAATTAAGCCATCTGGCCTTACGGCAACCCATTCAATATAATCATTATTTTGACTAATTTGAGTTCGTAAATAATCGGCAGCTTTCTCATTATCTACATGAGGTGGTAATAGTAAACGCAGCAAGCCTATGACACATTTTTGAGCAAAGGAAATGGGTTCGTTTAAATCGCGATTGCTATTACCCGTTGTGTTCATTAATATATATTTAATGGGACGCTGTGGATTATTCGATTTTATGGCATTGCACAGGCGTCGTGTTGTATCTGTTACTAATTTCCTTGGCTGTCCATACATACCTTTAAACGTTAAATTATGACCAAGACATGAGGCCACGGCTTGACAATCATGAACAATGTTCTTCATTTCATTATCACTTAATGCTAAAATGCTTGCACCTATTATTTCTAGATTGCCATTAGTTTTCCATGAATCTGACAACTTTTCTGATGATCTTACAATGACTTTTACTTTATTATTTTGGTTGAGAAGTTGCTCAACTAATTTACTTCCTGTGGCACCACTAGCGCCAACTACTAAAACTGTCATTCTATTTTTAATTTATTTATGTTTAAGACGATATATTAATATAATTGTTACAAAAATTAATTTTTATATTTTAAATATTTTTCAATTTTACAGCTAATTCAGGTTGATCTGGATTAATTTTAATCTGGTATTTATATTCTTTTTAAAATCTAAATGTATTATCAGTTAAATTCTCGTCAGATCTTGTTCCAAATGGATCTATAGCAATATAGCTTGGTTTTTCTTTTACATTCATTTTAATTTCAGTGAGCTCATGACTTATCTGATTTGATTGATAATACAAAATTGAACCTTCATCATTTATTGTTGATGGATGCGCAGTAAATATCCCGATTTTAATTGGTTCATGTATTGCCAGTGGAATCATTTCTCCAGTTTCTGAAGTTTTAAAACGTTTTGATTTTACCTTAACGGAAACCTCATAAGTGCCATTTTCTAATTTTTCATAAGAACTATCTTCAATACTCAAATCATAGGTGATTACTTTTTTAAACCAATCATTTATTAATACATGATGTTCTGGAGGCGTAACCATATAGAGTTCGTTTAAAAATTGTATGGTTGTAACTTCAAGCTCTACCTTATCTCGCTGCTTATCCATTAATTTTTTTATAACCTTATTTAATGTTTGTTCGCCTATTAAATCTCGTAATGCAGTCATAACCGTAAAACTTTTACCGTACGATAAATAGCTTTGACCTTCTACTTTATATAATGGTGGTTCAACATCTGTATCATACGCTCTAAATGTAAAATATCTTTTATTTGCATTTCTACTTAATTCCCAAACAGCAGACTTTCCATACACTTTTTCCATAACAACAGCTTCTGAATATTTTGCAAACCCTTCTACAAAGAGTGATCCGCCATCAATATTTTTTGGCGCTAAAATATGACCAAACCATTGGTGTGCTACTTCATGAATGGTTCTTTTTGCAACCAAATTAAAACTAGTAGAATCTCTTTGGTCAACAAAATACATTCTTTCTTCGGTCATGCTAATTGTTCCTGGATGGGCAAACCCTCCAAAGCCCCAATGTCCAGGTATTTCTGCAACTCTTACATGTTTAAATGGATATGCGCCAAAATTTTCAGTACAATAATCTAAAGTTTGAATGACACTTTCTTCGATTTTATCAACATTAAAATTATGATTTGGATGAAAATATTGTTCTATACTAATGTCTTTATAATTTGCTTTCTGTGTATCATAATTTGCCGAAAAATAACCTACAACTGGCATTATTAAATTATCGGAAGCATAATGATAATAATTTCTATTATTTTCTTTCCACTCTTTTATTAACTCTCCAGAAGCTAATGCTGTTTGATTATGCTCTGTAGACACAATAGTTTCGTAATGTACTCTACCAAGAATACTATTAGTGTTCTGAATATGGTCATCGGTTACTTTATCTTCTAAACGCTTTGGCAAACCTCTTTTTTCACGTTCCATGGCATTTGAAATTTCCATCCCAGTTCTATACCCTAAAGATGGTTTAAAATCTCTATTCATAATATAGCTGCCATTATTCACAATATTTCTACTAGTTTCAAAACCTTTTAATTGTTTTTCTAAAGTATACTTAAAAACCACTTCATCATTGGGTTGAATAGGCTCATTAAATCTAAAAATATAAACACCAAATTTACTATCATGTTCTATAAGGGATGCGTTTTCAAAAGAAACATTTGACAACATTTCTTTTTCAGTAATTATCATTTCATTTAATGTNATNTCNCCTTTATTTTTCAATACATAGGTTGCATCAACGCTATACCTATATTCTGAAGGAAATAAATCTACTTTAGTCTCCATTTTAATAGGGAATAGACCATCTAAATCTTCATACTTTTTAAACTTACGCTCATAGGCTTCTCTTAAATTAAGATTATCTGATGATGTGGTATACTCATTAATTATATTTGTATTATAAAATACTGTAGCTCCAGAACTCACAAATAATATAACTAGTCCAGAAACAACAACTAATGCTTGTTTTGAACAATTAGAATACGCTTGCTTCATACGCACTGATATTTTTGATATAACACCACGTTGCCATAATTTAAACGATAAAAAAGTCAAAATACTTCCAAATGCCAGCCAATAAATAGCCAAATGGTTATAAGCACTTGTTATACCATTAAATCCATTCATATTAGTGTACTTTAAATTAGGTAGATTCCCAATCAATAATAATGGATGCTCAATATGAATTACAGAAGAAAAAGTAGTTCCAAAAAATATGATAATGAGTCCAGTGATTCCCATTCCTAAATATTTGTTCCTAACTGTACTTTGAATAAAAAGNGCCATTAGAGCAAAAAATAAAAACGAAATACCTGGATAATAAAATAAAGANAGGTATTGTAAAAACTCAAAATCATAATATCCAAATGCAATTTGAAACCCTATAGCAATTAAAATACCAACAACCATCAAAATACATGGAAGTAATATAAGCGCAACAAATTTTGATAAATAAAATGCACTATTACTTGTAGGTGTACTATCTATAATTCCACTAAACTTTAAATTACGTTCTCGCCAAACAATTTCACCGCTATAAAACACTATTAAAATAAAACTTAATGCAGTTAATGGCATTATAAATAACTCCAATAAAAGGTTTGTTACAGGATACAGACTGTCGTTATAGGCTCCACCTTCATTGATTGTGGATAGTATTTCTACAAATACTATTACTGCCCAAAGAATTAATATACCAATAAAAGGTAAACTTTTGAATACGTTTTTAAGTTCCAGTTTTAACAACGAAAAGAATGCGTTTTTATGTGATTTATTTGTGATATTAACCTTTACTGATACATACGTCTGCTCTTGAATTTTTTCATCCTGCATCTTGATTACTTTCTTAATTTTTTGCTGCGATTTGCGAAATGAAAACAATTTATAGCTAATTAAGAGCACAATAAAAGAAACTGATACCCATAAAATTCTATTCCACATGAAATAACCCGAAAAGGATAATGACATGGTGTTTTTTTGAAATGTTGTCCAAAATTGAGTTTGCTCAAACATAGCGGACAATGCGAATGGATCAAATAATGCAGCCAAAGCATAACTGTCGGCTGAAACTGGTGTTGCTTGAGCCATTACTGGTGAATTCAAAAATATGGAGCATAAAAAATATAACACATAAATTAAAATAGCACTTACATATGTCGCAACATTGTTTTTACTCAAAATGCTCACGGAAAAAATAATGGAAGTACAAATAAAAATATTAGGCAATACAATAATCAATATAGACCATAAATAATGAGATAGCTGAAATGAATTTACCAGTTCAGGATCTAAATCTGGAAATAATGTTGTGATACCAAAGCCAACTAAAAACATACAAAATGCCAAAGAACTCATTAAAAAGACACCAATAAATTGACTCCAGAAATACTGATACTTTTTAACGGAAGTACTAAAAATAATATTTTGAATATTATAAAATTTATCTCGAAGTACACCATTAATTGTAAAAAACATAATAATGAAAACACTTCCTAAAGTAAAAATAGCAGTTATTTCACTAATAGATTGAGATGAATTATAAATACCATTGGCTTGTTTATAACCCAAGTTTCCTAGTTGCAAACCGAACAGTAAAAAAAGGAAGGAAAATAACAAAAAAGCACGCTGTTTTAATTGATATTTTATTTCGAAAAGTATTGTTTTATTAAACATGATAATTGTTTTTAGAAAAGATTAATTAGCAGATATAGTTGCAAAATATAAGTCTTCAAGGTCGGCGTTTACCGAATTAAATCCTTCTTCTGGACAGATATCAGACAGGACTCGTATCTGTGTTTCTCCAGAAACTAATTTTGCAGAAATTACATGGAAGGCTTTTTTATAAATTTCAATGTCTTGCTTTTTAATAATCTTGCTCCAAACTTTGCCTTTTATTGTATTTACCAGTTCAATTGGATTNCCTTCAATAATAATTTTNCCTTTAGAAAGTATCGCCATATTCTTGCATAAATCATGAACATCTTCTACAATATGTGTAGATAGTATTACAATAACATTCTCCCCTATTTCGCTTAATAAATTTAAAAAACGATTGCGTTCTTCAGGATCCAAACCTGCTGTTGGTTCATCAACAATTACTAGTTGTGGATTTGCCAATAAAGCCTGTGCAATTCCAAAACGTTGACGCATACCTCCTGAAAACGTATAAACCGATTTCTTACGGTGTTGGTATAAATTAGTTTGCTGTAATAATGCTGTTACTTGTTGCTTACGCTCTTTAGCATTGGTGATTCCTTTTAAAACAGCCAAATGGTTTAATAATTTTTCAGCAGATATTTTTGGATAAACTCCAAACTCTTGAGGTAAGTAGCCTAAATTTTCTCTAACATATTGCGGTTTTGATATAATATCAATATCATTAAATGTTATGCTTCCTTCACTTGGTTCTTGTAAAGTAGCTATAGTTCGCATTAATGATGATTTTCCTGCACCATTTGCACCTAATAAGCCAAACATACCATTGGTTATTTTTAAGGACACATCATTAATGGCTTGTACGCCATTCGGGTAGGTTTTCGTTAAATTTTTTATTTGTAAAGTATTCATCTGTTTGATTTTTGATTGATATATATATAATTATCTAAAACGTCTTTTTGAATTCCATAGATTACTGTTAGATGCAGATACTCTAATTCTGATTTGTGCGTTGTTTAATGTTCTCATGATTTTTAGTTTTTATATTTGACACAAACATATGGGCATTGTTATTCCTACTCAACTAAATATGACCAAAGGGTTTAATTTTGAGTCACATAAATCAATAATCACTACAAATTGGGTTCATCCAAAAAAGAACCCATTTCATATCAAAAATTGCAGTGTATGTCCAATTAGTTGTGAAGACCAGATAACATATTTACTTTTGAGGTATGATTGCATTTTTAAAAAAATATAAAGCGTTTATAATTGGACTGGTTATAACAAGGATATTTACTCTAATCTTTATTGCTAGAGGTGTCATCCTAATTGATAATGAGGAAATTCTTACCAACGTATTGGGGTTTTTATTTTATTGGTTCTTGTTTTCTATTTTTATTCATAAACTTCAATATTTTAAGAACAATCTAAAAACTGTTGGCAAAATTATTGGGTTACTAGCCTTTCTTGTTGGTATTCTAGTTGTAAACTCTAAAAGTGACATGCCAGACAATCCAATTACACTGTTCCTACTTACCGTGTTTTATATTGGTGTTATATATGTACTACTCCCAAAATTTGTAGAAAAGTATAAATGGTTCATATTTGGCACTTATGGATTAGCCTTAGCTATATTCACATATTATCGATTGTTTTCAAGTAGTTTCGAAATATATCTACAAAATAAAACAGAGTTATTTCTACTGTTCTTGGTACCTATTCCTATTTTTATTAGTTTATGGATTTATGAGCAATGGAAATGGTTTCAATCTTTGAAAGTGGAAAAATCAAAGGCTGAATTAGAAATGTTACAAGCTCAAATTAATCCACATTTCTTTTTTAACACATTAAACAACCTTTATGCACTTACCATAAAAAATTCTGATAAAGCACCAGAAGTTATTTTAAAACTTTCAGACATGATGCGATATACAATTTATGAAGGGAAAAAGGATTTAGTTCCTATAAAGGATGAGATTGAGTATCTTACAAATTATATTGAATTACACAAAATAAGATATCGCAATAATGTTGATATAAAGTTCACACACGATATTAATACTAGTTTAAAAGTATCGCCTTTATTATTTATCATTTTTCTTGAAAATGCATTCAAGCATGGACTTGAAAAAGATCATGAAAATGGATATATTCATATGAATTTAGAAGAGAGTAATGGACAAATTCATTTTCGTATTGAGAATAATTTCAATAAGGATCTGCAAGATCAAACGAATGGCATTGGATTAACTAATTTAAAAAGACGTTTAGATTTAACATATCCAAAAAATTATGAAATGAATATAACTACTACTAATAATGTATATGCTGCTAATCTTAAAATTAACTTGAAATGATGACCTATTTAATCATTGATGATGAGCCTTTAGCACACGAAATTATTGAAGAATTCTGTAGTATGCTACCTCATTTACAATTAGAAAAGAATTGTTACAATGCTATGGAAGCCATGCAGTTTTTAAATGAAAACACAGTAGATTTTATGTTTTTAGATATTAATATGCCAAAACTTAAAGGTCTAGAATTTTTAAAAACGCTTACAAATCCACCAAAAACTATTATTACCACTGCCTATAAAGAACATGCAATTGAAGGTTTTGAGTTAAACGTTGTAGATTATATTTTAAAACCTTTTAGTTTTGATCGTTTGGTGAAAGCTGTAAATAAAGTATCAGATACTCAAACTCCAAAAACGGTTATTAATGAAGTTTCAAGTTCTGAAAATAGTACGACAAGATTCTTTTTAAAAGGAGACAAAAAACATCATCAAATAAATACTAATGAAATTCTGTATATTGAGGCTTATGGTAACTATACGAAAGTTTATTTAAAAGAAGAGATGATTATAAGTCATGAAAAAATCTCATCTTTTGAAGAGTTGTTATCGCAAATGAATTTTTTACGAGTTCATAAATCGTTTATTGTAGCTATCGATAAAATCAAATTGATTGAAGGCAATCGAATTATAATCAATGAGCATAAAATTCCCATTGGGCAAACTTATAAAAGCAGTATTAATAAACTATATGGAAGCTAATTGCCATTCCATACCTCCTACGTCGTCGCATAAAAAGTGTTTATTCACAAGGTTAATATTGTTTTAGAGGAATTTATGAACCTCGCTAAATAACTCGATTTCATTAACTTTGTAAAAGCAACATTTAGAATAAATTTTCTAAAAAAACTGCAGCATGCCATAGCGCCAGCTGGCTCTTTCACTAAAAAGGTCTACCTGACCTTTTCTTAACTCTCTGCCCTGCTTTTAACCAAATCGACGAAGGAGATTCGCGAATTCATTTGAAATTTTTGTAAATAATTATACATGTGAGTAAAAATAAAATTCTATGCACTTGCTGTAATTAGAACTTCAATTAATCATTTTTTTTCGTGTTTAACTATTAGTATTTTGGAAGAAATTAACCGCTCATCGCCTATATTTTAGGCTATTTGGTGTTAAGAAAATGTGCAGTTTATATTTCTAGCTAAATACGAATTGAAGTTCAATTTTAATTAAGTATTCAAAACAGCTAAACACTTCCCTATTATATTTCATTCTAATCATCCACTGCATAATTCTCTCAAAATAGCCTATTGTTTTATTAAATTGAGATTAGTTAGAATTATAACCTATTATAATTTATAATATGTACGAGCGTGGATAAAGTTTATGAGATTGCTTCATCTTTATAAATAATTCTTACTGCATTTGCACTTTAAAACGATAACAGTAAAAAGTAAACTAAACCAATTATTACCAGTACATATTGCTAATTGATACTTTTTCTTTTACATTTACATACCGTAATTTGAAAACTAACTCCTTTGTAATTGAGAACAAATAATTTCCTTTAGTTTAATTGTTTCATGAATTCAAAAGATATAATAATACTTGAGAAACTTAAAATTGGTAACTCTTCTGGCTACAAAGAATTATTTGATTTTTATTACATGCCATTATGTGTTTATTCTCTAAAATATTGTGATTCTTTTGCATTGGCTGAAGATATAGTTCAAGACCTATTTATCAAATTTTGGGATGAAAAATTATATATGAAACTTGATGGAGTTATTGGTCCTTATCTTTTTAAATCAGTAAAAAATAACACCTTACAAGTTTTAAAGAAAAAATCTAAATACCGTTTTGAAGAAATTGAAGATCACGTTAATAAATTAATGGGAGATGAAATTGTGGATATGGCAATTCTTGAAGGAGACAGGGAAAAATTATTCAAAGAAATTGAACTCTTACCGTCAAAATGTAAAGCGGTTTTTAAAGCAATTGTATTGGATGACTTAAAATATAAGGATGTTGCTTCAAAACTCGGCATTTCAGTAAATACAGTCAAAACGCATTACTCAAGAGCGTTAAAACAATTGCGAAAATCTTTAAATTCAATCATTATTTTACTTTTAGTTCAAAAAAGTTAATTTTTTTGTCACCCATTTTTGACCTTTTGTTATATAACTAATAAGATAGATCATTGATGAATAAAATTAGCACATATACTTTAAGCCTTTTTTTAGCTTACACCTCTAATGAAATAACCGATCAGGAATTTCACGCTTTAGAACAATGGGTAAATAAGAGTTCTGAAAACAAAAAAAAGTTTTCAGATTATTTGCATTTCCATAAGAAATCGAGAAGAATAGGGTTTGCGGATAATCTTGACAAGGATAGAGCTTGGAATAATATATTATCAGAACTGGAAAAGCCATTACTACATATTCCTATTTCTAAAAAAGAAACATTCAAAATTAAATATTTAAAATCGGCATCAAATATTTTAAAATATACCGCTGTTATAATATTATTTCTTGGAATAGGGTATTTATACCAAAATGATTATTTAACTAGTGACCCTGTTATTATCATTCCGGATGATAGCATAACCCTACAACTAGAGAATGGTAATATAGAAATTATTACTCAAGATGGTAAAACTAAAATAGTTGATTCAAAAGGCAAAATTGTAGGAACTCAAAATGGGAATCAATTAATCTACAATAACAAGGTAGAAAAAGAGACTTTAATTTACAATACACTAACAGTTCCTTATGGTAAACGTTTTGAAATTCAATTATCAGATGGCACCAATGTCCATTTAAATGCTGGTTCATCATTAAAATATCCAGTTCAGTTTATTGAGGGTAAAAACCGACAAGTATTTTTAAAAGGTGAAGCCTATTTCTCTGTTACAAAGAATGAAAGTCATCCTTTCATAGTCAATGCTGATGAAGTTAATATAAGGGTTCTAGGTACAGAATTTAATGTATCTGCCTATTCGGAGGATAAACAAATCAATACAGTATTAGTAAAAGGTGCAGTGAGTGTTTATAATAAAGAGGAATCTTATAATCCTGAAGCAGTAATAAACTTAAAGTCTGGCTTCAAAGCATCATGGGAGAAGAACAGAAATCAAGCAACAGTTGAAAAAGTAGATACTGGAATATACACTGCTTGGAGGAAAGGCAGTTTGATATTGAAGGAAGTTGCCTTTAATGATATTCTTAAAAAATTAGAGCGTCAGTATGATGTAACATTTATAAATAATAATCCATCTTTAGGAAATAGGAATTTTACAGCAAGGTTTGATATTGAAGATATCTATCTTGTTATGGAAAACTTAAGCCAATATGCATCTTTTAGCTATGAGTTTAATGAAAACCAAATAATTATTAACCATTAATATATATGATAAAAAGCCAATTCAATTATTAATCATAAGTAATAAAATATTAACTAAACTAAATAGAACATAATTATGAAAAAAATCACTAATGGAGAATTGCAATATCGTTGCTTACTTAAGATAAGTTTAAAAATGAAGTTTACTACTCTTTTTCTAATGATATTTCTATTTCAGATGAATGCACATGATGTATTAAGTCAAAAAAGAAAAATATCGCTTAATATGGAGCAAGTAACTATTGAAAATGTCTTAAATAAAATAGAAACAGAAACTGATTATAAATTTTTATTTGAAGACAATGTTTTTGATTCTAATAGAGTTGTAAGTATTACAGTAAAAAAAGAAGAGCTATCTTCCATTCTTAATACCCTATTCAAAGACATCAATGTTTCCATTATTTTTTTAGAGAAACAAATCCATATTAAGGCTGGTAACACAACCTTACCAAAAAAGGAAAAAACAACTATAAAGAATAAAATTATTCAGGAGAATACAATTAACGGTGTCGTTAAAGATACTAAAGGAGAATTATTAATTGGTGTTAATATTGTTGTAGAAGGAACAAGCACTGGTGTAGCAACAGATTTTGATGGAAAATATGAATTAACTATCAAAGATAAAACTAAAATTACCTTAGTAGCATCATATCAAGGGTTTTTAACATTTAGACAGGAAATTGATTTTTCAACCAATCATAGTCAAGTGTTAAACATTGATTTAAAAGAAGACGCTATGTCACTTGAAGAGGTTGTTATAACTGGAAATATTAATCCTAGAAAAAGAATAGAATCAAGTGTTGCTTCAACTACTTTAAACGCAAAAGAAATGGAGCAAAGAGTAGCAAGGAGTAGTGTTGATTTATTAAAAGCTGTACCTGGGCTTTGGGTAGAAAGTACTGGTGGTGAAGCTCCTGCAAGTGTTAGAGTTAGAGGTTTTGTTAGCGGTGGGTTTACTTTTGTTGGTATAATGGAAGATGGATTGCCAGTATTTCAGGGTGGATATGGTATAATACCCTCACCAGACCAGTTTTACAAAGCAGATTTAAGTCTAAAAAATATGGAAGCAATTCGAGGAGGTACTGCTCCAATTACTATGCAAGGGGTTGCAGGGGCTGTTATAAATAATATTTCAAAAGTTGGGACTGATGAGTTTAAAGGAGTTGCAAAGTTATCATATAACCCAGTGCAAAATATGGAACGACTTGATTTGAATATAGGTGGGCCAATAACTGAAGGGTTAAATTATAATATTGGTGGATTTGTAAGAACTGGTAGAGGTGCATACAATGCCGATTACGCTTTTAATAAGGGTGGCCAGTTAAAAGGAAATATAATAAAGCATTTTAAAAATGGAAAAGGATTTGTAAAAGTATCTGCTAAGTATATCAATGATCGTGTTAACTGGAACTTACCCTCTCCCTATATTTTTAGATCAAATGGTGATTTAGATGAAATACCAGGATTTGATTTGAAAAAAGATGGTGCTTCAATAGGAAAAGTTGACACAAAAATAAACTACACATTACCCGGCGGAAAAGAAGTAAAGAAAGATTTAAAAGATGGTTTTCACACAGAATTATTTTCAGCAGGTTTTGAATATCAACAAGAATTAGGTAATAATTGGAGGCTTAATAATAGATTTAGAATTGATGATATTACATATAATAATGAAGGAGATCTTTCAGTAGGGATTGCCCCATTAGATCCTAATACTCCTTATTTTTATACAGATGGGACACAAGTAAATGATGTAGCAAATTTAAATGGAAATGGTCTTTCATTACCAACGGTTATACTTGATGTTGAGAATGAATATAATAATGTTGTAAATCGATTAGAATTTACAAAGAAATTCGAAAATAATGCTTTATTGATAGGTGTGGAATTTTTTAACTACAAACAAAAATCCAATGCCGCTCAAGCTTTAACACTTAAGGAAGTTACAAATTTGCCTAGAATTTTAGTCCCAGGTGCACCTGGATCAGGTCTAACTCCACTTGCTTTATTATCACCTGCAGGAATTTCAAAAGCAAGTGGTACTGAAAATACATATTCGATTTGGATATCTGATGAATTAAAAGTGTCCGATAATTTTAGAGTAGATATGGGCTTTCGATTAGACAATAAGAAGGTAGATGCTACAATTGCAACTAAAGAAGGTGCGCCAATATTTGTAGGAGGTGCTGGTTTTACTTTTGGTGATAATTTTTCAATTAAGGACGAAAGTACAAACTGGGCTGCTAGTGTTGGTGTAAATTACAAATTAAATGAAACAACTGCTCTTTTCGCTAGAGGAAGTAGAGCTTACAATGGAATTAAACTAGGAGATTATACTACTGATGACGCTGATATAGATGAATTAAAAAGCATTGAAGATAGAGTAATTTACCAGATGGAAACCGGTATAAAATATGGCTCTAGTAATTTTACCATATTTGGAAGTTTATTGTATGCAGAAGTTAATAATCTTACAGGTTCTATTAGTGTACCGGATACAAATGGTTCTTTAAAAACACAAACAACAATTCTCTCAACAAGAACATTATCAGCTGAGATAGAAGCAATGTATAAATTAAACGATAATTTTAATTTTAAGTTTACCAGCACATTGCAAGATGCTGAATATACAGATTTTACTTTTGTTGGAGGCGAAGGAACAATTGCCGAAGGAGAAACATTTGATTGGTCTGGTAATAAAGCTGAAAGAGCCCCAAGTTTTATTTCAGATTTAACAGGCTCTTATTCTAACAAAAAAATTAATGCTTTTTTAAGCTTTAGATATTATTCTAGTCGCTGGTCAACTGCTGGAAATAACGTTAAGTTAAGTGCATTTTCAGAATTTTATGCAGGTGCAGGATATAATTTTAATAAAAAGTTTAGGTTAAATGTTAGCATAGCTAACCTTTTTAATACTGTAGCATTAACTGAAGGAAATACGAGAGGTGACCAATTTGTTGACCCCGATGCTATTGATGGGACCTATAGCTTAGGAAGAAGAACTTTTCCTTTTTCTGTCTTTACAAGTTTAACATATAATTTTTAAAATAAAAATAGAGGCTACCGTAAAAGGTGGCCTCTTAAATATTTATAGAACAGTAATGAAAAAAGATGGTTTTTTTATTATTACCAAGTCTATTTTTTAATGAATTCATAAAAGTAAAAAATATAATTTCATGTTTAACAGAAAAACTATTTTAACTTTTGCCTTAGTGTTTGTGGTTCTTATGACATTTCTAGCATTTGGAACATTTGATTACAATTTTTCTCATTCTATAATTAATACTGATTCGATTTGGGCAAATTTTTTTAATCAATTCGGAGAAATTCCAGCGATTCTCCTGTTGTTAATTGGTATAACTATTTTATTTGGTGCAAGAAAAAAAGAGATCCTTTGGCGTAATATTCTGAGCCATGTACTTGCAGTACCTTTTATAGCATTATTTTCATATGCCATAACTTCAATGCCTGTAAGATACATGTATGAAAATCACGTGACTGGCCTTGGAGAAGATGTACCTCAAGTTTTAAATATAACTACCATAATTCTGGCAATCATTCTTTTTATTATAGCGATGTTCATTGAACGTAAAATTGATGATTCAAAGTTCAAAGAGATGAGAAAAGCGGCTATTCTCTTTATTCTTCTTGTTGTAGGAGAAATAATTCTAGTTACTGTTTTAAAAGAGATTTGGGGTCGACCTAGAATGAGAATCCTTGAGTCTATAGATGGATTTAAAATGTGGTACGAGATCAATGGGCCAGCTTTAAATAATAATTACAAATCATTTCCTTCAGGTCATACATCAACTGCATTTACAGTTATTGCTTATACGTTATTTTTTAGTTATTTCAAGAATGTTAATAAAAAAATTGTCTTGATTATTGCTATTACTTGGGGAGTTTTAGTTGCGTTGAGTAGAGTTGTTCTAGGAGCACATTTCCTCAGCGATGTCATCACTGGAGGCTACATTACTATTTTCCTCTTTATAATTCTCACTATTTTGATTTTTGGATCTTCTGAAAATGATAAACTGTCGCAAAGTTGATAAAAAAGAGTTTCAATTCTTTTTCTAGACTTTCTAAAAATATAAACTAACTATGAAAAAAACACGAAAAGTACTTTCCAGAATATGGAATATTTCGGTGAAATTCTTAGGATATCTAATTGCGGCAGTGATTGCTGTCGCTTTATTTTTATATTATATATGGCTCCCATATAAAGTGCAAAGCTATACTCCCACCGATCCGGTCCATATGGAGCAAAAACAGGGTTATTTGAAAACTATATTGGGTAATCAAAGAAAAAGCCCCAATGTGGTAGTCATATTGTTTGATGATTTGGGATATGGCGATTTAAGTTGTTATGGGAATAAACTCATTCAGACTCCAGCTATAGATAGTATAGCCAGTCGTGGGGTAAAATTGACCCATTTTTACTCCAGCTCATCTGCATGTACACCATCCCGAGCTGGTCTATTGACAGGGCGATTGCCTGCCAGGGCACGGGCAGGTGATCTCGTATTTATGCCTGAAGGACACATTGGTTCAAAGGTTAGGAAATTAATGGGGCAAGCCAATGAACTCCCAAAAGATGAGATTTTATTGCCGGAAGTTTTCAAGGCAGCTGGTTATAAAACCGGTATGTTGGGAAAATGGCACCTCGGGGATCTCGAAGGACATTTGCCCAACGATTTTGGGTTTGATGAGTATTATGGTGTCCGTTATAGTAATGACATGTTACCCTTACATATCTATAGAAATACAACTATTGAGGAAGAGGATGAAACCGAATTGGTGAGCGGAAGTGGTTTATATCTTGATCCGGATGAGCCATTGAAAACCAAAGGAATTGACCAAACCGAGTTAACAGAGAAATATACCAGAGAAGCTGTCAAGTTTATTTCAGAAAATAAGGACTCTCCATTTTTTCTATACTTTGCCCATTCATTTCCTCACGTACCCCACTTTGCTTCAAAAAAGAATACAGGAAGCTCGAAAGCCGGACTGTACGGGGATGTTGTTGAGGATTTGGATAGAAGTGTGCAATCCGTAATGGATGCATTGGCTGCTAATGGATTGGAAGAAAACACACTGGTGATCATTACAAGCGATAATGGCGCCGACTACAATGGTAATGCAGGGAATTTAAGAGGTAGAAAGGCCCAAAGTTATGAAGGTGGGCAGCGAGTCCCCATGATCGTCCAATGGAAAAATAATTTGCCTGAAGGCCTGGAAACGGATCAAATGGCTATGAATACTGATCTATTCCCAACCCTACTTTCTTTATTGGATATCCCCCTGCCAAACGATCGAGAAATTGATGGTCAGGATATAATGCCTATTTTATTGGGAGAAGACTCACCACACGAAGTATTATATTATACAAGTGCTATTACAGGTGAGATCAAGGGGGTTAGAAACAAACGATACAAATACCATACTGGAGGTTTTTCTGCATTCCCTTTGTTCAAATCCATGGGGGCTGTTAGTACGAAAAAGCCGCAGTTAAACGATATTTTATTGGGAAATGAGTCTCATAATTTAATAAAGAAATACCCGGAAGAGGCAGCGGCATTGAAGAAGGCCATGGACCAAAAAATTGAAGCAATGCAATTAAGGTCCAATCAAAGAGGATGGATTGATGAATAATTCAACCCAGATTTGTAGATGCATTTAAAGAAATCCAATTAATACCATTATTCTTATGCTTCTGTGGCCAACTCGGTACTAAAGTGATGTCCAAAAATATTAATGCCATGATCACTTTTTCGGTAGCTATATTAAGAGTTGCTCAACTTAGGACTACTATTCTTTGTGTTCAAAGACCACCGATCTATTATAGCGCCAAAAAAGGAACTATTCCAATGGTGTATGATAAATAGAATTAATTATGATTAAACATTAGTCCGTAAAACTATCCTTTTTTGGGCCACAGTTTTCAGCTGAAAAAGTATAATTTAATAATAACAGATTGTACCCTTACCCTTTTTGAAACACTTTCTAGATTTTTCATCAGCACCAAAAATGAAAAAAAGAAGAAAAAGTTTATGGAAAATTTGTCATTGCTAATATTTTCCATTTTATTTGTGGAAAATATCTAACTAAATATATTTTCCATGCCTATAACAAAAATATCAAAAAAAGAAGTAGTGGATATCGCTCTCCAAGAATATTTACACAATGGCATACAATCCTTTACAATTAAACATCTTACTAAACTTATAGGGATTTCAACAAAAACAGTTTATAAATTATTTAACGATAAAACGGCTCTTTTACAAGCATGCCTTACCACACACTATTCGCGTTTGACTAATGAATTATTAAAGTTAGACTCCGACAACGAAATTGAGACTATTCTAAACATGACATACCGCGTAGTCGAATTGGAATTTGATGTAAACCCACGATTTTATGCGGAACTAAATACCTATTACCCAAAACTTCAGAGTCAGGTTATAATGATCCATAGTAAAATATTTGAAATATTGGTCGATAAAATACAACAGGGAAAACAAAACGGATTATTCCTGTCAGAAATCAATCCAGATGTTTGTTTGATTGCTTATCAACAATTGTATAGTGGAATTACCAGAGAAAAGATATACAACTCCTTAAATTTGTCAGTGCCCGAACTGATAAAAAATATAATCATGGTTTATTTTAGAGGAATGTGCACCAGTTCAGGATTACTAAAATTAGAACAATATGAGCAGTCATTTGCTAAATAGACTGCTTTAAACTAAAAAGCTAATACACGATGAAAAAACTATTTAAAATAACTATCTATGTCTTATTGGGCTTGTTTGTTCTGATAATCGGAGGGCTTGCATTCTTCAATGGACAATACAACAGAGCACATACAGAATTCAAAGAAGCAGAAGCTAATTTAGCTTCCAATGGCGCAGAATTCTACCGCTTCGAATTTAGGAAAGATTCTGTAAGCGAATTGGCTCTATTACCCTTACCTAAAAGTTTTGCTTGGGAAAAAGATCAATTTGTATGGCCTAAAAAATGGAAAGTTATTACCAACTTGCCCAACGTTGCCAATTGGGTAGATAGGCTACTCGATAATAATAAGGAAATTGATACTAAAGTCTCCCAGATTACATTTACCGAAAAATCGGAATTAGCATCCGAAGGCTATGAATTAGTCATAAAACCAACTGGGATTTTCATCAATTATGCTACAGCTGCTGGAGCATATTATGCATTGGTTACACTCCATCATTTGAAAAAACAATTCCCTAAAACTATTGATTGTCTTGCCATTCAAGATGAACCAGACTTGGCCGTTCGCGGCTTAATGCATGACATTAGCCGAGATAAAGTGCCTCAATTACATACGTTGAAAGCCTTGGTTGATATGCTTTCAATGCTCAAATACAACCATTTAGAATTATATACGGAAGGATTTTCGTTTGGATATCCTAGTTTTAAAGAGCTTTGGGAAGGAAAAGAAACTCCTATTACACCTGAAGAAATACAAGAACTAGATGCCTATTGTAAAGAACGTTTTGTAGAACTCGTTCCTAACCAAAATTCTCTAGGTCATATGCAATCATGGTTGGAAACATCAACCTACGAGCATCTGGCGGAATGCCCTGACGGTTATGAGTTAATGCCCATGCAAAAGGTAAAAACAACACTAGACCCATCTAATAAAGAAAGTATTGAGCTAATCGAACAGATGATGAAAGATATGTTGCCCAATTTTAGTTCCAATAAATTCAATGCCAATTTAGATGAGCCATTTGAATTAGGGCATTGCAACAATGCAGATTTGGCGGCAGAAGTTGGTGTTGGTCAAATCTACCTTGACCATGTCTTAAAAGTATATGATATAGCGAA
>JGI24723J26617_10001031_pt1 | contig 25540 bp, 21 predicted proteins | sample Cruoilmetagenom6_FD_26617 | JGI IMG/M metagenome (IMG submission 26617)
ACTCTAACATAGTGTCGATAAATCATTACCCATTGAGGGCCCAGTTCAGAGGAGTCAAAAACACGGAATTCTTCCTAATTAGGCTACCAACAATATTTGTATAAACACAACAATTGGTCAAGACCCGTAAGTTGTCCTCAAGGGCCAAGTTTAAAACCATTACAACGCAAAACAAAAAAAGCCAACTTAAATCATAAGTTGGCTTTTTTATATTAAGTTAAATAAATTATTCTCCCATCGCTGCCGCTACTGCCGCGGACAACCTTTTGTAGGTGCCATTCTGTAATCGCTCACGTATTACGGAGAAGGCCTCCAAAGTTTCGGATACATCCTGTAAAGTATGCGTGGCCGTTGGAATCATTCTCAATAGGATCAAACCTTTAGGGATTACGGGATACACCACGATGGAACAGAAAATTCCAAAATTTTCCCTTAAATCCTTCACCAATGCCATGGCTTCGGGAATACTACCGTTAAGATAAACCGGTGTAACACAACTAGTGGTGGTACCAATATCAAAACCTCTTTCCTTTAGTCCGTTCTGCAACGCATTTACATTCTCCCATAATTTGGCCTTCAGTTCCGGTTGGGTACGAAGCATATCCAACCTTTTAAGCGCTCCCTTCACATAAATCATCGGCAATGATTTAGCAAACATTTGGGAGCGTAAGTTGTATTTAAGATATTCTATAATCTCTTTATCTGCTGCCAAAAAGGCTCCGATTCCTGCCATGGATTTGGCAAAAGTGGCAAAATAAACATCTATATCGTCTTGAACTCCCTGCTCCTCACCTGCTCCAGCCCCAGTTTCACCCAAAGTTCCAAAACCGTGTGCATCATCCACAAACAACCGGAAATTATATTTCTTCTTAAGAGCTACAATTTCCTTAAGCCTACCCTGCTCTCCCCGCATACCAAAAACCCCTTCGGATATTACCAATATACCTCCTCCGGTCTGTTCGGCCATTTTAACGGCGCGGTCCAGGTTTTTCTCAAGACTCTCTATATCGTTATGTTTAAACGTAAAACGTTTACCCATATGCAAACGTACGCCATCTATAATACAGGCATGAGCATCCACATCGTATACAATTATATCATCCTTGGAAACCAATGCATCAATGGCAGAAACCATACCCTGATATCCAAAGTTCAACAAATAGGCAGATTCCTTTTTAACAAAAGCAGCCAATTCCTGCTCCAATTGTTCGTGGAATTCCGTGTGCCCACTCATCATTCTTGCTCCCATGGGAAAAGCGGCACCGTACTCCATTGCAGCCTCGCCATCTACTTTCTTCACTTCCGGTAAATTGGCCAACCCTAAATAATCATTTATACTCCAAGTAATTACTTCCTTTCCTTGGAACTTCATCCTATTGGAAATAGGACCTTCTAATTTTGGAAATACAAAATATCCCTCCGCTTGGGAAGCCCATTTTCCTAAAGGACCTTTATTCTCTATAATTCTTTCAAATAAATCTCTCATCTAGCCTACATTGATTGTTGATGCAAAAGTATATATTTTTAATATGCATATGCAACTTATTTAATACATAAAAAGCAACGACTTATGAACCGTTGCTCTTTATAGGATATATTTTGCATAAATGTTACTTTACAAATTCTATTTTTTGTGGTTCTTCAACATTTTTACTGTCAAAGAAGCCTTGGTCGGACATCCACTGATCACTGTAAATCTTACTCATATATCTGGAACCATGATCTGGAAAAATAACCACTACATTGCTGTTTTCATTAAATTCCCCCATTTCTTCCAGTTGTCTTACCGCTTGCATTACTGCACCACTTGTGTAGCCCACAAAAAGTCCTTCCGTTCTGGATATCTCCCTGGCGGTATGGGCACTTTCCTCATCGGTAACCTTAATAAATTCGTCTATCACCTTGAAATTTGTAGCTGTAGGTATCAAATTTTTGCCCAAACCTTCAATACGGTATGGGTAAATTTCCTTGGTATCCAATTCCCCGGTTTCGTGGTATTTCTTTAGAACGGAACCATATGCATCCACACCTATTACACGGATATTGGGATTTTGTTCCTTGAGGTATTTAGCGGTACCGGAAATGGTACCTCCCGTACCACTACAGGCTACTAAATGTGTAATATGTCCGTTGGTCTGATTCCAAATTTCCGGTCCCGTACTTTTATAATGGGCCTCGGCATTGAGATCATTAAAATATTGATTGATGTAGATGGACCCTTCGGTTTCTTCGTGCAGTCTTTTGGCCACCTCGTAATAGGACCTTGGGTCATCGGCACTTACGTGTGCCGGACAGACATATACTTTGGCCCCCATAGACCTCAGCATGTCTATTTTATCCTTGGAGGATTTTGAACTTACTGCCAAGATGCATTCATACCCCTTTATAATACTGATCATGGCAATGCTAAAACCCGTATTTCCAGAAGTGGTTTCTATAATGGTACTCCCCTTCTTCAATATTCCCCTACGCTCTGCCTCTTCAATTATATAAAGGGCAATACGGTCCTTGGAAGAATGTCCTGGATTAAAACCTTCCACCTTAGCGTAAAAATTACCTTCTAAGTTGTCAGCTATTTTATTTAGTTTGATTAACGGGGTGTTTCCTACAAGTTCTAGGAGGTTATTATAAGCGTTTATCTTATGTTCCATAAACAGTTTCTAGGTTTAGAACTTATCGACATCTATTTAATTTATGTCAATACTGATAGGACAAAATTAGTCTTTTTTTTTGATTATCGAATTTTATGCTCCAAATCTAACAAAAATGCATATTCTTTTGCTACTTCCCTTAAGGATTCAAATCGGCCCGAAGCACCACCATGACCTGCATCCATATTAATATTGAACAACAATAAATTATTGTCCAATTTATTGTCTCTAAGTTTGGCTACCCATTTGGCGGGTTCAAAATATTGCACTTGGGAATCATGAAATCCGGTAATAACCAGCATATTTGGTTGCAATTGTCTCGACACATTGTCATATGGCGAATAGGATTTCATATAATCGTAGTATTCCTTTTCATTTGGATTGCCCCATTCATCATATTCCCCTGTGGTTAAGGGAATGGTATCATCCAACATAGTGGTAAGCACATCTACAAATGGAACAGCTGCAATTACCCCGTGGTAAATTTCCGGGCACATATTTACAATTGCCCCCATTAAAAGTCCACCCGCAGACCCGCCGGAAGCGTATAGGTGGTCTGCACTTGTGTATTTTCTTTGGATTAAAAATTGGGAACAATCAATAAAATCGGTAAACGTATTGATCTTGTTCAGCAATCGTCCTTCCTCATACCACTTACGGCCCAAATACTCACCGCCCCTTACATGGGCTATGGCGTAGACGAAACCCCTGTCTAACAGACTTAACCTAACTGTGGAAAAATAGGGATCGATAGTATGCCCATAAGAACCATAAGCATATTGCAAAAGTGGACTGGAACCGTCCAATTTGGTGTTTTTATGATAGACCAATGAGATAGGAATTTTTTTACCATCCCTGGCAGGGGCCCAAATTCGTTCCGAAATATAGTTTTCCTTATCAAATTCCCCGCCCAATACCTCTTGTTCCTTTTTTATTTCCTTTTCCATGGTCCTCATATTAAAATCGATGACGGAACTAGGTGTGGTCATGGAGTTATATCCATATCTGAGGATTTCCGTATCAAAATCCGGATTGGTCCCCACATAGGCGGTATACGTTTCATTGTCAAAAGGCAGGTAATAGCTTTCCGCCGTATCCCATCGGACAATCTTCAGCTTGTTTAAGCCATTCTCGCGCTCGGACAGAACGTAGTACTCATTAAACATTTCAATATCCTCCAGCAATACTTCCTCCCTGTGCGGTATAAAGTCTACCCAGTGTTCGGATTCAGTTTGGTCCTCAGGGGTGGTCATCAATTTAAAATTGGTTGCTCCGTCCATATTGGTAAGTATGTAGAAATTGTCTTTGTAATGGGTTAGGGAATATTCCATTCCCCTAACTCTTTTAGAAAACACTTGAAACTTACCATTGGGGTTGTCGGCCCTTAGAATTTGAAACTCAGTGGTCAAGGTACTGGAAGAACCTATAACTATAAATTCCTTGGATTTTGTTTTGTAAACAAAGGTGGTAAAGGTTTCGTCCTCCTCGTGAAAAACCAATTCATCTTCCTCGGGTGCCGTCCCAAGGATATGCCTGTAAATATTGTTGGACCTCAGGGTAACTGGGTCTTTTTTGGTATAGAACAAGGTCTTATTGTCATTGGCCCATACCGCACTACCGGTTGTGTTCTCTATTTTATCAGCATATATCTCTTGGGTATGCAAATTTTTTATCTGAAGGGTGTATTGCCTACGGGAAACAGTATCCACCCCAAAGGCTGCCAATTCGTTATTGGGGCTTATGGACAAGCCTCCCAGGTTAAAATAATCCAACCCCTCCGCCATAAGGTTGCAGTTGAACATAATTTCCTCCTCGGCATCCTCTTTTTGAAACCGCCTGGTGAAAATAGGATACTCCTTTCCCACCTCATATCTGGTAGCATACCAATAGTCGTTAAACTTGTAGGGTACCGAAGAATCATCTTCCTTTATCCTAGATTTCATCTCAAGGAACAAACTTTCCCTAAGATCTTTGGTATGGGCCGTCATAGCCTCGTAGTATGCGTTTTCCTGTTCCAGAAACGCTATGACTTCCGGATTTTCCCTATCGTTCAACCAATAATAATCATCGGTCCTTATATCATTGTGCTTTATTAATTGTTTCCCAATCTTTTTTGCACTTGGTGCTTTTAATTCCCGCTGCATGAGTGTGGTATATTTTATAGAAACCGCAAAAATAGTATTTAAATGCAACCCACCTGATTAAATGTATGCTTTATGCATAATTATATTGACCGACCTTTTAACCGCCAATGCCAATAACTGTCACCTTTATTCCAATATTTCCCGATCAATTTAGTAATTTTGGCCAAGGAACTATTTAAATCTATTATTATGTTTGGAGATATGATGGGCATGTTGGGAAAACTGAAAGAAACCCAGGAAAAAGTTAAAGCTACCAAGGAAAGAATGAATAACGTAATACTGGAGGAGCAATCCCCTGATCAATTGCTCAAGGTGAGTATAACGGCCAATAGAACCATTAAATCCATTACTATAGATGATCGTCTTTTGCAGGACAGGGAACAACTGGAAGATTATTTGATCCTCACCCTCAACAAGGCTATAGAGAAGGCTACAACCATAAATGAAAACGAATTGGCTTCAGTGGCCAAGGAAGGAATGCCCAACATTCCTGGAATGGATTCTTTTTTAAAATAAATTTCAGTAAGTTTATCCAGTTAATCATAAGCTGTAATTATGAAGCATTTTTTCTTGTTGCTACTATTTCCATTCCTCCTAAACGCACAGACCAATAGTGCCGATAACAAAGAAAACAATTGGCTTACGGATTACGCTGATGCCCAAAAGGCTGCAAAAAAAAACAATACCCACATCCTCATGTATTTTACAGGTAGCGATTGGTGTTCCCCATGTAAGGCTCTAAAAAAAGACCTGTTTAGTACAAGTCAATTTAAGGAAGTAGCCAAGGACTATGTGCTACTTTATGTGGATCTCCCTAGAAAGAAAGAATTGCTTAGTGCAGAGAACATGCAAAGGAACAGGGCTTTATTGTCCCAATGGAACAAAAAGGGGGTATTTCCCCTAATTAGCCTGATCAACACCGAAGAAAAAGAAGTGGCCACCCTTTCCGGTTACGGCTCCAAAGCGGATGTGGAAAAGTATTTGGATTTTCTCAAGAGGAACAGCAAAATGTGATTTAACCCCCAACCAATTCTTTTATTCAGAAATAATTCAGGGCGTATTGCAATACGAATTGCATCCTTTTGTATAAATACCACCTTATTTACTTACGGCATACCACAGGCTAAAAACCTAGCAACTGTGCTATATTCCCCTTGGGAAAAGGGGATATTTATTTAAGAATTCATTATAATTGTAAAGGCATTTGTTTTTTGCCTTCTAACTTATTTATCCATTACAAACTTCACTTTAATTATGTTGGACAATTATTTTAAGACCTATCCAGACGAAAATGGTTTTTTTAAAGAATACGGTGGTGCCTTTATACCTCCCGTTCTTGAAGCGGAAATGAAAAAAATTACGGATGCTTATTATTCCATTAGTAAATCCCACAATTTTATTTCGGAACTCCGAAGTATTCGGAAACATTATCAAGGCAGGCCAACCCCCGTTTATTATTGCAACAGGCTCTCCGAAAAATATGGAGGAAGAATATATCTGAAACGTGAAGACCTGAACCATACAGGGGCCCATAAACTTAACCATTGTATGGGAGAGGCGCTTTTGGCAAAACATTTGGGCAAAAAGAAACTAATTGCAGAAACCGGGGCCGGACAACATGGGGTTGCTTTGGCAACGGCAGCCGCCTATTTTGGGTTGGAATGTGAGATACATATGGGAGAGGTAGATATTGCCAAGGAACACCCCAACGTGGTACGCATGAAAATCCTTGGCGCAAAAGTAGTGCCGGTCTCCCATGGTTTAAAGACATTAAAAGAAGCTGTGGATTCTGCCTTTGAAGCCTATTTAAAAGATCCTATAAGCACCATATACTGTATTGGCTCTGTCGTTGGCCCACATCCCTTTCCCATGATGGTGCGGGATTTTCAGCGGGTGGTCGGTATAGAAGCCAAGGAGCAATTTTTTGAAATGACGGGAGAATTGCCGGATAAGGTAGTAGCCTGTGTAGGTGGCGGCAGTAATGCCATGGGTATATTCTCCTCATTTTTGGAAGAATCGGAATGCACCTTATACGGGGTGGAACCTGGTGGCCGCTCCATGGAATACGGAGAACATGCCGCTACGATGACCTTGGGCAGTCCCGGAATTATCCACGGATTTAAGTGTTATATGCTGAAGGACGATAAAGGGGAACCGGGCGCAGTACATTCGGTGGCCAGTGGTTTGGATTATCCTGGGGTTGGCCCTGAACACAGCATGCTGAAGGATCTTAAAAAAGTTACCTATGACGTTGTTTCGGACCAGGAAACCGTGGATGCCTTTTATGAATTGAGTCGTTTGGAAGGTATCATTCCTGCATTGGAAAGTGCCCATGCTGTGGCATATGCCATAAAATTGGCACAACAAGATCCACGATCCTCCATATTGGTCAATTTAAGTGGTAGAGGCGATAAGGATTTGGATTATGTGGTTGACACCTATGGCCTACCGGAAGAAGCAAAATAATTTTATACAATTAAACCCAGGGGCGTCCAAAAGTCAATTTTTCAGGTAATTTGGGCGCCCTTTTATATGGAGAGAAATCCAATCTCCCAACGTTTTGTTACAATTGCCAACCCTAACCCAAACTATCCATAGCTTTATGCCTAAGGTTAGCTTACAATAGCTTAATACCAACTCATCAAGGAGAGGCAAAATTACCCTCCTCCTACCTCACAAGGGCCATGTACGGGGCAGCGGAAATATTGCTGGATAAGGTGGTTAAAATTAAAAAATCACATTTTTTTGTGTAACTTTAAAAAAAGTTGCGGGGGGCTATGCTTAAAATAATAAAGGAATCGGATACCAAATATACCTTTAGTCTGCAATCGGAAAGTGGACAGGCACTTCTGACCAGTATTCCCTTCAACAACAGGGAGGAAATCAACAAGACCATTGCCAATCTCAAGGTCCTCATTGGGCAATCTTCTGTGTTTGAACGCAAGACCGACTATAACGGCAAATTTCTTTTCACATTGAAAAACAGTGAAGGCAAAATTATTGGCAGCTCCATGCTTTATAGTTCAGAGGCCGGAATGGAAAATGGCATAAAAAACCTTAAAACAAGCATATCGCTTTTACCTGATCCCATTGGCCTATAGATTCGGAAGAATATCCATAAAAGCCCCATGCATTTCATCCGTATAATCCATGTGGGTAACTATCCGTAGTTTATTTTGACCCATCCCAATAATTTGAATACCCCTCTTGTTCAATTTATCCATAAAGTCAGCAGTGGTCATTTGCTTTTCATCAATTTCAAAAATCACAATATTGGTTTCCGTGGGCTCCACCTTTTTAATGTAGGGCAATCCATTTAGCAAAAAATTTATTTCCTTCGCCTTCCTATGGTCTTCCGCCAATCTTTCCCTGTTGTTCTCCAGGGCGTAGATTCCGGCCGCATTCCACCGCCAAGTACCTTCCTCACCCTGAGTGCTTTTCCTATAAGCTCTTTATCTCCCAACAGCACGGAACCTACGGGGCACCCCAACCCCTTGCTCAAACATACACTGATGGTATGGAACAGTGCCCCATAATCCAAAGTCGATTCATTTTTGGCAATCAGGGCGTTCCAAAGTCGGGCTCCATCCAAATGATATTTTAGGTGATGCTCGTCGCACACCTTTCCAATGGACCTCAATTCCTCTAAATCCCAACAGGCCCCTCCGCCTTTATTGGTAGTATTTTCTATACAAACCAAGGAGGTTAATGGACTATGATAAAAGTCGGGTGGGTTTATTACTTCCTTCACTTGCCCTGCCGTCATCATTCCCCTATGGCCGTCTACCAATCTACAGGAAACACCACTGTTAAAACTCGCCCCTCCCCCTTCGTAATTATAAACATGGGCGTACTTATCGCAGATCAATTGTTCCCCAGGTTGGGTATGTATTTTAATCGCTGTTTGATTGGCCATGGTCCCGCTAGGAAAAAACAGGGCCGCTTCCATTCCGAACAAGCCCGCCATCATTTCTTCCAACTTGTTGACAGTAGGGTCATTTTTAAAAACATCGTCCCCTACCTCAGCGGTCATCATGGCCTGCAACATACCAGGCGTAGGTTTTGTGACGGTATCACTAATAAGATTTATCAACATAAAGATTGAAAATTATATATAACAAATGAATCAGGATGAACAAACTTATTGAACGTGGGTTCTTAAATTTATGTAAACGTATTAAACATTTTTCAAGTAGCTATTTTTTTCCTTTCATTTAATGTGAATTAACAATAATACCATTCCATTTTTTAAGTATGGATAATTCTCTTGCTTAAAAAAATTAAATCGCTTGTATCTAACTAAAATAAAGTAACTTGAAGAAAAACATACCTATGAAGCCAGAGGTAAAAAAACCGATATTTTCTTCTTATATCAACAATCCTGCACTTTTTGATGAAGTTTTCAACAATGATGGAGCGGCTAAAAATGTTTATCAAAAATTGTTAGATCTGTACGGGAATCATTCCATTCAAGACTATGTGCAATTGAACAATAAGGCCAAGTCCTCATTTTTTAACCAAGGAATCACTTTCCAGGTATACGACAATAAAGAAACGCAGGAGAAAATATTTCCATTCGATCTATTTCCAAGAATCATAGATGAGGATGAATGGGAAATCATTGAAAGGGGCGCTGTACAGCGCAGTAGAGCATTAAACCTATTTTTATGGGATATTTATCACGATAAAAAAATCATCAAAGATGGCATAGTTCCACTGGACTTGATCAGTTCCTCTGCTAACTATTTACATCAAATGATTGGAGTTGACCCTCCTGGGGGCATTTACAACCACATATCTGGCACTGACATTATTAAACACTCGGATGGCAACTATTATGTCCTTGAGGACAACATTAGATGTCCTTCCGGGGTAAGTTATGTTATTTGTAATCGTACTGCCTTAAAAAGAGCGCTCTTCGGGGTTTTCAATCATTATAAAACGCATTCTGTGACCAACTACGCCGAAAACCTATTGGATATATTGGAAAGTGTAAAACCAAAAGGGGTCGATGTCCCAAATTGTGTGGTTATTACACCAGGTATGTACAATTCTGCCTTTTACGAACATTCATATCTGGCAAAAGCTATGGGTGTGGAATTGGTGGAGGGTAGAGATCTATTTGTTGAGAACGATTTTGTCTACATGAAAACCATTCGTGGACCCATTAAGGTTGATGTGATTTACCGAAGAGTGGATGACCAATATATAGATCCCCTGGAATTTAGGGCCGATTCGTCATTGGGGGTACCAGGTCTTTTCGCTGCCTATATAAAAGGCAATGTTTGTTTGGCAAATGCTCCGGGCACAGGAGTAGCAGATGATAAAGCCATCTACACCTACATGCCGAAAATCATTAAATATTATTTGGATGAGACTCCCATTCTCAACAATGTACACACCTACCATTGTAGTAGGCCGAATGAACTTAAATATGTATTGGAACACATACATGAACTAGTGGTGAAGCCTGTGGATGAAGCAGGCGGTTATGGTATATCAATTGGCAACAGACTCTCTAAGGCTGAAATTAAGGTAGTTCAAGAAGAAATAAAACAAAATCCTAGAAAATACATTGCCCAGCCCATTATGTCCTTATCGGTACATCCAACCTATATAGATGACAGTGAATCTTTTGAACAACGTCATGTAGACCTTAGGACATTTACCCTATTGGGCAATAAAAAGGAGTTTGTACTCAAAGGTGGATTGTCTCGAGTAGCACTAAAAAAAGGAAACTTAATTGTTAATTCCTCCCAAGGAGGTGGTTCCAAAGATACCTGGGTATTAAAAAAATAAAAAAATCTTATGTTAGCTAGAGTTGCCAATAACCTTTTTTGGATGGGGCGTTATATTGAACGTTCCGAACATGTTGCCAGATACTTAAATGTAAATTATTTCTCATCATTGGACGCACCGAACGAGCTGTCACAATCCAGACAATTTGTTCTTCAATCCATGATGTTCTTGGTAGGGGAGCCATTGGATGACGATTCCATAATTCTTAAAGAAGAAGATATTTTATTCAACATAGGACTAAATGCCAATTTACCTTATTCCATTATCAACAATGTAAAATATGCCCGAGAGAATGCCAATAGTGCCAGAGACCTTATTTCTACGGAACTGTACGAATCCATCAATAAATTTTATCATTTTGTAATCAGGTATTCGATAGACGATTTCACAAAAAAGGGACTATACGATTTTACCGTAAACATCACTGAAATGACCGCCATTTTAAGAGGAAAAATAAGAGGTACGCTTTTGCATGACGAGGTGTATGCAATTATTATGCTCGGTATAAATCTGGAGAGGGCCACGCAGGTAATCAGAATCATTAATGCCAAATACAATGATGCCGTAAAGGCCAAAGGGAGTTATGGCGATAAAATTAGCAATAGCTTTGAATGGACCACACTTCTTAAATGTGTGGAATCTTATGATATGATGCGCAGATATTATAAAAAGACACCTACCAGTATTTCCACTTTGGAATTCTTAATTTTAAATCCGGATTGTCCAAGATCTGTCATCAATAGTATAAACCAAGTATATAAGCATATTAAAGTTTTGGATGAATCCAAAACTCCGGATAAAAATTCCACCGCTTTTTTAATAAGTAAAGTTAAGGGAGAATATGAATTTAAATTTGCCGAAGAAATTGAGGAAGACATTCAGGGCTTTATTGAAAAAATACTCAATAGTCTGGTGCAGATTAGTCTTAAAATGGAAAATGAATTTTTTAACTATTGATTTATAATCCATTGGATTACCTTTGCGTTAACAACTACTTATAATGTCATTTGAATATTCAGTTACTTATTCTGCCGAAAATAACTACGAAAATCCTGTAGAAAATGCATATTGGCAATTTTTGATCATTCCTGAGAATAACGACACGCAAGAATTGATCAGCGTGGAAATAAAAAATTCATTGGAAGCCAAAGGTGGTTTTTCCCAAAATGGTTTTGGATTTCAGACCATTAGGATAAATACTTCGGAACGATTCCAGAAAATTAACTTCAGTGCCACTTTTAAACTAAAAAAAATAAGCTTCAACCCTTTTGGACAAATTCCAATCTTTGATATCCCAAGCAACTATGAACTTGTTAAAAGTTTGAATTTCAAGGTAGATCATGAGCCTTATCTGCGTGAGACCAAATATACTGCCTTGCCAGCCGGTTCAGAAAACTTGTTTGTTTTTGATACCTCCATAAGTATATTCGAGAATCTTCAAAAACTAAATAAATGGATCTATCTTTTTATTCATTTCAATACTGGCGTTACCCATGTGAATACCTTATTGGAAGAAATCATAAATAATCCTGAGGGGGTATGCCAGGATTTCACACATTTATTCTGTGCTTTGGCAAAAGCAAATAATATTCCCACCCGCTATGTCTCGGGTTACCTGCACCAGGGTAATGGTTACTTTGGCGACTCGCAAATGCATGCTTGGGCAGAAGCATATATCCCCCAAGTTGGCTGGATAGGCTTTGACCCTACCAACAATTTATTGGTCAATGACAACCATATTAAAGTAGCCCACGGTAAAGACTATAATGATTGCTCCCCTTTAAAAGGCGTAGTATATTCACAAGGCGCTAATAAAACCTCCCATTCCGTGGAAGTACAGGCCGAACAATAAATATCATTTCATATTTGGTACATAATCAGAAAAAAGAATCCTATTTTTGGCTGAAAATAATAATAGAATATGATAACCACGGACCATTATAAGAGTCTCATTGATCGCCTTGGTGCGTTAAGGAGGTATCTTTGACATTGATGCCAAGCTTGTAGAAATAGAGAACGAGGAAGAAAAGACCCTGGCTCCCGATTTTTGGAACCACCCCCAAGAGGCACAGGAGCAGATGAAATTGATTCAGTCCAAGAAACAATGGGTCGATGATTTCAACAGCGCTCAAACTTTAGTTGCCGATCTGGAGATTTTTTTGGAATTTCAGAAAGAAGGTGAAATGTCCGATGCCGATGTTGAAAGTCATTACGACAAGACCGTTGAAGCCTTGGAGAAATTGGAATTTAAAAACATGCTCTCTTCCGAGGGAGATGAACTAACGGCCATACTCCAAATAACGGCAGGTGCCGGAGGCACGGAAAGTTGTGACTGGGCCTCCATGTTGATGCGGATGTATATGATGTGGAGTGAAAAAAACGGGTATAAGGTAAAGGAACTCAATTATCAGGAAGGTGATGTTGCAGGAATAAAAACCGTAACCTTGGAAATTGAGGGCGATTATAGCTTTGGGTGGCTTAAGGGAGAGAATGGCGTACACAGGCTGGTACGTATTTCCCCTTTCGACAGTAATGCCAAGCGTCATACCTCCTTCGCTTCCGTTTACGTTTACCCACTGGTGGACGACAGTATCGAAATTGATATAAATCCGGCAGATGTGGANATCACCACAGCGAGATCCAGCGGTGCTGGNGGGCAGAATGTNAACAAAGTGGAAACCAAGGTGCAGCTGACACATAAACCCTCGGGAATTCAGATTTCCTGTTCAGATTCAAGGTCGCAGCACGACAATAGGGCCACTGCACTAAAAATGCTTAAATCCCAATTGTACGAAATAGAATTGCGCAAGAAAATGGAAGCCAGACAGGAAATTGAATCTTCCAAAATGAAAATTGAATGGGGCTCACAGATCAGAAATTACGTAATGCACCCGTACAAATTGGTGAAAGACGTGCGTACAGGTGAAGAAACAGGCAATGTAGAGGCGGTTATGGATGGTAATATTGATCAATTCTTAAAGGCCTATCTTATGATGATGGGGCAAAAGGAAGAGAGTTGATTTATTACTCCCCATTACAACCTTATAACTTGTTACAGATAAAGGCTTGAAAGTTTCCGGAACCCGGTCCAAAGATTCCAAACGTGACCAGTTGTAACCCGGAAAGTTTAGCCATCAACCTTAAAACCAAATAAATTATGATTAAAATATATCACAACCCCAGATGTGGAAAGTCCAGGGAAGGTTTGGCCATTCTAGAAAATTCAGGAAACGACTTCGAGATAATTAAATATCTTGAAAAGGTGCCTTCCAAGAAAGAACTGGAAACCATTTTAAAGATTTTGGGCATGTCACCATTACAATTGGTGCGAACCAACGAAGCTATTTGGAAGGAAAAATTCAAAGGCAAAACCATGACGGACGATGAAATAATTTCAGCCATGATAGCGTTCCCCAAGCTCATAGAACGCCCCATCGTCATCATGGACAACAAAGGGGTGGTTGGACGTCCGCCCGAAAAAATAAAGACACTTTTAGGCTAGTGCCATCTTTGAGTGCTTGGCAAAAGAAATGTTTAATAGTACATTTTTCACCTAATAATAAATTAGACCCCCAATGGTCCAATTGCGGCACAATTCTTGAAATATTCATTTTAACAAAGATTTAACCCTTAAGGGTTAAACCATCTATTAATTTTGGAATCCCATTAACCAGCGACATTATGAAAACTGACAAAAGATTATTTTTTAGTGTTTTATTTATCGTATTATCCTTTCCTTTTTTAAGTGCCCAATATGGGTACGGCAATGGGTACGGATATGGATACGGAGGATATGGAGGGTATGGCAGACAGAGAAATAGCATTCCACAGGTACAGGAAACTCCCAAGGAGCCTGAAAAACTAACAGCGGAGCAAATTGTNGATCAGGAAATGCCNGGAATAACAGAAAAATTAGGTTTAAACCCGTTCGAAGAAGCAGTTCTGAGTACCACCTTAAAAAAGTATCTCCAGGAAAGAATTGAATTGCAGATACTGGATTTACCGCCCGATAAAATGAGGGAGAGTTATGAGAAAATTACGCAAAAGCAGGACGAAGAGCTTATGGCCGGATTACCTGCCGATAAATACGAGGCCTTTGTAGAACTACAGAAAAACGGTTTTAAAAAGGTCAAGGAAAAAAAGAAGAAAAAGAAAAAAAATAAATCCAAAACATAGCAAATGAAAAGACTAATCCCAGTTACATTATTTCTCCTTACTTTAACAACTTATGCACAAGGAGGCCAAGGCCCGCAAGAACCAATAAAAATAACTGGGACCGTTTTAGACCAAGAAACAGATCAACCCTTGGAATATGCCACATTGGTACTACAAAGTGTTAGAAATCCCGAAAAGGTTACTGGTGGAATTACAGATGTCAACGGACGATTTGAAGTTGAGACTTCACCTGGAAACTATAATATTAGTGTAGAATACATCTCCTACAAATCCTATAAATTAAACAATCAAAGCCTAAGGTCTTCCACTGATCTAGGTGTAATTAGCCTTTCTTTGGACGTTGCCCAGTTGGCCGAGGTAGAAGTAGTTGGCGAACGTACCACTGTAGAATTACGCCTGGATAAAAAGGTTTATAATGTAGGTTCGGATCTAACCGTCAAAGGTGGCTCTGTAACAGATGTACTTAGCAACGTACCCTCGGTCTCTGTGGATGTGGAGGGCAATATTAGTCTAAGGGGAAACGAAAGCGTTAGAATCCTTATCAACGGCAAACCATCCGCCTTGTCCGGTCTGAGTCCCGAGGCATTGCAGCAGTTGCCCTCGGATGCCATTGAAAAGGTTGAAGTAATAACCAATCCTTCCGCACGCTATGATGCCGAAGGAACCGCAGGTATTTTGAACATTATATTAAAACAGAGCAAAACCGCCGGGGTTAACGGATCGGTAAATCTCTACACCGGACATCCAGAGACTTACGGAGGTTCCTTGAGTCTAAATTTAAGACGGGATAACTTCAATATCTTTACCAACACCACCTATCGTTATCGCAGTGGCCCTGGGAATGCCTTGTTCGACCAGGAAAACTTTGACAGTAATGGCAATACGTTAAGCTATCAGAATGAAATAAGGGATTACCAGAGAAAGGACAAAAGCTTTAATACCAATGTTGGCTTTGAACTGTTTTTGGATGAGAGCAGCAGTATCACCAATTCCTTTGTTTTTAGCAAATCCAATGGGGACAACACCGTTAATGTGGATTTTTCAAATTTTGATGCCAATAGAACCCCTACCATCCAACGAAACCGTTTTACCAATGAGGACGAATTTGAGGAGGAGGTTCAATACTCCTTGAATTATCAAAAGAAATTTGAAAGGGAAGGACATACCCTTACCTTCGACTATCAATACTCCAAGGGAATCGACAACGAGAATTCGATCATAGAGGAAGTCATCCTAGGGGATAATATTGCCTTGGACACCGAAAGGACCATAGATGACCAAACACAGATATCCCAATTGGTACAAATGGATTACGTACTTCCTTTTGGAAAGGATAACCAGTCTCAATTTGAACTTGGCTATAGGGGTACTTTCAATAACAACAATACCGATTTTGACTTTGGCATTCAGCAACAGAATGGTGGTTTTAATAGCGACCCCAACTACAGCAATGAATTAAATTATAAGGAATATATAAATGCTGCCTATACGCAGTTGGGATCCAAATTTGACAAATTCAGTATTCTGGGCGGATTGAGAGTGGAGGCCTCCGATATTGGGATAGAACTGTTGAACACCAACGAACTTACCAATAAGGACTATGTAAATTGGTTCCCTTCCATATTTTTGGGCTATGAGTTCTCCGAGAAGGAACAGCTTACCTTAAGCTATAGCAAAAGACTTAGAAGACCTCGTTCCAGGTTTATCAATCCTTTCCCTTCCAGATCAAGTAACACTAATCTTTTTCAAGGTAATGCGGATTTGGACCCTACTTTTACCGACGCATATGATTTGGGTTATTTAAAGCGATGGGACAAGTTTACTTTTACCACCTCTGGATACTTTAACAGATCTACCGGAGTGTTTCAATTTGTTTCCAGGGAGACGGGCGATTTTGTAACCATAGAAAATCCGGATGACCCACAAAATCCTATCGTAGTTCCGGTACAGGTGAGAAGCCCTATTAATTTGGCTACTGAAGACCGTATCGGTATGGAGTTCACCACTACCTATACACCCATTAGAAACTGGAGATTAACATGGAACCTTAATGCTTTCCAAAGGGATTTACAGGGAGACTATACCTATACCAACAGCCAAAATGAGGAAATTGTTCAAAATTTTGACGCCAACAATTTTTCTTGGTTTACCCGCTTTAGCGCTAAATTACCTTTGCCGGGAAAAATTGATTTCCAGACCAATTTCTTCTATATGGGACCTTCCGAAGATGCACAGAATACCAGCAAAGGTATGCTTAATTCGGATCTTGCCCTTAGCAAGGATATTTTAAAGGACAAAGGCTCTTTGACTTTAAACGTAAGCGATATATTCAATTCCAGGAAACGTATAACCGATACCAGAACGGAAAATGTTGCTACCTATAGCGAATTTCAATTTAGGCAAAGACAAATTACCTTGTCGTTTCAATACAGGTTCAACCAACCCCAAAACCAAAGAAATGGAAATAGGCAAGGTAGAAATGGCGGTGGGGAAGATATGGATTTCGAGGGATAAACCTTTTATCCACATGTTAAACATAAAAAGGGAGCCGATGGGCTCCCTTTTTATGTTTAAATATATTGTAATAACGAACCTTTATTGGTTGCGTTTCGCTTTTTTAGCCTCGCGCTTTTCCTTCAATATTTCCAAGATAGAACCTCCTATCCAGTAGGGAATAACAAAAGTCAATAAAAAAATCATCAACCAAAACCCAATGGTCAAGATGGTCAAAAATGCTAAAAACCCTAAATATTGGTCAAAATCGAACATGATTGCTATGTTTTTTAATGGTGGTACAAAGATATCAAAATCTAAGTTATTATTCCAAGGGGTATTTAAAATAATTTATCCTTAATAAACAATCTAACTTATTCCATCCAACCCCGAACAAAAAGAAACGGTCCTACCCTATCAATTATTTCAAGTTGTCCAAGATAAAATCCAAGGTACTGTTCTTGTTGCAATTCTTCCCAAAGGCCACATTGGTATGTGTTATATCGTTTGCCAAGCCCAGGTCCTTAAAACGATTTATAGTAGCCTCAGCCTCCATGGTAACCTTTCCTGTCAATAAAGTATCCATGGATAAACCATTTTTATGTCGTTTATAAATCTTTTTCAATCCACTTAAATACAGGCGATCCTTTGTAAATCCGCCACCCCTATGAACCCGCATACTTATGGTAAAGGCTTTGTTCCGGTCCAGTTTGTATTGCCCGTGCAGCATATCGAAGGTATCCGAAAAACTATATCCCTTTATCAAACTGTCAGATGCCAAGACCCTGTACGCCAGCTCCTTTAATCTTTTTAAGGTTAAGGCTCCGCTCATATATTCGCTTAAAACCGCCAATCCCTCTTGGGTTTCCACGTTTTTCGGAAAACCGTTGGAAAAGACTTTTAACGGCTGTAACATGCCGTTATAGGTAGTTACCAGGTGTAGTCCAATCTCGTGATTGGCCAGGGTTAGTAGTTGATTTTTACTAAAAGTGGTGTTTTTCTTGATCAGGAGCGATTGGGTATTATTGCTTACCATGGCATCTGCAGCAATACTATTGGAAAATGAAATTTTTAAAGGGAATTGATATTGCTGGGCAAACTCTTCAAAATAAAGCTTTGCGTCCTCAGGAGTATATATTTTCTCCATATCCCCGGTTATGGGCTCATCGGTCACATGCAGGATAAACCTAGCGTTTTGTACATCCTTCTCTGTTGGAGTGCCATATACCCTAAGGGAATTGTAATAAAACTTTTTACCCTGGCCGATGGTCTCTATACACTGTATCATGTTGGCATAGTAATACACCACTTCCTGATAAAATTTCCTTATAGGTTCATCCTTTATGCGCTCCAAACGCTGGGAAAAGAACAAACGGTTTAATTTATAGGGATCAAATTGTAGTTTTTTATACTTAAATACAGGTTCGTCTACATACTTGGAGGCAAAAAAACGATGTTTTTCCTTTTCAATATTTAAGGGATTTAAATAGGTAAGTAATTCAATTTTTTTTACCAGCCTGTCCAAGTTGCCGTCTATTGCAAATACATTGGGGAACTGTTGTATAATTTCCCGGCTAATTTCTTTACCCATATCTACAATTATAATTTCATGCAGTAAGCCCGTAAAAATTCAATTTACAAAAGTTAATTGGCCCACAAATAAGTGGCAGTGCCAAAATTAAAAAGTTTTGATTTATTTGGTCGACTTATAATGGTCACTCCATTCCTTTACCTTGGGTTCCCCCAATTTGTCCACAGATTTTGCCACCATCATGGATACCGCAGCATCCCCTGTTACATTGACCACTGTTCTACACATATCCAAGGGTCTATCCACAGCAAAGATCAATGCCAACCCGGCCTCTGGAATTCCGGCTTGGGCCAAAACAATGACCAGCATTACCATCCCTGCCCCTGGTACAGCGGCGCTACCTATGGAAGCCAAGGTAGCTGTAACTATAATTCCCAATTGGGCTCCAAAACTAAGATCCATTCCAAAGGCCTGTGCAATGAATACCGCAGCAACTGCTTGATAAAGACTGGTACCATCCATATTTATGGTGGCCCCGATGGGCAATACAAAACTGGCAACCTCTTCTTCCACGCCTAAATGCTCCTCTACCCGCTCCATGGTCACAGGTAATGTAGCCGCACTTGAACTCGTGGAAAACGCCAGCAATTGTGCCGGGGAAATTCCATTTATAAAAAATGATGGTTTGCGTTTGGTAAATATCCATACAAACAAAATGTAGACCCCTATCATTAAAACCAAGCCCAACAATACACTTACCGAGTACCATCCAAGTGCCTTAAATAGATCCAAACTGGGAGATTCCACTACCAAAGCGGCCAACAAGGCAAAAACTCCGTATGGAGCGGCCAGCATAATTAAATCTATCAGCTTAAGAATTACTTCGTTGAAGCCGTCAAAAAATTTCTTTACCGGTTCTGCTTGCTCTGCTGGTATCAAGATTAAGCCAATTCCAAAAAAGATAGCAAAAAAGATGACCTGCAACATGTTTCCATTATCGCTGGCTGCGCTAAATATATTACTGGGCACCAAATCTTCCAAGGCCTGTAGTGGCCCGGACTCCTTTTGTTCATTGGCTTGGGATATTCTGGAATCCGCATCGCCTTTGTAATTTTCCACCAATTCGTTCCTCGTCTCCTCAGAAATGGAGGATCCTGGTTTAATTATATTTACAATGGTAAGTCCGATGGAAACGGCGATAACTGTAGTTACAATGTAAATTCCGATCGTCCTTCCCCCCATTTTGGAAAGTTTGGAAATATCCTTCAGATCGGAAACTCCTTTGATTAAGGAGGCCAATATCAATGGAACCGCAATGAGCTTTAGGGAGTTAATAAAAATATTCCCAAAAGGTTTTATCCAATCGGAGACAATTTTAGGGCCCCAATCGAACTGAACCATGGCCAAAGCAAAAAGAACTCCGCCCACCATACCCAAAATAATTTGCCAGTGCAATTCCAATTTCCTCATAACGACAATGATTTAGATTGGAAAGATAGTATTTTGTGGTACAAAGCACCAAAAAATATAAGGCTATAATTTTATGGTCCTATTCATCAAAGTATAATCGGCCATAACCAATGCGGCCATAGCTTCCACTATTGGCACGGCCCTGGGCACTACACAAGGATCGTGCCTACCCTTGCCTTGGGTGGTTACCTTGTTCCCTTCCCTATCTATAGTGTCATAGGGCTGTATAACAGTAGCTACCGGCTTAAAGGCTATATTGAAGTATATATCCATTCCGTTGCTTATTCCTCCTTGTATACCCCCACTATGATTGGTCTTGGTAGTACCATCGGTATTAAATTGATCGTTATGTGCACTCCCCTTCATCTTTACCCCTTCAAATCCACTTCCGTACTCAAAACCTTTTACGGCGTTAATGGAAAGCATGGCTTTCCCCAATTCTGCATGTAACTTATCAAAAACGGGCTCTCCCAAGCCTACTGGAACATTTTGGATTACACAGGTAATTACCCCTCCAATAGTATCGCCTTCCTTTTTGATTTTTTTAATGTATTCCTCCATTTTGGCCGCAGTGGCGGTATCCGGACATCGTACAGGATTGGATTCTATCAACGAAAAATCGAGTTCCTGGTAACTTTTATCAAGGGATAGCCCCCCTACTTGGGAAACATAGGCGTTTATTTTCATCTCCCCTAGAAATTGTTTGGCAATGGCGCCTGCAACAACCCTACTAGCGGTTTCCCTGGCAGAACTTCGTCCTCCTCCCCGATAATCCCTAAAACCGTATTTTTGGTCATATACATAATCGGCATGCGAAGGCCTGTAAGAGTCCTTTATATGTGAATAATCATGCGATTTCTGATTGGTATTGTGTATGGCAAACCCAATAGGTGTCCCAGTGGTCTTCCCTTCAAAAATCCCAGAGTAAAACTCAACGGTATCTGGCTCCTTACGTTGGGTTACGATGGCCGACTGTCCAGGTTTACGCCTGTCGAGATCTTTCTGAATAGCTTCCAGGTTCAATTCAATTCCTGCCGGGCAACCATCCAATACGCCGCCGATGGCCACACCATGCGATTCTCCGAACGTAGATAATTTAAAAAGGGTTCCAAAAGTATTTCCTGCCATATTCCTAAATAAAAGTTGTAGTATTGAAATGGTTTATTAGGGCATTTCCACCCCAAGGCACAAAGGTAAATCTTAAAACAGAGATACAAAAATAGAAACCCGGCTTATTGCAAATTAAAACAGAATTGCACCAACTTAATACAAACTTAACTATTTCCTTATTCTAATTTGATTTTACCTTCACATTCAGTTTAAATCCAAGAGTTTAATTTGAGAAAATTCCACCTCCGTGAAAAAGCGACAAATAGATTTGGCAGTTATTTCAGACGTGCATTTAGGGACTTTCGGTTGCCATGCGGATGAGCTACTGGCCTATTTGAACAGTATTAACCCTAAAACACTCGTATTGAATGGGGATATCATTGATATTTGGCAATTCAGTAAGAAATATTTCCCTGCCACACACCTCAAGGTACTTCGGAAAATTATGGGAATGGCCACCAATGGTACCGAGGTATATTACCTTGTAGGGAACCACGACGATAGGCTTAGAAGGTTCTGTGGCACCTCTTTGGGGAATATCCACTTTGCAGACCAATTGACCTTGGANTTGAACGGTAAAAGAGCATGGTTCTTTCACGGTGATGTTTTTGATATATCCATTCGGAATGCAAAATGGATGGCCCAACTAGGAAGGCATGGCTACAGTCTATTAATACTCCTTAATCGAATCCTCAATTGGATCTTGGGCCGATTGGGACGCGAAAAATATTCCCTGTCAAAAAGAATCAGGAATAGCGTACATGACGCGGTCGGATTTATTCAAAAATTTGAACATACTGCCAAGGAACTGGCTATCNGTAAAAATTATGATTATGTTGTCTGCGGCCATATCCATCAACCCAAAAAAGAGATTTACCAAGGTGAACGGGGCCAATGTACCTATTTAAATTCCGGGGATTGGGTAGAGAATCTCACAGCCCTGGAATACACCTTTAAACGCTGGAAAATATACAGGTATAGTGCGGATAAACTCTCCCCCTTCTTTGCAGATGAGGAACTCAAAGGCATGGACATATATGAATTAATGACCGCCACCAACACCCGCGAAGAACCTGTACAAAAAAAACCAAAAAAGGCGAAGATTTAAGGGTTCCCATAGTTCACCCCACAAAATACATTTAAACTATAAGCGCTTCCTTTAGAATAGAAATCGGATGCAAGGCCTTTCTTTGGGTCCCATCATAAATCTGGTGCCTACAACTGGTACCATTGGCAGCAATGATCACATCTTCTGCGGACTTCCTAACGGCCGGAAACAGCTTTAGCTCCCCCACCTGCATACTCACCTCGTAATGCTCCTTTTCATACCCAAAGGACCCTGCCATACCGCAACATCCGGAACTAATAATGGAAACNGTATAATTTTTTGGAAGATTCAATATGTCGAACGTTACCTTTTGATTGGAAATTGACTTCTGATGGCAATGTGTATGGATCTTTACAGTCTTGGTTTCCTGTGTAAACAGATCGGAGGTTAAAACGCCGGACTGAATTTCCCTGGCCAGGAATTCTTCTATTAAAAAAGAATTGGCAGCTACGGCATCCATCTTCTTCTTATCAAGACCAAAGCGTTTGTATTCATCCCTAAACGTAAGTATGGCGGAAGGTTCCAATCCTAGGATGGGGAATCCGCCGTCCGTTAGCTGTGAAAGCTTATCCACATTCTTAATGGCCAATTTTTTGGCCTGTTTTAAAAACCCTTTGGAAATATAGGTCCTTCCACTCTCCGCATAAAAAAGTTCTACCCCATACCCCAGTCGCGTCAGCACTTCAATGGCATCCCTACCCAGTTCAACATCCAAATAGTTGGTAAATTCATCTATGTACAGCACCACTGTAGGCTTGGTAGTATTCACTTGGGCCTTAGCCCTTTGAAGCTCCTTATCAAAATTGAACTTATAAACTTTTGGCAAACTTCGTTGCGCTGCCACTCCAACGGTCTTTTTTAGCAAGCCCCCAATTATTTTGGAATCGTACATGGCATTGGTTATACCTGCCATACTGCTACCCAATCTATTGAGCTGGGTATTATAGGCAAAAAGCTTTGCTCTAAGAGGGTAGCCGTTCTCCTCTTGGTATTGATACAGAAATTCTGCTTTTAGGGTAGCCACATCCACATTGCTTGGACATTCACTGGAGCAGGCCTTACAGCTCAAACAAAGATCAAATACTTCCTTTAGTTCCTTATTGTTAAACTTATTGGCCTTTTCAGAGGAAGTCAAAAATTCCCTTAGGGTATTGGCACGGCCCCGTGTGGTATCCTTTTCGTTTTTTGTGGCATGGTAACTGGGACACATGGCTCCCGATACCTTATGGGTTTTTCTACAGTCACCGCTGCCATTACATTTTTCGGCCGCTTTTAGAATGCCCTCACTATCGGAGAAGTCCATCAAGGTTTCTATTTCCGGTTCCCGACGATCAATTTCATATCGCAGGGATTCGTCCATGGGGTAGGCATCCACAATTTTCCCCGGATTAAAAATATTGTTTGGATCAAAATAGCTCTTTACACGCTTTAGCAACTCATAGTTCTTCTCCCCTATCATCAAAGGAATAAATTCTGCCCTTACAATTCCATCGCCGTGTTCCCCGCTAAAGGATCCATGGTACTTTTTGGTAAGCTTGGCCACATCTGTGGTAATGGCCCTGAACAAGGCCACATCGGTAGATTTTTTTAAATTTAGGATGGGTCTTAAATGCAACTCCCCTGCCCCTGCATGGGCATAGTAGACTGCATCTTGTTTATAATCCTTCATTATTTGGGAAAATTCGCCTATAAAATCCTTTAAGTCTTCCAAAGCTACTGCCGTATCTTCTATACAGGCAACCGCTTTACGGTCTCCCACTATATTTCCAAGTAGCCCCAATCCGGCCTTTCTAAGTTCGATGGCCTTGTTCACATCGGCCATCTTCAATATAGGACTGGCATAGCTTAAACCTGATTTTTTAACGGTCTCCAATAATTGCTGAAGTTGTTGGTCCAAGTCCTCTTCGGTATTGGACTTGACCTCCAACATCAATAATGCCGCGGGATCCCCTTCCACAAAAAATCTGTTCTCCAATTGGGTCCGGTTATTTTTGGTACAATCCAAAATTACCTTGTCCATCATTTCACAGGTATGCAGATTATGGGCCATTAGCGGGGCTACGTCCAACAAGCAGTCCTCCAAGGTTTTATAATGGGTAACTACCATGGCCGACAGTTTTGGCGGCAACTCGGTCAATTGTAGTACTATTTCCGTAGTAAAGGCCAAGGTGCCCTCACTCCCGCTCAATAATTTACATAAGTTGATGCCTTCGCCACTATCGCCAAAAATATTGTTCTTTAACAACTCGTCCACAGCATATCCGGTATTNCGCCTATGGATCTGGGGTTTTGGAAATTCCNTTACAATTTCGGCCTGTATTTCCTTGTTGCTTAATTCCTTATGTATATTGGTATAAATTTCCCCTTCAAAATTTTCCAAGGACATTTTACCCAGAAATTCGTTCAAGGAAAGATCCTTGAATTCCACCTTGCTGCCATCGGATAAGTAAGTCTGTAAGGATACCACCTGATCACGGGTTACCCCATATTGGATAGAGGTGGTTCCCGAGGAATTGTTGCCCACCATTCCCCCGATCATACAGCGGTTGGAAGTGGAAGTGTTTGGTCCAAAAAATAAGCCGTAAGGTTCCAAATATAGGTTTAACTCGTCCCGGATCACCCCGGGCTGAACGGTTACCTGTTTTTTATCTACATCTACGGAAAGAATCTTGGTGAAATTTTTGGAGACATCCACCACTATACCGTCCCCTACACATTGTCCGGCAAGGGAGGTCCCAGCAGTCCTGGGTATTAAGCCAATTTTGTGTTCCCCTGCAAATAGAATTAATTTCTTAATATCCGCTTCGGTCTTTGGGTAGGCCACTGCCATTGGCATTTTTCTATATACGGAAGCATCGGTGGCATATAGGGTGGTCATTAATTTGTCTACAAACAAATCGCCCTCTAATTCACCCTTTAATTTATTTAGCATATTTTTATCCAACTCAAAACAATTTTGGCCACTAAATTAAGTTTTATTGTTTCAGATTAATAATGAATTTTTAATTTTTACATTAATTAACTTTAGAACACTTATGAAAATTTTAAAATTATTTAC
>JGI24723J26617_10001040_pt1 | contig 25383 bp, 21 predicted proteins | sample Cruoilmetagenom6_FD_26617 | JGI IMG/M metagenome (IMG submission 26617)
GAGGTTGGTTTGATACCGAAACCTGAAGTGTTTGGGAAGCGGACTTTTTCGAAGCGGTCTGGGAAGTTCTCTTTGAGGAGTGCTTGGAACTTAGCGTTGTCGTCTGAACCTGCTTCGAACTCGATACCGGCGTAGATGTCTTCTGTGTTTTCACGGAAGATGACCATGTCGGTGAGGTCTGGGCGCTTCACGGGTGAAGGGACTCCATCGAACCAGCGGACGGGGCGAAGACATGTGTAGAGGTCGAGGACTTGGCGGAGCGCTACGTTGAGTGAGCGGATTCCTCCCCCGACTGGGGTGGTGAGTGGGCCTTTGATTCCTACGAGGTATTTGCGGAAGTCTTCGAGGGTTTTTTCGGGGAGCCATTCACCGGTTTCGTTGAATGCTTTTTCGCCTGCGAGGGTTTCGTGCCAGTGGAGTTTGCGTTCGCCGTTGTATGCTTTTTCGACAGCGGCGTCGAAGACTCGAACGGATGCGGCCCAGATATCGCGTCCGGTGCCGTCNCCTTCGATGAATGGGATGATTGGGTTGTTTGGAACTTGGAGGCCGTCAGCGGTCATTGTGATTGGTGCAGCGGTGGTGTTCATATCGATCAATCCTTTTGCGTTTGGATGAGGGTTTATTTGAAAGAGATACTAGGCGCGCAGGCGAAAAACGGCACTAAGATATATGCATGAAGAACCCTGCTCATTGCTTTATTCCTTGTGTTTTGCTGATTGNGACTTCCATTCTTGGAGGGTGTTCTCCAGCTCAGAAATCGACGCTTGAAGATCAGACGACGGTCTTGGATCGTCTTGAATCTGATGTACGGACTTTGAGTGTTGATTTTGCGGATCGGAATGCAAACAACCGGGGGATGCTCAACGACTCTGGGGTATGGATCGGGAAACGATTGTCTTCNATGGGTTACGCNGTTGATTTGGAACCTGTGCAGACGGCGGTTGGGCCTTCGGGATTTAATGTGGTTGCGGAGCTTACTGGAACAACACTCCCTGAAGAGATCATTGTTGTTGGCGCTCATTATGATACAGAGTTGAACACTCCGGGCGCTGATGACAACGCGTCAGGTGTTGCAGGGATGCTTGAGATTGCACAACGACTCGCGAGGAATCCACTCGATCGAACAGTCCGATTTGTCGCGTTTACCAACGAGGAGAACTCAAACTCTGCAGGCGGGTTGATGGGGAGCTTTGTGCATGCACGCGAAGCGAAGAAACGAAACGAAAACATTGTTGCGATGATGTCCCTTGAGATGCTCGGATTTTATAGCGATGAACCNAACTCTCAGCAGTATCCGTTTGATCCAAAGATGGCCGCGAACCTAGGAATGGAACTTCCAACTGTTGGGAACTACATCGGGATTGTTGGACGGATGACAGATCGAGAGNTGGTTGATCAACTNGGTGCATCAATGAGAAGCGCNGGGACGATTGATGTGACTCCAGCGGCACTNCCTGCGGTGATCAGTGCGATCTGGAGATCAGATCATGGATCGTTTTGGCTTGTCNGATACAATGCGGTGATGGTNACGGACACGAGCGAGTATCGGAACCCCCACTATCACAAACGCGGTGACACCATAGAAACACTCGACTTCGATCGAATGGGTGCGGCGGTAGACGCGCTGGTTGTTGGAGTACGGGACTTAGCGACTATGGACAACCAGAACTGAACGCATCGAGATACGCACTGATATCAAAGAAGTTGAAATCTGAATCAGCGTTGAAGTCCGCAGCGGGATCATTGTTTGTGAAGGCGCTGAGGAATGCGGAGATATCGAAGAAGTTGAGTTCGTTGTCATCGTTGAAATCGGCGGGGCATTGATTGCATTCTCCGATGTCGAGAACCCACATGCCATCTAGCCCTGAAGCCGCGAACATTTTTTGATCAACGATTTGGAGATCATTTGCGATACCTAGAGTTCCTACGATCCATTTGATGTCATTAACATTTGTAATGTCGTAGACATGGTTATCCCGGCGGAAGGAAGAAACAACGAGCCGGTTGTTGATTGCATCAATTTCAGTTGGTTCGTTGTTTATCGGAGTTGTTCCGATCAGTGCTGGATTGAACGGATTCGAGATATTGATCGCATAGAGTAGTCCAAAGTCAGTTGATACATAAGCAATGTCTTCAACGAGTGCGATTGAGTAAGAAAACTCAACGATCCCTGGTGCGTCATAGATCCCTGCGGTGGTGATGTTGTTTGGATCCGATATGTCGATGATGACAAGAGTAGAGTATCCTCCTGCGACATAGACTTTGTCGTCACGGATAATGATCTCATTGGGGTACTCAGGGCCTTGGTGAGTGCTTAGATGAACAGGGTCTGTAGGATCTACGATATCATAGAGCGCAACGAAACCTGGTTCGGTTGAATATATCGCGAGCAGGTTGTCTTGAACATCGAGCCCAACTGCTTTTGTGATTGGGATGTAGCCGACGAGAGTTGGTGTGTATGGATCGGATACATCGAATATATCTACGCCGGTAAGTGCAGCGACATAAAGTAGGTCTTGATCAACCTTCAGATTGAGAGCTCGATCTGATGTTGCAACCGAAGATACTTTGAGAGGCGAGAATGGGATTGTGATATCGAAGATTGTAACGCCACCGAAATCATCTGCGATATACGCGTAGTTATTGTCAATATCGATTCCACGTGCGTTATCGCTTGTGGTTTTGAATGATTGTTTGGGAGGTGGTGTGACAGTAAGCGATGCGTCAATGATTGACAATCCACCTGAACTCGCAGTGATTAAGTGAGCATCGTTTGCATTTAGATCGTGGAGATATCCTCTTATCAATGTTTGTCCGATGATTGACATGTTTGATAGATCAGAGATATCGATTGTGTAGACATCTCTGGATGCTGAACTGAGATAGAGCTTATCTTCCGATGTGTGTATGCGAGATGCAAACCCGGAAATAGGGAGTTGCCCGACGAGTGTCGGATTATCTAAATCAGACACATCAACTGCGAGTAGCTCATCGAAACCATCCACTAGGAATGCGGTTGTGTCGTCGATGTGGATTGAGCTGATCCATTGTGTTGGGGTGTATTGGCCTCGTTCGATTGGATTCAATGGGTCAGTGTAATCGTAAATGTAGAGGTCGGTTGATCGAACGAAAAGCACTGAACCGACTGCTTGCATGTCGATGATTACATGATCGGGTGTGGTCGTTGAGATGAGTGTTGGAGATGTTGGATCCGAGACATCGAAGAGCAGGAGTTCTCCAGTCGGCGAATCGAGATACGCGATATCGTTGTCGATGGTAATAGTGTAATCATAAGAGTTGAGTGTTGGGATCGATAACTCTGCAACTATGCTCATCGCGTTTGGGTCTTGCACATCGACGATAGTGAATTTTCCGGGCGACTTATCAATAAGGTATGCATACCCCTGATACAACTCTGCAGTTTGGAAATCCGGGTCAATTGTGAGCGACGCAATTTCTACTATATTCGTTGGATCGGAGATGTTGTAGGTTCGGAGTTCTTTGTAGAGCGATACAAGGATGATGTTTTCATCAAGGAAAAAAACATCATCGAAGTTTTCATTCTCTATTGAATCAAGGAATCGATCTGTTGAACAGAGGAGTGATCCAGAATCTTGCGTGATTGCGAGAGGAGTGAGAAGGGATAGCAGGATCGTGATTAATATGATGCGCATGGTTCATCTCCGATATATAAAACAATAATGAACTCTATATTACAAGAGCTCAATTGCAAATACAAGCGGAATCACATCAATAACCAACTCTGATATAGCGGTTGATGTGAATCAATGAACGCTTTAATCTTGAGAATCTTGTTCGCGATTCCATACACTCGGCTTGTATGTTGATGTTTTGATTATGGAAAAAAGCGAGTTGCATACTTACAACTCGCTCAGTATCTAGTTCTTGATTATCAACAATACCTACAGGTTTATGGGCAACCTGCGCCGTATGCACTGAGGAATGCGGAGATATCAAAGAAGTTGAAATCCATATCTGTATTGAAGTCCGCGGCAGGATCACTCTTCGTGAATGCGCTGAGGAACGCGGAGATATCGAAGAAGTTCAACTCGTTATCATTGTTGAAATCAGCAGGGCAAAAGAGTTGGTTGAACAGATCGAGATCATCTGAATCGACATCATAGTCGCCGTCAAGATCTGCTGCGATGTTGAACGCGTCTTCGGATTCTACGAGCCCGACTTGGTCCATGAACAATGCACGATCGTCTTCGTCGACCAATCGATCACCGTTAAGATCTCCTGCTGGATATGGATCGACGCGTTCGCCGCTCATGGTGACAATGCTTTGGTTTTGGAAACCGAGTCCTGTGCGTGATTGGAAGAGCAAGGTTGCTTCGAAGCTATTGATTGAGGTAACGCGGACGCTACCTAATAGGTTTTGGTTGATACTTAGCGCCGAGTCTTGGAATGTTCTAAAGCGTGAATCACCTGGGGTTGGGACTACCACACGGAAACCCACGCGAGTTGGAGTCTCGAAAACTCCACGGAAGAACTCGTTGTCGGCGTCAGTGATGCTGAAGATATGTCCGACTATCAAGACATTGTTGATATCAGTGCTTGAGCTATTGATCACGCCTGTCTCTGGGTTCACGCTCTGTGTGAGGGTGTTGTAATCACCTGAGAGCATGAAGTTACCAGACACTGGGGATTCCATTTGTAGTGGAAAGTCTACATCTGTGTGTGGAGCTCTGTTGTTGTTGAATACAAATGTTGATCCAGCGAACGACGGGTTCAAAATATAGTTGTCTGCATCAGAGTACTGTCCATCTCCTGGAGCGTTAAGGATATCGACGGCTCCATCTGAGGTGACGATCGCGTTCCATCCGCCTCCAACGATGTCTGCGAGACGATAGCGATCTGTTCCTGCGATTGGGATCGTGGTGAACCATTCGGTACCGGGGAAGCCGCCGGTGAATCGGTTGAAGTACACGCCGCGAGGATCGAGATCGGTCACGCCTTCTTGTCCTGCGGTTTCCTGAGCAGTCGCAGTTCCAACGGTGCTCGCGATTGTTGCGATCGCAAGGAGATTCTTGATAACACACAGTGACTTGGTCGAACGGATGGACTTCATTTTTGATGCTCTCTCAGTTTGGTGATTAATGATTGGTTGTCGAGTAAGCCCTTAGCCGGAATCGGCTATGCGGGCTTGACGGGCGCTTTGGGGGACTCTTGAGCACCGAAAACACAGCGATGCTTTGTCCGTACGTAAGTAGAGGACGAACACCTGCAGGATTCTTGATAATCGCCCAAATTTGGGACTAAATTGGTGTTTTCAGATGAGTCCGAGAACCATATCCAACATACTCACACTGCGACCTGTCCTTTGATGTGGGGATGTGGGTCGTATTCGACGAGTTCGAAGTCATCGATGGTGAAGTCGAAGATGCTTTTGACTTCTGGGTTGAGCTTCATCTTTGGGAGTGGTCGACAATCTCGTGAGAGCTGTTCGTCGACTTGGGGAAGATGGTTGATATAGATGTGCGCGTCTGCGAGTGTGTGGATGAAGGCGCCTGCGCGATACCCAGTCACTTGTGCGATCATCATATTGAGTAGTGCGTATGACGCGATATTGAAAGGAACTCCGAGGAAGAGGTCGGCGGAGCGTTGGTAGAGTTGGCAGTTGAGCCAGTCGGCGCCGCCGTCGGTTGCACGCTGAACATTGAACTGGAAGAGACAGTGGCATGCGGGGAGCGCCATCTGATCAATCTCTGCAGGGTTCCAAGCGGTAACGATGTGGCGTCGTGAACTGGGGTTGTTCTTGAGTCCTTCGATGAGGTTGGTTATCTGATCGATTGTTGAGCCGTCAGGAGCTGTCCATGATCTCCACTGTGATCCATAGACTGGACCTAGGTCTCCGTTCTCGTCTGCCCATTCATCCCAGATCCTGACATTGTTGTCTTTGAGGTATCTGATGTTTGTGTTGCCTTGCAAGAACCAGAGAAGTTCATGGATGATGGAACGAAGGTGTAGTTTTTTAGTCGTGATCGCAGGGAACCCTGCTTGAGTTCCGTCTTTGATGAACGCTTCGCGTGCGCCGGGCGCATCGGGAGATAGGAAATATCTAGATTGATGTCCGAAGATAGCGATGGTTCCAACACCTGTGCGATCATCGCACGGGGTACCTTCAGCGAGTGTTCGTTTTAAAATATCGTGATATTGAATCATAACCAAATAGCATACACTGAAACATGAAACGATGCGAGTGGCACGCTTGAGAATCGGCTCAACTGAGCAATTAAAAAACCCACGGAATGCGTGGGTTTTATGTTCGTTTTGTGCAACCTGATTAGCCCTTGATTGAGCTTACCTTTGCAACGGTGTAACGCTGACGGTGACCCGTTTTGCGTTGGTAGGTGCTCTTTGGACGGAACTTGTAGATGTAGAGCTTGTCACCTTTGAGGACTGGCTCAACGATTTCGAGTGTAACTGATGCACCCTTAACGTATGGAGCTCCGAGCTTTGCGTCGCCTCCAACTGAACCTACGACAAGGACTTTATCGATTGTGATTGAGTCGCCGGCCTTTGAATCGCCTGCGTTGTAGAGGTCGATGAGAATCTGCTCGTCTTGAGCGACTTTGCGTTGGCCGCCTGATTCTTCGATGATTGCGTAGTTGTCTGCCATTTTCGTTGCTCCGATCAGCTGCCGCATGAGTTTGGGGCGGTCCCTTCTTGGGAAATACCGCTTTGGCCCGTCTCATATCGGGGTCGAGATGATAGGCGAGTTCATTGCTTGAGTCGAGTGATTTTCCGACTCAAGCGGCGATTCATTTCGGATAAATATATCTCTAATATATCGCCATTTTCTACTCAAAACTGGCTCTTTTCATCCTTGCTTAATAAAATCTATTTAGTTTATCTCTATTTCCGGATGAAAGGATATGTAATGGGAAACCATGTTGTCATCTTCGAAGCANGAGGCGGTTCAGACAAAGGGCAATACGGGTATCGGAACGACTCGATGCCGATTGTGAAGTCTCTATTGAAGCAGAGTTGGACTGCGGAAATCATTTTCTATGAGGATGAGTATCGCGGTGAGATTTATAAGTACGCAGTTGAGAATGCGACAGCGTACATTTCGCGGATTAACCCAGGGAATCTTGAAGACGAAACTGGATACTTCCAGATGCTTCGCGAACTTGTATCTCATGGCGTAGAAGGGCTTCCACACCCTGATGCGATGACTGCGTATGGAGCAAAGAACGCGCTGACTAAGTTGACTGATACAGAGTTGGTTCCTGATGACACTTTTGCGTATTACGACTTTGAAGATTTCAAAGACCAGTTCCGGAAGAATCTTCTCAATGGGGTTCGTGTCTTGAAGCAGAATCGTGGATCAACAGGCGAAGGCATTTGGCGCGTTGAGTTGATTGGCGATGTAAAACCAACTGAGAACGGTCATGCTCCCAATGATGCGATGGTGAGATGTACCGAAGCGAAGGACAATCATGTTGAAGAGCGTGAGCTTGGAGATTTCATTGATTTCTGCGCACAGTACTTGGGTGGTCGCAACGGCATGATTGTTGATATGCCTTTCATGCCGAGAATTGTTGAGGGTGAGGTTCGCGTGTTGATGTTGCGTCGGACTCCGGTGTATGTCGTCCACAAGAAACCTGCACAGACGAAGGACGCGTTCTCTGCAACACTCTATTCGGGTGCTGAATATACATATCAGAAACCGGAGGAATGGCCTGAGTTGATGGGAAAAGTCGAGCAGAACTTGGATCTCATGATCGACAAACTTGGCGGGTATGCGATTCCATTACTGTGGACAGCAGACTTTATGCTTGATGATGGGCCTGATGGAACGGACACTTATGTGCTTGGAGAGATCAATGCATCATGTGTTGGGTTCACGACTCATCTTGAGCTTGCGGATCAGGTCGCGAATGAAGTTGTAGGTTTTATTGAAGCAGAAGACATTGTCAACAAGCGTTGGCCTGCTTATCGAGTCTAATTCTGCTGATGGCGTTTTATAAATACAAAGGATCGATCTCTGGTGAGATCGATCCTTTGCTTGTAGTAACCAAAAACTCTTAGCGATTAATCTTTGCAGAGGCCGCACCCTTTCTGTGGGCCTTTTCCAGCTCCTTTACCCGATCCATCGCGAGGTTTCTGAGCTTGTCCGTTCCCTGCTCCATTGTTCAATCTGTTTGCGCCCTTGTTTGGCATTCCTCGTTCGAAATCGGACGCTGCAATAGTGTCGTATTCTTCTTGAGATAGATGCTGAGCTTTGTAGGCACTTTTGTTGAGCTGAATCTGTGCATCGAATGCTCTGAGATGGTTGCGTGTTGCTCGTTGTAGGTTGCCGTAGACTTTGATGAGGATTGGGTCTTCGACATCTTGAACAGCAACACGGAGGTCGAACAAATCGAGTTCTTCGATTTTTGCTCCAACTTTGAGAGCATCCATCAGTGACTTTGATCCTGACTCGATAAGTTTTTCGTAGAGATCTGTGAATGCTTGTTGTGGGAACACCCCTGGGGTTTGATCAAGGATTGGGTCCTCGATGCTGAAGCGTTTGAGCATCTGTTCCATCGCGAACATGTGACGAGATTCTGCGTTTGTGATTCTGAATACATCTGCGTTCCATTTATCTCCAAGTGCGGCGTACACATCTCGTGCGAGTTTTTCTTCGAGTCGCATTTTGATGAGTTCATTGGTTGCTGCTTCGCTGAGTTGGATGACTGGTTGGTCTCCGATTACTTCAAAGCAGTTGGATGCACCTGCTCCGGGTCCTGATCCGAGGCATTCGGTTTGACATGCTGAGCCGCAAGGTCCTCCGGGTCCGGCGCCTTGTCCTTGTGCAAAAGCACTTCCTACAAACGAAACTGATACAACGCTTGCGATTTGAATGAGTGTGCGATAGTTCATTTTTTCTACCCTTCCTTTTTCGAGTCTTGCGCCTCCTGCAAGGTGCGATTCTGACCCTACCTATTAAACGCACCTTGTTATCCTTTATTGCAAAGAGACTCGGATAATTCTTCAGCTCCGTGCTATACATATCGTCTATCGATTCACGGCTGAATACTCAACTGGATACAATCGGTCATGCTTCAAGACACAGAATCAAAAGAAACAATCAGTAGTCTCATCGACGGTTCAGCATTTGAATCGGCGGACGGGATCATGGATGTCGTATCGACCGTTTGGAGAACCGAACTCTTCCAGCTCAATGAGCATCCGATTTCAGTATCACAGATTGTGATTGCTTTGTTGGTTCTGATACTTGGGCTTGCCCTTGCTCGATGGGTTTCTGTACGCGTTGGCAAACGGATTCTCCCTCGTATGAAGGTGAATCAGTCTGCATCGAATGCGATTCAATCGATCATCTACTACATGATGCTTATGGTTGCGATTTTGCTCTCGTTGCAGATTGCTGGAGTTCCATTGACGGCGCTCGCATTCTTCGGCGGTGCGATCGCACTTGGATTCGGTTTTGGATCACAGAATGTCATCAACAACTTTATCTCTGGATTGATCTTGCTTATCGAGCGCCCTATCCGGATCGGAGACTTAGTCACGATTAACGGCGAGCAGGGTGTCATCGCAGCAATCGGCGCTCGTGCAACAAAGCTTGAGTCTTACATGGGTTCAACTTTTATTGTTCCGAACTCGATCATCCTTGAGAACTCGGTGACGAACTGGAACATGCCTACATCGACGGTGAAAAGCATCATCAGTGTCGGGGCAGCATACGGTTCTGATACATCAAAGGTGCGTGAGTTACTCGAAAGCGTTACCAAAGATCATCCGACTGTTTCGAAATCTGCAGAGAACAAAGTGATGTTCGTTAACTTTGGTGATTCATCTTTGGACTTTGAGATTCATTGTCGTATTCATCCCAAGAGCGTGCTTGAGGCGAAGAGCTTTGAGAGTGATATTCGTTTTAAGATTGATGAAGAGTTCAGGAAACACGGAATCGAGATTCCATTCCCGCAACGGGATGTGCATGTGAAGAGTGGAGCTGTTTGATCATAAATATACGACCTGAACAACCGAGTGATCTAGCTGCGATCCACGCGATCAATACTGCGGCGTTTGAAACTGAAGATGAAGCGATTCTTGTTGATACATTGCGAGTCCAAGCGGACCCGGTTGTGTCGTTGGTTGCGGAGTTGAACGGAGAGTTGGTGGGTCATATTTTGTGCTCGCCGGTAACGCTCTCGGGGCATGAAGACATCCTGATGATGGGGCTCGCGCCAATGGCGGTTGTGCCAGAACATCAACACATGGGGATTGGCTCGGCGCTTGTCTTCGCAGGGATCGAGGCGTGTCGGCAGCTTGGAATGAAGGCGATTGTTGTGCTTGGGCACCCTGCGTACTACCCGAAGTTTGGGTTTATGGCATCTTCGCGGTATGGGATTGTATCTGAGTACGATGTGCCTGAGGGTGTGTTTATGGTGCTGGAGATCAAGGAAGATGTCTTGAATGGGAAGTCAGGAACGATTTCGTATCATGGGGTGTTTGGAAACTTGTGAACCAACTTCTTGTAGAATCCATCGCAGTCTACTGACTCTTGGATTTTGTTCAACTGCATCATTGAATTGTTAGATTGATGGGTCGATGTGTGCATCATGGGCAGCCGACGAGAAAATCCTTGATGAATGCGCTGACATCAAAGAAGTTAAATGTGAGTGTGTCATTCCAGTCCATGCGGGCCATGACAAATTCGTTGATATCTAAAATATCAAGCGCCCCATCGTGGTTGAGGTCCTGAGGGCAATCGGTAAGTTGGTATTGGTGAACAATCCCCGGTCCTGTTGGGCCTTCGATGCCGTTTAGCATGTGCCCAAAGTAAAGGCGGTCCATTGAGTCGAGAGCGAAACTGGTGTAGGCTTCAGTTTGGAATACCCGATTTGCACGAACCACTTCGATGAGTGAGTGGCTCTGCAGATCGAATATATACACACCATTCGTAAAATTACTACGACTAAACTCCATCGTTCCATTCACTGAGATGTAGTTTTCGTTCATGGCCAATCCATTGCCGAAGCCCTGGAGATTGTATACGGTTTCAGGCATATCTATCACTGAATAGTTTGGCGGCTGGTCTACAGGATTGCTGAGATCAAAGAGCTGGATTGAAGCTTTGGTGTTGTTGATTTCAGAGAACATGATTGATGAACGCCTGACAGCGAGTGTGTTGTCATAGAGTTCAATTGGAAATCCAAATGAAGTTCTGTCGTCTGTGACTTGGTTATTGACAAGCTTGTTGAGTTGCTGGCCGGTCTCACGATCGAATAAATAGATTGCTCCAAAATCATGATTATTGGTCGTATATCCTGATGCTGATATCACTATATGTTTGCTATTGATTTGAACATCGCTTCCGAAATAATGAAACGATTCGTACTCAGTTGCGACGAGTTCAGCGATGAGCGTCGCAGAGGGTGCGTGATAGAGGAGTGCTTGTCCTGTGGATTGGCCGAAGGTATTGCTGAATGGAAACCCGATGAGCAAGTCGGGTCCATCGAGAGCGAATCGAATACCTGTCTGATACCGAACCATGTCAGGACTGAGCTCGATGGATGTGACCAGTTCAAATGTAACAGGGTCATATATGAGGATCTGTGAAGGCTCGAATCGACGAACTGCGGATATCACGATACAATCGTCACTGATTGCTATGTTACCAGCGTACCAGTACGGGGCTTGCAGATCTTCTTCAGGATGGAACACATGCACGAGTTCATTTGTGTTTTTATCATACAAATAAACAAATGCGGGTGCTTGCGAATCGAATGCGGGCGCGGATACAAGTAATCGATCATTGTGTTGGGCGACTTGATGTCCGAATGCGTCCCAGTCTTCGGGTGTGTTCGAATAAAAATCTATTTCAGGCAAACGCCCTTGAGCGGATGCTACAGGTGTGAAGTACAAGGCAATGAACATCGTTACCAGACAGCAAAGCATGTAGTAGATGGAGGATCGATCACTATTCATTGTTAGGCCCCTTATGAACAGTTTATTCGCTCATGAATCAAAGCAAGTTGCGTGATTGTTGTAGCAAATACCCAATTCGCTCATAAGCCTGTGAATTTACCATGACATAGAGGCAGATCGTGAACATGGGTTATGAATGTAGCCCCCTCAGGTACACTGTGAGCGACACCTCCCCCGGAGGCCCGAGGGAGGCGAAAATGTCGTAGCAAGGTGATAGAAAAACTCCCCCGCTTGTGCGAGGGAGTTCAGTGTAGTGAGTTCTCTTTGGTATAGATCAGCTCGATTTAGCGGCTGATTTTTCTTGGCGCTGTGTTCGGCGACGCATGGATTCGTTGAGTTCGATCTTTCGGATACGGATCGATTTTGGGGTCAACTCAACGAGCTCGTCGTCTTCGATGTATTCCAATGACTGCTCTAGTGAGAGGTCTTTGGGTTGTTTGATCGAGACGGTCGCGTCTTTGTTGGCCGCACGCATGTTGTCGAGCTTCTTTACTCGGACGGCGTTGACTTCGATGTCATTACCGCGGTTGTGCTCTCCGACGACTTGTCCGGAGTAGACCTTGGTGCCTGGGGAGACGAGCATGACTCCGCGTTCGTGGAGGTTGATTACAGCGTACTCGGTGATCTGGCCGTCGGCGGTGTTGACCATCACTCCTGCGTGACGGGTTGGGCGTTCACCTGTGACTGGGACAAACTCGAGGAATGTGTGGTGCATGATCGCTTCACCTTGCGTCGCGGTGAGGATGCGTCCACGCATACCAATGAGAGCGCGGGAAGTGATCTTGAAGATGCAATGGGTGATGCCGTTGCCTCTTGGGTCCATCGAGACGAGTTCGCCTTTGCGTTCTCCAACGATTTGCATGACAGCGCCGACGCCTTCATCAGGGCAATCGATCACGAGTTCTTCGAGTGGTTCGCACTTGACGCCTTCAATTTCGCGTTCGATCACGATCGGTCGTCCGACTGCGAGTTCGAACCCTTCGCGTCGCATAGTCTCGAGGAGGATACCGAGATGCAACAAACCACGGCCGGAGACGATGAACTCGTCCATCGTGCGACCTGACTCAACCCGTAGAGCGACATTATGTTCGAGCTCGCGTTGGAGTCGGTTCTTGAGTTGGCGCGAGGTGACGAACTCACCTTCTTGGCCTGCAAATGGTGAGTCGTTTACGCGGAAAGACATGGAAATGGTTGGCTCGTCGATTGCAACTTCATCCATCGCTTCTGGGTGATCAGGGTCACAGATGGTGTCTCCGATGTCGATGTCACCGAGGCCGGAGATGGCGCAGAGGTCGCCGGCGGAGATTGAATCTGCAGGAATCTTTGACAGGCCTTGGAATCCTTCGAGCGAACCGATTTTCGCTTTGATTTCTTTGGTCTTTCCGCCTTCGAGATGCTTGACGATGACGACTTGTTGTCCATTTCGAACGGTGCCTTGGTAGACGCGCCCCACTCCGATGCGACCGACATACTCTGAGAATCCCAGAGTTGTGACTTGCATTCGTAATGGCTTTTCGATGTAGACATCTGGATGTGGGACATGTTCGATGATTGCTTCGAAGACTGGTTGAAGGTTGGTGCCTTTGGTTTCGCCGTCCCAGTCGTTGATTGCCCAGCCGTCGCGTGCGGATGCGTAGACGATTGGGAAGTCTAGCGAGTCGTCGTCTGCTCCGAGTGAAACGAGGAGGTCGAAGACTTCTCCGATGACTCGATCAGGTTCGCCGTCGGGACGATCACACTTGTTAATAACGATGAGAGGCTTGAGTCCTGCTTCGAGTGCTTTGGTCATCACGAAGCGAGTTTGGGGCATTGGTCCTTCGTATGCGTCCACAACGAGGATACAGCCGTCGGCCATTTGGAGGACGCGTTCGACTTCGCCACCGAAGTCAGCGTGACCCGGGGTATCGATGATGTTGATTCGATAGTCTGTGTCATCTTGTGCGTGATAGTTCACTGCACAGTTCTTTGAGAGGATCGTAATACCGCGTTCGCGTTCGAGATCATTTGAATCAAGGATAAGGTTGTGTTGTCCGCCTTCGAGTTTTTCGAGTTCACCTGCTCGGAAGTTTCCTGATTGCTTGAGAAGGTTGTCCACGAGCGTGGTTTTGCCGTGATCTACGTGAGCGATAATCGCAACATTTCTGAGTGATGAAATGCTCGTAGCTTGGTCTGTATTCATCGAGGACATAAGGATCTCCGGGGCGGGGGTGCATGGCGGCAGCGAATCACTCCCGATTCGTTCTGGCGCGGTCATAAGTGTATCCATCCACTTATAGGAACAGGATATATCCGTCAATCTGTTCTCTATTTTCACTCATCCTCCGAAGCGGATCTACTCGAACGAGCAAACCGAGCATCTGGGTGTTTGAGCCTAGGAATCGGTGCATGCTCTTTATAGCTGGATCTTCCGCGGAGGCTCCAGATTTGGATCACTCGTTGATCCGGACTAACTGAAGAGAGGAAAACTATGTTCCCATTACTTAAAAACACTCAATCAATGCTATCAGCGTCGCTCCTTGTCCTTATCGGAAGCAGCATTGGCTCATCCGTCGCGATGGGAGATGTAATCTATCAGCAGGACTTTGAGAACTTCAGCGACTCAGGCAATCTATGGTCGAACACGAATCGAGCTGCTCTGGGGGGTACATACAGCACGGTTCTCGGACGGTTCAGTGCTCAAACTGTCTCGCTTGATATTCTAGTCAACGAAGACAACTCCACTGGCTCATCCGGTGGCGGACAACCAGGGTCAAACCCATTCAACATCACAATCGATCAGCATGAAGTTGATCGTGTTCGTATTCCAACACTCGATGGGGGTAACGGCGGAGGTCCTGGTGGAAACAATGATTTCCCTGCTCCCAGAGTTCCGAACCTCAACTTGGGCAACGAAATCCAGAACCAAAACGGTGGGCCTCAGACGCCAACCTTCGCGCCAGGTACTTATCGACTTCATCTCGACTTGATGCTCTTTGATTCATGGGACGGAGACTTTGCTCCTTATGGTCCAGACACATTCGGGATTGCAATGAACGGCGAGACGCTCTTTCACGAAGACTTCTTCGTTGCTCATCCACGACACAACTTCAGACTTCCTGATGAATCTCCAGAGCAAAATGTCTATAACCNAAACTGGGCTGACATCATTTATCGTGATATTACTGTTGATCTTGAAATCACTGAAGCAACCGATCGATTATTCATCGAGTTCATCGGTGGCACTTCACAGTCGATCTCGGACGAAAGCTGGGGGATCGACAACATCTTACTTGAATACATTCCATCACTCAGAATTTCAACTCCGGATGTTCCTGCACCTGGTTCATTGCTGATCCTTGGAGCGGGATCAGGACTCGGAGTTCGGAGAAGAAGAACATCCAAGTAACAAGTTGCTTCGTTCATTTCCTCGGCGTGTTGATCCCGAGTGTGCTGAGCTTTGACATATCTCCGAGTTCGATGGAGCATACGCCGCGCAGGCCGAAGGATGTGCGAGTGAGATCCCAACTTACTCGATCTACCAGTTTCGAGAGCACGAGATCAATGGGTGATGTTGTATCAAGGATTGATACCGCTCGAGACGGATGGAAATATCCTCGGGTGAGCACAAAAGTATTGAGTTGAGGATTTTCGCTATCAATCGGGAGTGCATTCAAACTCTCTGAAATCTGTGAGACCCATTTGGTTTGTTTCGCGGTGTCAAACTCATTTGGCGCCAGTGTCGCGATCAACGTCGGAGTCTTGTCGAGTTCACTCGAAACCCACGAGAGCTTTGCGGCATTGCCTGGCCATGACGATGAGCTTGGCTTGCTTTCGGTTTTTACGAAGCTGGATTTTTGTTTACTGGATTCAAACTGATGTGTGCGAATCGCGTTTGGGAATCGTCCTTCAAACGACGGAGCGTTCTCAGGATCGAATGTCCAGTATAGATCACGCATGATTTGATCGCATTGTTTCGCGTTTGATTCCGAATCTTGCTCTTCAACCATTGCGAGGACAGTCAATGCTAAAGCACGATCATCAAGCTTTGCATTCGAATGTGAAGCTTTCATTGCGTCGAGCCCTGACTCCTCTGCGAGCAAGATAAAACCTGGTCCATCGGGTAGTGAGGTTTTCCGGTTCGTCTTCTCGAACAAGTCACTTTGCGAATCATTGCGGCTTGGATAATCGATGCTGAGTTGATCTTTATCAAGAAACAGGTTTGGGAGTTTGACTGAAGCGATCGCAAGGATTGCGTCATCCCCCACTGCGTTGAGTAGTCCTACGGGTGCTGCTCCATCTGGAAAACTCATAGGAATATCAGAGGCGAAGACGGTATCGAATCCTGACTCGGAGAATCGAGTTACTCCTGCGAACACAGATGAATGTTCAAAGTCCTCGCAGTGCTCGACTTGCAATGAAAAATCATCACTCTCGACAAACTGATCAAGCTGAACGATCCACGCGATGAGCCAATCGTCTTCAACTGATTGCCAGATTGGATCATTGATGAGTTGCTCTCGATGACTCAAGATCGACTCTTGATGACGCTTGCTTACTTTGAGTCCTACTTTATCTTGAACACGCTCAGATTGAGCACGAACGAATGACTCCAGCACATGATCCAATAGCTTTGCCCCCTTCTTGGGAGCGATGAGGACCCTTGCGGAACCTTGGTTTGCAATGCCTTCGTCGAGAAGGACGATTTCGTAGCGTCCTTTTTCGATCGCGTAGACTGGTTGACCGAGCTCGATGCGTCTGCGGACAGGCTTGAGATGAGATTGAATCTGATCTAAATATTCTGGATCAACTTCACAGATCAATGTCCATTGATTATCGATTGCTTTTGCAAACTGAAAGAATGAACCCGATGGGCTGCCCATCTCGTCCCAAACGATCACGACTCGCTGTCCTAGCAAGGATCGGATGGTGTCATCTGTGTTTGCATTAAATGTTTTCGCTAATGCATCCCATGCGTGCTCGGTCTGCGTGAAGAATCCAGTCATCGCGAACGCGGTGCGGATTGATTTCCCTGACTCTTTGAGAAGGAAGCGATCCGCGGGGCTATTGAGAACGGCAGCGGCATCAACAACACTTGGTATATCTTGGAACCAAACTAATGGGCTTGCAGGTTCGGTTTCATCGCAGATTTCGGAAGAGTTCGCGACTGATGTTAACAGTACACTACAGATTGCAATCTGCATCGCAGTTGACACTTTGAGTGCACAACGATTGATTCGATTAGATAAATAGTTTTTCACGGCAAAGCTGAAACATCGAGTTCTGACGAATCTTGTTCCGATTTGGATCTTGTATTTGATACAATTGTCCGATGACTCAGTCCGGAACGATATGCCCAGTTCGACAAGCTGCTCGATCCGACGACATATGTCGGGCTCTGATTATTAAGTCGTGATGGGAATCGTGGTTCATTGCTTTGATCATTGATATAGATCGCGGCGATTCCATTTCCAACTCCGACAAGTCGGATCTCTCCAACAGTACGGCTTGGGTAGCTCGATGCGTTGACAGTAGACGCATTCGAAACTTCAAAGCGTTGTCCTGATCGTCCTGGAGTGGACAAGATTGAAGCCATCGGTGCGACAGATGCTCGATAGGTTTCTATTTCTTTCGTCACGGTGCTTGCGAGTTGTCCTGCGCCGTTTTCGATTGCGTTTTCAATGTCCAAAACTGGTGTTGGATGAGAACCAAGCGTGGTCAATCGTGGATAAACTCGTTGCAATCCTGCGACAGTCATCAAGCTCAAGAGCAGCGCAGCTGCGATTCCAAGTCGGCCGGCACGAACATGCTTGCGCCATGAAGCTGGGATGAACTTCTTTCGTTGATCGACTCGATGTAGGATTGTATCAGCAAAGCATGGAGTCGCGACGGGCATCTGTAATGCATGGATCGCGTTGGTTGTATCAATGAGCTCGGTTTTGCGAACGAGATCGTACTTGAGTGCATGTGCGATTTCTCGCTGCATGTCTTCATTGAGTTCGCCGTCGATTGCTGCATCGATGAGTGATTCGGGAATCCGTCCAGGGGAGTCCTGACGCATATCCGGGTGGATCGATCGATCTGGATCATGCGGGTTGTTCACTTTGAGACCCCCGCGAGTTGATCGGCGAGTCGTGATTTATCCTTGAACATCACACGAAGACGCTTGCGTCCACGATGGAGATGACTCTTGATTGTTCCTTCAGGCATCTCAAGATGTGATGCGATCAGTGAGATCGACCAATCGAGTTGATGGAACAGGATGATGATTTCGCGTTGTTCTTCGGTTAGTGCGAGCAGTGCTTGTTGGAGTGCGTCATGCTGGACGCTTTGTCGTTCGTCATGGAAGATTTGTGATTCAGGGATATTCTTCGTAGCGCCCATTGAACCCACAAAGTCGGTGTCGTAGACAGGTTTGTTCTTTGCCATCGCGTTCATGTATAAACGACGCGCGATTGTGAAGAGCCAAGTTGAAAATCGGAATCGGAAGTCAAAGCGATGAAGATTTCCGAGGACACGAACGAATGCTTCTTGCACGATATCTTCAGCGACTTCGGGTCGGCCGCACATCCGGAGGATGTAGCCGTAGACAGAGTGCTGATGCGCGCGAATAAGATCGCCTGCGGCTGTTCGCTCGCCGGCAATTGCTCGTTCGATGAGATCTCGTTCTTCTTTCCGATCCATCTGATCTCCTGTTTGCTTTTTGCGGATACCCGCACAAAGCACTAGCAGCTTCTTTGCTGCTTCACAATACTATACCACAACGAACTCGTTGAGTTGCATTGGAAAACACCCGTATTGGGATCAATATAGTCAGAATTGCATAAAAAGTGCCCCGCAGTCGTGAAGACTACGGGGCAACAGGCAGAAGAGTATGAGATGAGGGGTTTCTTTCGAGCTCGAATCGGTGGTATGAGCTTGAAGATTGGGTTCCGGTGGTTCGCTTATGCAGCTTTGGCAACTGGCTTGCGAGTGCGGCCTACGGTCCGCTGATCTTCGGTCGCGCGGACAGTTGCTTCATCAATCATGCGATCGACGAGTTCAAGTGGATGACATGCCCAGAGGTCTGCACCGATTTCTTCAGCGAGTCCTTCTGCACGATTGAATACGCCTCCACCGACTACGATTTGGGTGTGCGGACATGCTCCGATTTCATGTAGTGAGTCAATCAGAACTCGGATGTCAGGAAGATCGCTTGGTTCTGAGCAGAACATCAACAATGCGTTTGGTTTGGTTCGTTGAACAGTTTCTCTGATCTCATCGATCGGGACTGCGCCTCCTGCGAATCGGATATCGAAACCTGCAGCTTCGAGAAGATCGACTGCCATTTGGCCTCCGAGTTCTGAGCCTTCTGATGGGCCACAACATGCGAATACAGTTCTGTTGACCGGTTCAGCATCTGAAGATGCGAGCAACTCTCTTGAACACTGATCAACGAGAACGCGAAGGAGTCGTGTTGCGAGATTGTGTGCGAGGGAAGAGACTTGATCTTCACGATGAAGTTTTTCAATCATCTCATACGATGGCCAGAACAGGTCTGTCAACAAGATCTCATGTGAGACATTGGCGAGGATTTGTTCTTCGACAATCGTGCGAGCTTCATTGCGATTCCCTGTGATCAGGGCTTCAAACAAACGCTCTGTGAGGATATCTGCGCTCATGGTGTGGACTCCAGTTTCTTCGTACCCCGCACGAGTGGGCGGGTATGATCTTGTTGTTGCATACACGATGCATGCCTGACCAAGCTATCGAATAAATGACAGGACTGACAAAAGGGCAGGTTGATGAGTGGCGCATCTCTTGCACCCGACACGTTTTTTGATCAAAAAACAAAGATTTTCTCGGACTCACCCTGTTTTGTGTTCAAACAAGGTCCGAGAAGTCAGCACAAACACCCGATCGGTTCTGGTGCTGTTTGTGGGGCAAATGCCTCTACTTTNTGTTTGATCAAGCGCGAACGCCGCGATAGAGATTGCAGATCCCCATCGTCATGGCCTTCGNATTGATCCCGCTNAATCCTGCTTGAGCCATCATTGCTTCCATCTCTTCACGCGTCTTAAAGGAAGCGACTGAGCGCGGGAGGTATTTGTAGGCCCCTGATTTGTCTCTTGAGATCCAGGTCGCAGTGCGAGGCATGATTGNCCCGCAATAGAAGTTGTTAAACCAACGCATCGGCGCAAAGCTCGGTTGTCCAAACTCCAGGATGATCAATCGGCCGTTAGGTCGAAGAACTCTGTGGAACTCGTTGATTGCTTTCGCTGGATTTTGCACATTGCGGATCCCAAACGCGATTGAAACGACATCAAACGATTGGTCATCGAAGGGCAATTCTTGTGCGTCTGCTTGGAGATACTCAATCCGCTGAGCAACCTGTTCGTTTAATCGTTCCTGCTTATATCGAGCAATATCGAGCATTCCGCTTGTGAAGTCTGATCCAACAACGCGAGGTGCTTGTGTCCGCTTTGCGAAGGCTTGCGTNAGATCTCCGGTACCACAAGCGCAATCGAGCACTTCTTCTCCCGGTTTTACTGCGGCTTCGATGACTGCTCGTTTTCTCCAAGCTTCATCGCGCCAGAGCGAATGCACTCGATTATTGAGATCGTATGATCTCGCTATCGCGTTAAACATTGCTTGGACTTTNTCATGCTTGTCCGCATTTGAGTGCAGAGTTTCGAGTTCNTGATCATTCCACGCGGGTCCATCNACGGAAGTATTCNCGGATTGGTTCTCGCTTTGAGTTTGCAGTTTGGTCTCAGGCATGGAACAATGATGGTAGCCCACACATTATCGAAAGGGATCCCAGATGCTCTNATCCAATACCGGTTCANTCCTCAAACGTCTCATGTTCCCTTTGCTTGTTACCCTGATGCTCNTTCAGGTTGGATGTTCTACGAATCCTGCGACAGGCAAGAAGATTGTCACTCTGTATTCATGGGAGACNGAGAAGCAGATGGGCGCTTCGGCCGCGGCGGGACTTGCGGCGCAGTTTGGAGGCGAGGTNGACGATGTTATCCCGTCACAATATGTGCGTGAGGTTGGTATGAAACTCGTCGCGGGTATTGAAGAGGGCATTCCTGATCTCGANTGGGAGTTCACTCTTCTTAACTCGGATGTCATCAATGCGTTTGCACTTCCAGGTGGGAAAGTTTTCTTCACCCGTGGNCTCGCAGAGAAGCTTGATTCTGAAGCGGAGATGGCGGGCGTACTTGGACACGAGATCGGGCATGTCACTGCTCGACATGGTAATCAACGCATCAGTAAGCAGATTGGATTTAATGCGCTCCTTGTTGGGACTGCCGTCGCTGTCGGCGTCGCGGATCCAGATTCAGATACTCGAAGAGTCGGACAGATTGCAGTCCCCGCAATGGCAATTGGAGGGAACCTTGTTCTTCTCAAATATGGACGAGACGACGAATCCGAAGCGGACATGCTTGGAATGAGATACATGACACGAGCAGGATACAACCCGTTTGGTCAACTCAAGGTTATGGAAGTGCTTCGCGATGAGTCGAATGGAGCGAGTCAACCTGAGTGGCTCTCAACTCATCCTCATCCTGAATCTCGCATCGAAGATATCCGAGAATACCTTCTTGTTACCTATGCACATACGCAGAACAATCCTTCGTATGTCATGGATGAAACAAGTTATGAGCAACGGATGTTGTTACCTTTACGGAATCTCCCACCAGCACCTGACACTTCCGCGGGGGTCGATCATCCTGCGTTTTCTCCATCGCTCTGGTGCGCTCATTGCTCTCAAGTCGCGAGCAAATAGATAGAGACTCTGTATCTATGCGATATCGGGAAGATCTAGATCTGGAACGCTTGAGAATGGGATTCGGCGCGGCGCCGAATCGGTTACGCCGTGCATTGAACCGTAGTAGATTGATGCGTGTCCTTGTTTACGATTGATTGTGTCCATCGTGTGCGCCAAGCGTGTGCGTTTGCGATCAAGCTCAAAGAGTGGTTCTTCGACATTCCCATTACTGATTAAACCTCCTAGGGTGACTGAAACACAGAAGATAAACTCGAATGGTTGTTTGCTCCAGAGTTGTCCGAGGTGCCAAAGTAGACGCACGGTGTCTTGACAAGGTTCAAGTTTGACATCGAGATGCCAGGACGATGCATCGGGGGGCTTGAGGTCGAGTGTTATTCGTGTGCACCAGTATCCTTCCCATCGCATTCGTGCGGCGGCCTTGTGTAACAAACGGATTGCGACTGCTCGTGCTTGTTCTTTGTATCGCAGATCTGGCGCGAGTACATGTTGATGGCCGCACGATCTTTTTTTAGTCTTTGGGATGTCTGTTTCATCACCTCGGAGCCAATGCCACCAGGTTTCTCCGAGCACACCCCCCCACGCTTTGCGGAGCATTGGTCGCGATGCGCGGCAGAGTTGATCAACACTGCGGATCCCGTAACGATGGAGCCGGTTCTCGATTCCAGTCCCGATCCCTGGGAAGTCAGTGAGTTCGAGTCCGAGCAATCGCTTTGGTAGTTCGTTGCGTTCGATGACGACAAGGCCGTCGGGCTTCATCATGTTTGATGCAGTTTTGGCGAGCACTCGGTTGGGCGCGATCCCGATGGAACAACGAAGGGTTTCGCCGGCCAACTCTCGGATCGCTTGTTTCATTTGCATTGCTAAATCGCGAGCTCGATTGATTTCTCGATCATGACCTGTAAGACGAAAGGACATTTCATCGATCGAATACACCCCTTCAGCGGGGTAGATGGTGTCAACGGCTTCCAGAATCTTGTGATGCATCTTGATGTATTCATCTGGACGCGATGCGATCAGAACAATCCCAGGACATCGTTCATGGGCTTCTCGAACGCCGCAACCGGTTTTGACTCCGAAATGCTTTGCTTCGTAGCTTGCTGCGATGCAACATGTTGAATCACAGTCATTTGGGATGATTCCTAGTGGTTTTCCTCGCAAGGATGGCACTAGCTGTTGCTCGACAGAAGCGAAGAATGAGTTGAGATCGAGAAACAGTGTCGGCATNCCTAAAGAATACCGAACAAGCAACTCGCTGTCAATGATTCACATGAATCTAGATGACTTTTTTGAATCTAGATTTAGGACCAGAATCGCTCCCAGTTCGCGTGAGCAAACCCTTGAATATCCTTGTCACTCCATCCATTTTGCATGAGAGCGTCAGTGAGCAGAGTGAGATCTGAAGGCTGATTAATACCTTCAGGTAAGCCGTCAGCTCCGAACCCGCCGTCCATGTCTGATCCGAGTCCGACATGGGATCGTGAGTTGGTCAACTCACAGATATGTTCGATGTGACGCACACAATCGCTGATCTTGGCTCGTTCACCTTTTTTCATATCTGGAGTGACGAAGTCTCCGAGGAGGTTTAGCCCGATGACGCCGCCGCGTTTTGCGATCTCGACGATTGCTTCATCTGCAAGATGGCGCTGATTGCTCAACGAGTCTGGGTCTCCCATGAGGGATCTGCTGTTCGAGTGGGACGCGATCACTGCACGATCGGTTAACGCGAGCAACTCATCAGTGGATCGTTGCGAGAGATGCGAGAGATCATGCACGATGTTGAGTTCGTCCATCCGTTTGACGAGNGNTCGTCCGAGATCAGTGAGGCCGTTCCCTGGTTTGTGATGATCGGTCCCGTTCCCGCCTGCGTATCTGGACTGGTGCCACCAGGCCATACCGACTGCGACGACTCCGAGATCAGCCCATTGATCGAGTTCNTCTGGGTTGGTAATCGGATCAGCGCATTCAACGAGAACTCCGAGTTGGAGTGGCGCTTCGGAGTTTGTTGCAGTCTCTCCTCTACGAGGCATTCGCGAGATTAAACCTGCATCGAACCATGTTCGATAGAGCAGGAGTTGTCNCATCCCNGCGCCGTAGGCCGCGTCTGNGTCTCCGAAGGGGTAGGTGAATGCGCCTGCTTCTGANTCTGGATTGTTTGGATCGATACCCTCAGTGAAGACAGTTGCTAAGCATCGGGTGATCTTGCCTTCGTTCATGGACTGGAGAGTCACAGCGGCAGGCTGATAGCGGCCGCGACAGTCGGAGAGCGAGGCGTGCATATCGCGTCCGTTTTCAGCGAGATACGCGAGATCAAGATGTGCGTCAAACCAATGCATAAAGACCCTTTCACAAAGTATCGTGAGTCGGAGAGTTTAATAGGTATAAAAAAACCGAACGATCAGACACAAGGCGTGATCGTTCGGAATCATATGTCAGAAGGGGCAACTAAAGTACTTAGTACTCAAGTGCGCGAGGAAGTGTCTTCGCTTCAGCAACCCATTTCTCGACTTCAGCGCCTGATGGCACACGACGAGTAAGGCTCTTAGCGTCGTTTACTTCAACCATCTTTGCGGTCAAGTTCTCNGCGTTGCGTTGAGCGAGCTCTGGGACTGTGTCGACACCTGATGCTTCGAGAAGCTCNGAGAACTCTGAACCAACACCTGAGATGCGGTAGAGATCGACCATGTTTGCCCACTTGAGGATGTGAGTTTCTGAGATGTCTGCTTTCTCTGCGAGTTCTTTGCGCTGCGCTTTGGTTTTGCATGCGTTGAGAAGTGCGTCGGTATCGTTGATACCTGCTTCGCGGAGTTTTTCGCCGTAGGTTGGACCGATTCCCTCAACATCTTCAATCTTGTAGTTTGCCATTTTGTGTGCCTCTCATTTTGATAAGTGTTATCCGTCCCTGTTGATAGGATATCACGATGTGATCAAGAATTGATGCTTGAGAATCCAAATTCTGAGGTATCTAAGCAAAAGCGAGCAAAAAAACACGACTCAGACTACGATTCAACATGAAAATGGAGCATGATGAAACGAAGCGAGGCGCTTTGCCAATAAGTCAAGACGAGGCTCATTGAGTGTATATAAAGCTTCGATTCAACACAAGAGGGACAAGTAGATGACACGAAGTACGATCAACGGCCGGCATAAACGACAAGGGAATATTCTGGTTGGATGCCTTGTCGCGTTCGGAATCTTCTTGGTTATTGCGATCATTGCGACTGTGTTCGTCGTCCGCTCATGGCGAGGCTGGGTCTCAGGTGGAATCACTCAANGACTCACACTCGCACTTGAAGAAGCAAAGATTGATGAGTCAGAACGGCTCGAGATCCTTGCACATCTTGATACCCTGATGGTCAAGTTTACAGACAAAGAAGTCACTCTCAAGGAACTGGGAAATGTGATTGAGAAAATCGTTGAATCGCCGATTCTCCCTGCAGCGATGGTGATGANTGCGGATCAGCTCTACTTCGATCAATCTGATTTGAGTGAAGAAGAAAAAGCACAAGCTCGGATCGATCTCTCTCGCTTTTCAACAGGGCTCGTTGATAAATCAATCCATCCTGATGCGCTCACAGAAGTTCTTGGACCAATCTCGACAAACACTCCTGATGACAATGACATCGTGCTGAATCTTCAGTTTGGACCAAACGGTGCAAGCTCAACGA
>JGI24723J26617_10001042_pt1 | contig 25344 bp, 23 predicted proteins | sample Cruoilmetagenom6_FD_26617 | JGI IMG/M metagenome (IMG submission 26617)
TTGGCTCAAGCTCTGCCTCCCGCACGCGCGTCGTCTTCTGGCGGAGAAGGATGGCAAACGACCGTGACCCGGTTTAATCGTCCCGTAGAGCCAACCAGTGTGCCCCCCGGTCGCATCGCCGCTGTTCCCGCTTCAACTGGATTTGTAACGGCTTCAATTGATCCGAGCGTTACAGTGCCGAGTAGACCTCAGTCTGACCTTACGGCACCACGCGTTGGCAATCGTCAGGCACAAAGTGTAAACCGTCCTATTCGCGTGGCGGAAAACACCGGAACAACCGCAAACGACGCAGGAACTGGAACCTCTCGACCAGAGCGACGTGTTCAGGTTGGATCGTTCAGGTCAGCTGCAGAAGCAACGATAGCGTGGGATCAAATAGCCAATGCCCATCGTGCGCTGATCGGGCAAAGGCAGCCTTATATCGTCGAGGCTGACTTGGGCGCACGTGGTGTATTTTACCGGCTGCAAATTGGGCCACTTGGGTCAAGTGACGAAGCGAAAACCCTGTGTCGTGCGTTGAAGCTTCGCGGTCAAGATTGCATTCCCGCCCTTTAAATTGTCCGGGCGAGGAACTTCAAAATTTTAGCCGTTGGGTCTGCTCGGCCTCGTGAGGATATAGAGCGCCACAATTGCCATTACGGCCACGACCCCAATTAGAACCANCAAGGGAATGCTTGTTCCAAAAGCGAGCCATAGAGCNCTCGCACTCATCATGCTTACGGCCATAACCTTGCCTCGAATAGGAATGATGCGATGGTTTTCCCAATCTTCGATGTAGGGACCGAAATGAGGGTTGTTGAGAAGCCAGGCGTGCAATTTTGGAGAAGATCGTGCAAAAGCCCAAAGTGCCGCAAGCAAGAAAATCGTGGTTGGCATGACCGGCAAAACCACACCAATGGCACCAAGGCCGACGCAAAACCAGCCTAGTGCCTGTAGAAGTCTACGGCGATATACACGTTCAGTCTCAACTCCCATGCGCCAAGCCTCTCGCATACGGTCGATTCCAGTTTCTGTTAGAAAAACCATGCAATTTCCATTGGAACTTCGCCATATGTGACGCAACGTTCCTTTGAGGTTTTGACGTCATTTTTCTCGTAATCCTCAAAGTATTGCCGGAACTCAAAAACAATCTGTAAACTGGTCGCTGAAATTGGGGGGAAGTCATCACAATGCAACCCACCACACCAAGATATATAGAGCAGAACTGCTTATAGGGAAGAGATGCATGTCCTCTAAAAATGTCGGCCTTACAGCTTTTGGCGGGTATATCCCGCGCCTACGCCTTCAGAGGAAGGCAATTACGGAAGCAAATGCGTGGGTAGCACCAAATTTAGTAGGGAAAGGTAAGGGTGAGCGCTCCATGTGCAATTGGGACGAAGACCCTATTACCATGGCTGTTGAGGCCGCTCGCGACCTTCTGGGAACAGATGACGACCGCAGTCACATTGACGCCCTGTATTTCGGATCGACGACGATGCCGTTTCAGGACCGTCTCAATTCCGGCATAGCCGCAGCCGCTCTCACATTGGGGCAAGGCATTCAAGCGATCGACGTCAGCTCAACCCAACGCGCAGGAACGACAGCGCTTCTCCAAGCCCTTAATGGTGTTGCCGCAGGCGCTAGCAAAACCGCTTTGGTTTGCGCTGCTGACAAACGCAAAACACGGGCAGCGAGCGCGCAGGAGCTCGATTTTGGCGACGGCGCAGCAGCGGTGTCCGTTGGAACCGACGATTTAATTGCGCGCTTTATAGGCTCTCATACGCTCACTGTGGATTTTGTCGATCATTTCCGGGGAAGCGGCGAAGAGTTTGATTATGGTTGGGAAGAACGCTGGATCCGTGATGAAGGGTTTTCAAAAATTGTCCCCCGCGCAGTTTCTGAAGTACTTGAGAAAACCGGCGTAAGTCCAGATGATATCGATCATTTTGTCATGCCGTGCACCTTTGCACGTTTGCCAGAAAAACTCGCCAAATCCTGCGGCATTGCTGGCGAAGCAGTCGCGGACCCACTGGGCGCGGTATGCGGTGAAACTGGTGCGGCGCATTCACTCGTTATGCTTGTCCACACACTTCAAAATGCCAAGCCGGGTGAAAAAATCCTATTGCTCCATTTTGGGGGTGGGTGTGACGCATTGCTGTTTGAGACAACTGACCTGCTCGCGTCCATGAATGACCGCAAAGGAATTTTGGGATCGCTTGCGGACCGTCAGGAAGAAACCAATTATATGAAGTTTCTGACCTTCAACGATTTAGTTGATTGGGAACGCGGTATGCGTGGAGAGCAGGACAAAAAAACCGCTCTCACAACACTCTACCGCAATGAAGATACAATCATGGGACTTGTCGGTGGTCGCTGCACCGAGACTGGTGTTGTTCAATTTCCGCGATCACGCATTTCTGTGGCACCCAACAATCCAGCCGTGGACACACAGGAGCCCTATAAATTCGCAGACCGCAAAGCGACGATCTTATCCTGGTCGGCAGACTTTCTGAGTTTTTCAATGAACCCACCCAATCATTACGGCATGATTGTTTTCGAGGGCGGTGGGCGCATCATGATGGACATTGCCGATGTGGCTCAAGGTGAGGTCGACAGTGGCATGGAAGTTCGCATGGTGTTTCGCGTGAAAGAAAGTGACAGCCAACGCGGTTTCAAACGTTATTTCTGGAAAGCTGTGCCAGTGCGAAAAACAGTCGCAACCGCTCAGGCCGCTGAATAGAAAATAGAGGCTCGATTTTTAGTTCGTCACAAATAAGTACGCAAAAGCCTAACAATTTCTACGGGCACCCCAATGGAGGGAAAAATGGCTAAAGGTATCAAAGACAAGGTTGCAATCTTAGGCATGGGTTGCTCGAAGTTTGGTGAACGCTGGGATTGTGGACCGGAAGAACTGATGGTCGAAGCTTATCTCGAAGCTATGCAAGACGCAGGCGTTGAACCCACTCAGTTGGATGCTGCCTGGTTCTCAACGCATATTGATGAGATCGGAACGGGCAAGGGGGGCACGCCACTTTCTGTCGCTCTCCGGCTTCCTAACATTGCAGTTACACGCGTTGAAAATTTCTGCGCCTCGGGTTCAGAAGCGCTTCGAGGCGCTGTCTATGCCGTCGCATCTGGCGCCGCAGACATTGCACTGGCACTTGGCGTAGAGAAATTGAAAGACACGGGATATGGCGGCCTGCCCGTTGGCACTGCCGGTACATTGAACCCGCAGCTCGCACCAAGTGGATCAGCACCTGGGAACTTCGCTCAGTTGGCATCCGCTTACCGTGCAAAACATGGTGTCGATAAAGATGATCTAAAGCGTGCAATTGCTCATGTGTCAGTCAAAAGCCATGCCAACGGCGCAAAGAATGAGAAGGCTCATTTGCAAAAGGCAGTGACAGAAGAGCAGGTCATGAATGCGCCAATGATTGCAGAACCGCTCGGCCTCTTTGACTGCTGCGGTGTGTCTGATGGCGCCGCGGCGGCAATTGTAACCACGCCAGAGATTGCAAAGGCGATGGGCAAGAAAAACATTACGACTGTGAAAGCGCTTCAGCTTTCCGTGTCGAATGGTCTTGAGAGCCAGCACAACAGCTGGGATGGAAGCTATTTCCATACAGCGCGTATTGCCGCCAAAAAGGCTTACGCGGAAGCCGGCATCGACAATCCACGTGAGGAAGTTTCGATGATGGAAGTGCATGATTGCTTCTCCATTACCGAACTTGTAACGATGGAAGACTTGTTCATTTCTNCAGAAGGAGGTGCCGTAAAAGACGTAATGGACGGCTTTTTTGACGCTGAAGGTGGGGTGCCATGCCAAATTGATGGTGGTCTCAAGTGTTTTGGCCACCCCATTGGCGCATCAGGTTTGCGTATGGCTTATGAGATGTACTTGCAGCTTCAAGGTAGAGCCGGACCGCGACAGTTGCCAAACCCAAAGATCGGGCTGACCCATAACTTGGGCGGCGCACCCTCACAGAATGTTTGCTCCGTGGCGATCATTGGTGCGCATGACGCTTAGCCCATTGGAATGTAGACCTGAACCGACTAGTCAGAGGTTCGGGCCGTTTCATCCTCGCTCGGATCTGATGTACGTCTCTTAAAGAAGGGCACCAGCATCGGCACGCGCTTTCTATAGTCCAAATAGGATGACCCAAGCGCTGCGACCAAGTCTTGCTCTTCAAGAATGAGTGCTAGAAGCGTGTACACCGTGACGACCGCTGCAAACAGTAAATGTCCGATAGACATTGTTGGCGTCGCCCAAAATGCGATGAGAAATCCCAACATTATGGGATGACGCACTATTTTATAGAGTGCAGGTGTACGCAGAGTTTCCTCCTCAGGCGTTGAAAGAGGGCGGCTGCGCAATCTGTGATAAACTTGTTTCAGTCCGAAGAGATCAAAATGGCTCAGCATGAAAGTTGACGCCAGGACCGTCGCCCATCCCACCCAGAAAAGCCCAAAGAGCAGGTTGCCTGCTATCGTACCGGACAAATCCCACATGATAGCTGGCATGGGCTGCCAATACGCAAAAAGCAAAACAAGCGCCAAACTGGAGAAAAGCACATAGGTGCTACGCTCTACCGACTCTGGAACGACTTTGGTCCAGACTTTCTTAAACCCAGGCCGCGCCATGGCACTGTGTTGAATAGCGAAGACGCTCATGAGGCCTAAGTTTACCACAAGCGCGAACAGACCATCACTAGCCACGCCACCATCAATGCTCTTTGGCACGATGAAGTTCCCAACGAACCCAATCGCATAAAGAAACGTTCCTAAAAATATGGCGTAAGAAACAGCTCCATATAGAAACGCAATTAGCCCACCCATGAGTTCCCCAATTCAAATTGCTCTCGATACAAACAATTTTTCCAGGGTAAGCCAGACACCTGTTCAGCGCAAGAAATCAACGTTTCCAAAAAGCGCTGATCCGCCGTGCGACGTCTTCGCGTATGTTCATATGGAAAAGATTGTAGTCGTAGATGTGATAATCCCCNCCAAATGCGCCGAAGGTCAGACCGTCATCATCNGTTGGTGGGGAGACGATGAGCATGCCATCGTTGCACTCAGCCTTAGTCAAATTAAGTTTGAGCGAGCGTAGGCTTTCACCGCTGTCAGCAAATGGTTGACCACCATCATTCTGTGTGGCGGGTGCTGTTCCGCCAAGCGTTCCAGTAAGCGGATTTACGCAAGCAATTTTTCGCCCGCTGATTTGTTGCAAAACACCATCGATCCAGATCTTGGTCGTTTCCTTCCACCCCGTCGTCGTTGCTTTATCTGTCACGGAATTCCAGTTGAGGTAACAACCAGTCTGCTGCGCATTACGGCAAGGACCAATGTCTAGAGCGCCCAGTTCTTCTGGAATGGAATAACCAACGATGTAGGCAGCAACCATTCTGTTTGCGAGTGGCGTGCCTGCAATTTTCTCCTGAAGCAGCTTCATTGCGTGCAAAGAACCCTGGCTGTGAGACGCGAGAATGAAGGGGCGACCAGCGTTGCCATTCGCAACAAAATAATCAAACGCCCGAGCGACGTCTTCATAAGCGAATGTAAGGGCTGCATAGGTATCAGGCTCTTCGCCCATAAATGAGTAGAGCGTCGCCTGGCGGTAGCGTGGTGCGTAAACGCGGGCACTGCCGTTGAATACTGCTGCCTGATGCCGCAGGACGCCTTGTTCGAGAAAATCCTTAGTCGCGTCTGGCTCATCAAACCGCGCGTTCCACATTTCATTTTGATAATAGGTCGTTGGGTGAACAAAAAAGACGTCAACTTGAGCGTCAGCTTGATTGTCGGTGATGTCACTGTCTGAGGGAACAACATCAGCATTGTCCGCACGATCTGGTAGCGCTGCCCAAGCATTAGGTAAGGCGTAGTCGGGGGCCGGTGGCACTGTCGCCAGGTCAAATCCATCAGACGGTTTTAAAAACAATCGTTGAGATAGTTTTGGATTGAAGTAGAGCGTCAGGGCGCCGATCACACCAATAATAACAAGTCCGACGAGCCCATATANAATTTTTCTCATCGATCAATCCACTTTAGTTCAGGCGTTGATATCTTCGCCATTTTCTAAAAATTCAGTCATCAGCGTTGTTGCTTCCTCATCTTCTGCGATGAGAGAGGAAAAGGTACCACGTTCCCGCCCACAACCTTCATCAAGTGTCGTTGAACTTGACCCTTTTATCAGCAATTTCGCCTCTCGCAGAGCGCGCGCTGGTTTTGACGTGAAATCTTTTGCGATCTGCAAAGCAGTTTCCAACGCTGTTTGGTCAGCGAGGTAGTGGACCAATCCAAATTGTTCCGCCATTTTCGGAGAAACAGTTTTGCCACGTAAAATTAGCTCAAGTGCACGCGCCTCGCCAATCACACGGGGCAGGCGTTGTGTACCACCGGCACCGGGAAAAATGCCGAGATTGGTTTCAGGCAAACTAATCAGATAGTCGCCTTTCTCCGCGATGCGAATGTCACAGCAGAGTGCAAACTCAAACCCGCCNCCCTGGCAAACACCGTTGATCGCNGCGATGGTAGGTTTAGGAAATTGATCAATTCTANCGAACAATTTTGAGATTGGATTGCCTCGTTTCCCAGCCGCCATTAGTTTATCTTGATCGAGACCACTATTTTTGATGGCAATGCTGGCTTCCAAAATTTCAGCAACATCGTAATGGCGGATGAAAACGCCGGGCACGCCTCCGGTAAAAACGACAACGCGCACGGTGTCATCATTTTCCAATTGATCCATCAGCGTGGCGAGTTCACCCACCTGCGCCTGATTGAGATAGCCACGGGGCGGGTTGTGAAAAGTAATAATTGCGACCGCATTACGTACTTCATAGGCGATCAAACTGGCGCTCATGACCGGCCCTCCTGAAGGGCTTTTTTAAAAGCTGAATATTTGGGTTGATCGATTGCCAGCTTTGTCAGAGTACTCGTCCACAGGTGCTCTTTTAGACCGGGTGTGTCCAACGTCATATCGCCATTTGTGATCTGTTCGCAAAGACGGTTGTTCAACTCGTCTAATGACCCCTCACTTTTGAGCAGTGACATAAGGTGCTCTCTTTCATCGTTATTGGCAACGGGTGCTGTTTCCAACTCCCGGCGAACAATGTCCAATGCGTTGGCAGCCACAAGAGCGTGAAACTTCGTTCTACCTTCAAGACCGGGCAAAATTTGTTCTCGTAAAAAATCGCTGACCACGCCAACGATTTCCAATGAAGTGGGTAAATCTTGCATGTGTTTTCCTTAGTCAGCTGCGAGCAAATAAAGCAGGTCGATTTCAGTTTCGGATGAACGACGACCGATTGCGGCGCGCTCAACTGAACGGTCAATCCCGGAGCGAAACGCCTCGTACATAGTGGTGCACATAACGCCCCATTTGAGGGTGCCTAACACTTCCCAGAATTTGACCCGGGCGGGGTCAACACTTGGCCCGCCAGCCGCTTCGTAACCGGCAAACATATCCTCGCGGGAACCAAAGCCACCGACCGGCTTTTCAGTGGCTCCAAAACGCCAGGAATTGACACAGATCCATCCCATGTCTTCCATGGGATCACCAATGTGGGCCAGTTCCCAGTCCAATACAGCGCTGACGCCAACTATTGGATCAAACATGATGTTACCATTGCGAAAGTCACCGTGAACCAAAGTGATCCGGTCATCGGCTGGCGTGTTGTCACTCAACCATTTGAACGCGAGGTCAAACACCGGATGAGGGTGCCCATGAGCTTTATAAATATCATGGTAATGCTTGATCTCCTGGCTTGCTGGGGAATACCGAATTGTTGGCAGTGCAGACATCGGCAAGCCGTGTATGCCCGCTAGCGCTTGGCCACATTGTTTGGCTAACATTGGCCGCACGGCGTCAAAGACATCACTGCGAACGATTTTCGCACCCAGTGCTTCACCTGAGACATAATCCATGATGAAGCCAGAACCAATGTTATCGGCTGGTTTGGCGACATAGCGCACATTTGGCACAGCAACATTTGCGTTCGCCGCCAAGCCAATGAGCTTTGCTTCTGTGTCCAAACCAATTGCGGTGCCACTCGAATTTCTCCCTTCACCGCCTGGTGCACGACGCAGGATAAGGTGTTCGATGTGCCCTTCGTTGTGGGTTTTGAAAGACCAAGTCTCTTGGCTTGCACCTCCAGACAATCTCTTGAGGTCACTGATGTTGTGCGCATCCAAATGTGCGAGCGCGATGTTTGAAAGTGCTTTGCTGAATTTGTCGTTACTGTCAGTCATGTTGCACCAAACCAGTGGGTTTTCCATCCACAATTTGATCTAGGTATTCAGACAGTCCGTAGCCGACATGGCTATTGTATCGATATTCGGTCATGCCTTCGGTTGTGCGTGTATTGAGTTCTTCGCCTTCAAGCGTGGTGCGTCGGTTGCGCAACGGAATAAGCGACAAGACTTTATCCTCAACTTGGTACTGCGCACCTGAATTTGTTTTCACTTGTGCCGTCAAAGCGGTTTGATAATAAAACTCATCCCATTCATTGTCGATTTTGACCTCGGAAGTCACTTTCACGCAGCTGAGAGGCTCGAGCACATCGATGCGCAGGCCACCGGCATCCATGGCATCATTGTTTTCAATTGTTGGCCGACCGAACATAAAGCCAATACGTCCGTCGGGTAAATAGATGCAGACGGATGTTTCGGCATAGCCTTCATTTGGCCTGTTCCCAATTCGGAACCAACCCCCCACTTTTTGCTCGGGGTCGAACATGTTGAAATACATGCTCTCGTTATAGTTGGCGGCTGTGTCTGGTGTGTGGGTGTATTCATCTTGTGGTTCGAGACGTATTTTCACCTCGGTTTGCTCATCAGACATTTCTCTTCTCCCCGTTTACTGTCAAATTTTGTTACAGATGCCGGGAGCAAGCGCTCTCGTCGCGCTCTCCAACATCTGATTAGATCTGGTTGTCCTAATTTCGACACTTATTTCTGACATGAAACGCCCGAGATGATAAGGGTGACGTTAGGACAAGCAGTGGGTAAAAAATGACTCCTCACAATGAACATGACGTGCACTCTATCCTTCTTCCCAAAAAGAAGGCTGGGATTGGCGCACGTCTGCGGACCTATTTTCTGACTGGTCTTGTTGTGGCCGCGCCAATATGGATCACGATCTATCTCACCCGCTGGTTCATCGAATATATCGACGGGTATATTGTGAGCTTTTTGCCTGACCAATATCACCCTGATAAACTGCTGCCGTTTACCCTTCCGGGACTCGGCGTGGTCGTGGTTCTCGTGGGATTGACCCTTTTGGGCGCCCTAACTGCCAATTTCTTTGGTCGGCGCATTTTGAGTTTGGGTGAACGGCTTGTCGATCGAATGCCTGTGGTGCGCAACATCTACAATGCGCTCAAACAGATATTCGAGACGGTCATCTCGCAAGATGGCGATTCATTTCGTGAAGTGGGGCTAATCGAATACCCGCGACGCGGTCTCTATGCACTGGTTTTTGTCACGACACAGACCAAAGGTGAGGTTTTGGACAAAGCCTCTACGGATGAGAAGCTCACAAGTGTGTTTTTGCCCACAACGCCAAACCCAACATCAGGGTTCTTGTTGTTCGTTCCAAAATCAGACATCACGATCATGGATATGAGCGTCGAAGATGCCGCGAAACTCATCATCTCAGCAGGGCTCGTTGAGCCTCCGCACACGAATGGTGGCACGACGAGCGATCAACCGGAATCCAGATAGCGGATCGCATCATCGCGTTCGAACAAATAAAGCAGGGTGCGCAACGCCTTGCCTCGCTCCGTTTTGAGTTCCGGGTCCTGTCCCAGTATCAATCGCACATCGTCGTGAGCCGTCACCAATAAGTTGGCATGTGCAATTGGGTCGGCGAGCCGAAAATCTGGCAAGCCACTTTGACGGGTGCCTAGAACTTCTCCGGCGCCGCGCAGTTTCAAATCTTCTTCGGCGATGACAAAACCATCTTCGGTCTCGCGAAGGATGTTAATGCGCGCTTTGGCAGTCGCGCCTAGGTTTCCATGATAGAGCAACAAGCAGCTTGATTTACCTGTCCCGCGCCCCACGCGCCCCCTGAGCTGGTGAAGCTGAGACAGACCAAACCGTTCAGCGTGTTCAATCACCATTATAGTGGCTTCAGGTACATCGACACCGACCTCAATCACCGTGGTCGCAACGAGAACCGTCAACTCACCTGACTGGAAGCGTGACATGGTTTCATCTTTTTCTGCGGCCTTCATGCGGCCGTGCACAAGTCCGACTTTGTCTCCAAACAATTTTTTTAAGGCGATTGCCCGGTCTTCGGCGGCAGCCACATCCAGATGCTCGGATTCTTCGACAAGCGGGCAGACCCAATAAACCCGCGCACCATTGGTCAAAGCGCGACCGACAGCTTCGATAACCTCGTCTAGTCTCGTGAGGGGGAGCGCCCGTGTGGCAATGGGCTGACGACCCACTGGTTTCTCCATCAAGCGTGTAACATCCATGTCCCCATAGTGAGTGAGTGATAAGGTGCGCGGAATAGGGGTTGCGGTCATCACAAGCACGTCAGCGGGGATGCCGCCTTTGGTGGAAAGCTGGAGGCGCTGATGCACGCCAAAGCGATGTTGCTCATCAACCACCGCAAGGGCGAGATCTTTGAAATCAACATCCCCCTCAAAAATTGCATGAGTGCCAATAAGAACATCAATGTCGCCAGATTTCAGATCATCCAAAAGTGCCTGACGCTTTTTGCCTTTTTCGCGTCCGGTCAGCACCTCCAAACGAATGCCCACAGCGTCACACAGTGGACTTAGGCTTTTGCCATGTTGTCTCGCCAGAATTTCTGTTGGAGCCATCATGGCGCCTTGTGCGCCGGTCTCCACAGCATTAAGCATGGCCATGAGTGCCACCAAGGTCTTGCCGCTGCCGACGTCGCCTTGCAGAAGTCTCAGCATTCGCTTTCCAGAGCTCATGTCGCCATATATTTCGGCAAGCGCCATGGTTTGGGAGGACGTGAGTTTGAACGGCAGTTCTTTCAATACCAGATTGCGCAACTTGCCGTCGCCTTTTGTGGCACGGCCTTTGCGCCCACGCATCCTGGTGCGGACTAAGCCAAGTGCCAGCTGACTTGCTAATAATTCGTCATAGGCCAGGCGGGCCCGCGCCGGGGCAGTGATGGCCAAATCACTTTCGCTCTCTGGTGCATGCGCGAGAGCCAGCGCTTCCTTCCAAGACGGAAAGCTTTCCTGCGCAAGCCAATGTTGTTCTTGCCATTCGGGCAAATCTGGAACGAGAGCCAAAGCGCCGCGCACGGCCTTCGACATGACCTTGAGGGAGACGCCTGCTGTGAGATGATAAATCGGTTCGATAAGCGGCATTTCACTGATATTATCAGTGCTGACGATATGATCTGGATGAGACATTTGCGGCTCACCTTGATAATACTCAACGCGTCCGCTGATGATGCGTTGACTTCCTTCTGGAAGCACATTTTGTAAATAATCCTGCCGGGGGCGAAAAAAAATGAGTTGCATATCACCCGTTTCATCAGACACATGCACCCGGTAAGGCATCTTCTTGTTGCGTGGCACGATGTGAGAGCCGACTTCGACCTGCAATGTGGCGATCTCCCCATCAAGCGTCTGAGCAATATGCGGACGATTACGCCGGTCAATGAGCCCAAACGGCAAATGCCAGCACAAATCAATCACGTGCGCCCCAACGGGCTTTTCCAACAGCTTTTCCAGCCTTGGACCAATGCCAGGCAAGCGCGAAGTAGGCGCAAATAAGGGAAATAGGACTTCGGGCCGCATGATATCTCTGGGGTTCGGTTGACTGAACGCTATCATACCGATACCGGTGCCCTTGGCCTACCCGAAGATGTGATTTTCCCGACACTCATCCGGGCTGACAGGAGGCCTCGAAACGTATATATCCCGTGCACACGAATTTTGAGGAATATCCATGAGCGACGAGACCCTGGCTGTGCGCCGGAAGCGCCTACGATTCCGAGCCTGGCATCGAGGGACAAAAGAAATGGATCTCATCATGGGGAAGTTTGCAGATACCCATATTGAGGCGCTAGATAAAGCTGGCCTCGACCAATTCGAAGCATTGTTGGAAGAGGCGGATGACACGGTCTATGGTTGGATCGCCAAACGCACACCTGTGCCTGAAGAATTCAACAGTGAGATCTATAAACGATTGTGCCTGCTGGACTTCATGGGCGACATTCCTTCTTTCCCTCACAAAGACTGAGTAAGCACCTGTGACGCTCCAAGACCGCATTCTGACAGCACCAGGCACATTGACCGTTGGCGAAACGCCAGAAGGCTATGACGCGCTTGTCATTGCCGACCTTGTGCGCGCTGGCGATAGTCAAATGCTGCTACACATCGCGCGCGATGACGCGCGGCTTGCTGCCCTTGCGGAGACACTTGCTTTTTTTGCACCTGATATTGAGGTCCTACGGTTTCCTGCTTGGGACTGCCTACCTTATGACCGCGTGTCCCCTCAATCGGAAATTGTCGCTCACCGCATGGCAACCCTCGGACGGCTGATAAAACCATCCGCCAATAACAAACCGCGCGTCGTGCTGACAACCATCAACAGTGCCTTGCAGCGCGTGCCGCCGCGCGAATTGGTAGAAGAGGGAACATGGTCTGCGGGAATAGGTGATCGGATCGATCTTGATCAGTTGACCGGTTACTTGACGGTCAATGGTTATGCCCGAACTGGCACTGTGCGCGAGCCAGGTGAGTTTGCCGTGCGCGGCGGAATTGTCGATCTGTTTCCACCGGATGGGGACACGCCGCTGCGCCTCGATCTGTTTGGCGATACGCTGGATGCCATTAGGACTTTCGATCCTGAGAACCAACTGACAGTTGGGAAACTGACGCGCATCGAGCTGGTGCCTGTCAGCGAGATACATTTGGACGCTGATGCCATCCGCCGGTTCAGGGCAGGTTATGTGGCGGCATTCGGCGCTGTATCAGACGCGGACCCGCTGTATGAGGCAGTGAGTGAAGGACGCAAGCATCACGGCATGGAGCATTGGTTACCTCTGTTCCATGAGCACCTAGATACGCTTTTCGACTATCTACCAGATATGATGATGACAGAAGATCAGCTGGTGAACGACGCCAGAACAGCGCGGCTGGAGCTCATCACTGACTATTTTGAAGCGCGTGAAAATGCTCTGAAGATGAAAAACCTGGAAGGCACCGCCTTCAAGCCGCTTCCTCCCGAAACGCTCTATCTGAACGACACTGAATGGCGAGCGGCGATTTCAGATCGGCGTGTGCGCATTTTTACACCCTTTGCGACACCTGAAAGTGACAGCGTCATAAACCTTGGCGCAAAAGAAGGCCGCAACTTTGCGCCTGAACGCCAGCAGGATGGCACCAATATCTTCGACGCACTCGGTGGCCATATCAAAGGCTTGCGGGCATCACGCAAACGGATTGCCATCGCCAGTTGGAGCGTTGGTGCTAGAGAACGGCTGTTGGGCGTTTTGAGCGACCACGGCGTCACAGGCTGTGTGGTCACGGACGATTGGGCCAGTGTGCTGGCCAGTAATCCAGCAACTGTACATCTGCTCGTCTTGGGCCTGGAAACAGGCTTTTCTACCGACGAACTTGCCATCATCAGTGAGCAAGATGTGTTGGGCGACAGACTTGTCAGGCGACATAGAAAGAAACGTGCAGACAACTTCCTAAAAGAGGCCTCAAGCCTAAGTGCGGGCGATGTGGTTGTGCATATTGATCACGGCATCGGTCGTTTTGATGGTCTGCAAACAATTGACGTGGCGGGCGCTCCGCATGATTGCCTCGTTATTCTCTACCATGGTGGCGACAAACTGTTCCTTCCAGTTGAAAACATCGAGCTTCTATCACGCTACGGGTCAGACGATACTGTCGTGCAGATGGACCGCCTGGGCGGCACGGGTTGGCAAGCGCGCAAAGCAAAACTCAAAGAACGCATCACAGAGATGGCCGGTGAGCTGATCAAAATCGCGGCCGCCCGTGCTCTTAAAACGGCACCTCGTATTCTGCCACAAGATGGTGCTTATGATGAGTTTTGCGCGCGGTTTCCGTTTGAAGAAACAGAAGACCAATTGTCCTCTATTGAAGCGGTGATGGAAGACTTGGCGCTTGGCCGCCCGATGGATCGCCTTGTCTGTGGCGACGTTGGTTTTGGCAAAACAGAGGTGGCCCTGCGAGCCGCGTTCCTGACAGCGTTGGAGGGGAAACAGGTCGCCCTTGTCGTTCCAACAACCTTGTTAGCACGCCAACACCACAGAACCTTTGTTGACCGCTTCAAAGGCCTGCCTGTGCGTATTGGCAGACTTTCTCGATTAGTGAGTGCAAAAGAAGCAAGCACGACACGCGAGGAACTTACATCGGGCCAGCTCGACATCGTTATTGGAACCCACGCGCTTCTCGCCAAGAGCATCAAATTCAAAGACTTGGGACTGGTCATAGTAGACGAGGAACAGCGTTTCGGCGTTGGGCACAAGGAACGCCTGAAGCAACTGCGCACCGATGTTCACGTCCTCACACTTACGGCAACACCTATTCCGCGCACTCTACAACTTGCCTTGTCAGGTGTGCGTGAGCTTTCAATTATCGCAACGCCACCCGTTGACCGGTTGGCGGTTCGGACCTATGTCACACCTTTCGATCCTGTGGTGGTCCGCGAAGCAATTTTGCGTGAACACTACCGGGGCGGGCAGAGTTTTTACGTCTGTCCTCGTATCAAGGACCTTGCCGAAATTGAAGAATTTCTCCGTGATCACATTCCCGAGGTAAAATTTGTTACGGCCCACGGTCAAATGAGCCCCAGTGAGCTTGAAGACAAAATGACGGCCTTCTATGACGGGCAGTATGATGTTCTGCTTGCCACGACGATTGTGGAATCTGGACTTGATATTCCTGCGGCGAACACATTGATTATTCACCGTGCGGACATGTTCGGCCTGGCTCAGCTCTATCAGTTGCGGGGCCGGGTCGGCCGTTCCAAATCCCGTGCCTACGCCTATCTCACAACGCCAGCCACGCATTCCCTAACCGCCAATGCAGAGAAACGCTTGCGTGTCCTTCAGTCCCTAGATAGCCTTGGGGCTGGTTTTACACTCGCCAGTCATGATCTCGATATTCGCGGCGCCGGTAATTTGCTCGGTGATGAGCAATCCGGACACATTCGCGAAGTTGGCTATGAGCTGTATCAGGAAATGCTGGAGGAGGCCGTGGCCCAACTTCGTGGTGAAGAGGGCGAAGGTTCTGAACATTGGTCACCGCAGATCAATGTGGGTACGCCCGTTCTGATCCCCGATCATTATGTGACCGATCTGGATGCGCGCATGGCGCTATATCGACGCTTGAGCCAAGTGGAAACCCGCACAGATATCGACGGTTTTGCAGCAGAGCTGATAGATCGCTTCGGCCCATTGCCAGATGAGGTGGACTCTTTGCTCAAGATTGTTGAGATCAAAGGCTTTTGTCGCGCGGCTGGCATCGAGAAAATTGATGCCGGACCAAAAGGCGGGGTGCTTACCTTCCGAGAAAACCTGTTTTCCAATCCGGCTGGACTGGTAGAGTTCATCAATGACGAGCGTGACCGGGCTAAACTTCGGCCCGACCACAAATTGGTTTTCAAACGCGCCTGGGACCTGCCAGAAGATCGTTTGGATGGGGCTTTCAAACTCGCCAAGAAGCTCGCGGACATCGCACGAGAGAAAATTTAAGCGGTTTGCGCCTCAACTAGTCTCGTTTGCACACGTGTGAAGACCTTCGTCAGCGTTTCTACGTCTTGTGCGCCCACAACCGAGAACTTGTTTTCAAAGAGGAAACAGGGCACGCCCGTGATGCCCATTTCTCGGGCCATGTGATCTTCATATTCGATTTGCTTGCGGTCGGCATCACCTGCCAGAAGTTCCTTTACAAGCGTGATTTCCATGCCAACATCTGTTGCCACTTCGATCAACACTTCGTCTTTGCCGACATCTTCACCTTCTTCAAAATAGCGTTTGAAGAGCAGTTCAACAGCTTCCAGTTGAACGCCAGCGGTGCCAGCCCATTTGACAAGGCGATGGCTGTTCAATGTGTTGGGCGACCTTTTGATTTTGTCGAATGCAAAATTGATGCCTTCTACCTCACCCAGTTCGGCGATCATTTTTCCGGCTTCTTTGGCGCGCTCTATACCAAACTTACGCTCGTAGTATTTGGCCCGGTCCACGCCCTCAGCCGGGATCGTCGCATCCAACTGGTAGGGCCGCCAGGAGACGTTTATGTCCACGTCCTTGCGGTCCCAAGACGTCAGGGCTTTGTCGAGCCGTCTTTTGCCGATGTAACACCAGGGGCATACTGTGTCTGAAATAACGTCTAGTTGCATGAGAAGCTCTTCTATACTGAATTTCGGTTGGACTGAGTATGACGCGACAGTGCATGAGACGCAAAAAATGGTGTTTCACAAGAACTTGACTGACCGTCGTGCCGTCTTAGGATGCGCTGAAACTCGTAAAAAGAGAGAAACTTATGACCATCAAACCCGCAGCGCCTCAGGATTTGACCGGAAAAACTGCCATTGTGACCGGCGCCACAAGTGGCCTTGGTCGACGATTTTCCGAGGTGCTCTCATCTGCTGGTGCTGCAGTCGCTATTACAGGGCGCCGCGTAGATCGCCTAGAAGAACTCGCTGCGGAAATTGAGAAAACAGGTGGCCGTGTTCTACCTGTGCAATTGGATGTCACCGACGTTCATTCCATTGAACAATGCGTTCATACCGTTCAAACTGAACTGGGTCACATCGATGTACTCGTCAATAATGCTGGCATGAATATTCAATCAAGTGCTGTGGATTTGAAGCCGGAAGATTTTGACACACTCATGTCAACAAACTTGCGCGGGGCGTTCTTCATGGCGACCAATGTCGGAAAGCGGATGATCGAACGCGGCGAAGGTGGCAGTATAGTCAATATCGCGTCGATTGGCGCACATACAGTACTGCCCAGCCTCGCTGCCTATTGCATGTCAAAAGCCGCTGTGGCGATGATGACCAGGTCGCTGGCCCACGAGTGGGCGCGCCACACAGTCAACGTGAATGCTCTGTGCCCTGGTTTCATTGAAACAGAACTCAATGATGAATGGTTTGGGACAGAAGGTGGCCAAAAACAAATCAAGTCATGGCCCCGTCGTCGCCTGGGTGACGAAACAGATTTGGATGGCATGTTGCTATTGCTGGCATCAAAACAGGGGCGGCTGATGACGGGGTCCGTGATCACCATTGATGACGGTCAATCGCTTTAAGCCTCAGACCACTTTCGAATAGGTTTCAGCTAATACGCGACGCAAAAGCTTACCGTTTGCAGAGCGTGGCAGGTGCTCGACGAACATAACTTCACGCGGACATTTGTAAGCTGCAAGATGTTTGCTTGCGTGCGTCAATATTGCGGAGGCATCCACGTCATCTGCGTCTTTAGGGACAATAAAGGCGGCGATGACTGAAATGTCGGCCTTCACCGCCAACTCACAGACAGCGGCCTCAGCGACATTTGAATGTGCAGCCAGCACCGTTTCAACTTCCAATGGCGATACGCGGTAACCCATGGCATTCATCACATCGTCAGCCCGGCCTTCGTACCAAAGGTAACCATCCTCATCGAAGCGCGCGAGATCGCCGCCGACAAACCAATCACCACGACGGACGCTTTCGTCTTCCTCCGGTCGGTTCCAATAGCGCAGCATAAGGCCTGGGTCAGAGCGATGGATTGCCAACAGGCCGGTTTCTCCCTGTGGGAGCGGCGTTGCGCCACTTTCAACATCCAAAACAGCGATGGCACGGCCTGCTTGCGGTTTTCCCGGACTGCCAACACGTATTTCCATAGAGGGCCCAGTCGATACGTAGGTTGAGCATTCACTCATTCCGAGAGCTTCATACAATTCGGTTCCCGTCGCCGCACGCCAGTTTCGCAACAGTGTTTCCGATAGCGCTTCACCAGCCGTCAGCCCATGGCGGAAATTTGAAAGGTCAGTATCGGTCAGATCACAATATTTGAGCACCTGGCGATAGAGAGATGGGACCGCGGCGAAGAGAGTTGCTTTATGCGCCTCGAGCAATCGGGGCCAAACTTGAATATCCTTTTTACCGGTATAGAGCACTGTCGTTGCCCCATTGGCCCACGGGTCCGTTAGGCCAACACCCAATGTATAGGTCCAATTGAAAGCGCCAGCGTGCAGCACCACGTCGTCTGGAGATATCCCGTACCATCCTTGATACATAGGTCGGCGGCCCCACGCAGCACGGTGGGCGTGCAAAACACCCTTAGGCTTGCCACTGGTGCCAGACGTGTAAACCAGATAAGCCGGATCGTCGGCGAGCGTATCGACAAATTGGTTCAATGGCGCATGCTTCATAAGTTCTGACACTGTGAGCTCATCAAAACAGATAGCGCTGCCAGTCTCCATCTTGAGATCTGAGGACACGGCGATGCCACGCGCACCACAATCGGCAAACAGGAAACCGGCTTCTTCATTTGTAAGTTGTGTTGAAGTGGGGAGCGGCACTATGCCTGCAGCCAAAGCACCAAAAAACAAAAGAGCGTATGCGCTCGTGTTGGGCAGGCGGATCATCAATCTGTCACCTGGTTTCAACCCGGCCTCTTGCAATCCGCTCGCGACCCGGCGAACGGTTTCCTCAAGTTCCCCATAGGTCCAACGTTCGCCTGCCGTTGCGTCAGCGGATGGGTCATCAACAACAATCAATGCGACTTTGTCCGGATTGCGGGAGGCATTTTCAGCTAGGCAATAGCGCGCCATGTTGAATTGACGTGGCGGCTTTGGTGCTGAATAGGCTATGGGCGGATCACTGCTTGTCATAGGCTTCGGTCTATAGTGGTATGGACAAAATGCCAAGAGGCAGGCGTTTGTACGTGTGGGGGCGTAGAACCGGAATGAGTGAGCCAGTGCTACAGGTGAAGGCTGGCGGACTGACACCAGAAGGCTATCAAATGTTAGCCCAGGCTGTCGGTTGGGAACACCGTAGCATTGCGCAAGCACGCGATCTAATCATAAATGCGCGTCACTCTGTAACCGCTTGGCGCGGCGAGACACTCGTGGGTATGGGGCGCTCAACTGGCACAGGTGCCCGCTATGCGCATCTCGTCGATATAGCGGTCCTACCTGACAGCCACGGGATGGGTGTTGGCAGCGCTTTGATGGCTCATCTTTTGAAGCTTGTGGACCATGAAACCAGTGAGGATGCCACCGTCACTTTGCATGCCATACCTGGTGCAGAGGCGTTTTATACAAGATTTGGTTTTCAGGGCTCTCAGAGCCCAGGTCTGATGACACGAAGCAGAACATAACAGGCGAGGGAGCCCCTGCGTAAGTTGTCACTCGAGAGCAAAGGCAGGCGCAGTACCTTCCAACCGAGACAAACTCGGAGTAAAATCAAGGCTAAACATTCGCCAAAATTGGCATAGGAAATCAAGGAGACGCACTAATGGGTAAAGGGCCACTGTCAGGTGTAAAGGTTGTTGAGTTCGCAGGAATTGGGCCGGGACCCTTCTGCGGCATGCTCTTGGCTGACATGGGCGCCGACGTCGTGCGTATCGACCGCAAAGGCGGTGGCGGCGGCTCCAAATATGAAGTCAGCGCGCGTGGCCGTCGTTCGATTGCGATGAACTTGAAAAAACCAGAAGCCGTGGAAGCTGTTCTGAAGTTAATCGAAGGCGCGGACATGTTGCAGGAAGGCTTTCGTCCTGGAGTGATGGAACGTCTTGGCCTGGGTCCTGATGTCTGTCTGGCGCGCAATGCAAAGCTGGTTTACGGACGCATGACCGGCTGGGGTCAGTATGGCTCTTTAGCAAAAGCTGCGGGTCACGACATCAACTACATCTCCATTACAGGTGCATTGCACGCCATTGGCCGCCCGGGCGAAAAACCAGTGCCTCCTCTTAACCTGGTCGGCGACTTCGGTGGGGGCGCTCTTTACCTGGCACTCGGCATGGTATCAGCGCTCGTCAGCGCTCGCGCCACGGGGCAAGGACAGGTGGTTGACGCCGCGATGACAGATGGCTCGGCTTCGCTCATGTCTATGTTCTTTGGGTTCACGGCGTCTGGCATGTGGAAGCCGGATCACGGCACAAACCTGCTTGATGGCGGTGCGCACTTCTATGACACTTATGAAACGTCAGATGGCAAATGGATTTCTATTGGCTCTATTGAACCGCAATTTTATGCGCTACTGCGCGATGCAGCTGGTCTTACCGATGAGCTTTGGGATTCTCAAATGGATCAGTCCAAATGGCCAGAAATGAAGACCAAAATTGAAACAGTTTTCAAAACCAAAACTCGTGACGAATGGTGTGCAATTATGGAAGGCACTGATATTTGTTTTGCACCAGTGCTGGCTCTCGACGAAGCGATGGATCATCCGCACAACAAAGAACGCGAAACTATTGTCGAAATTGATGGTGTCAAACAACCCAACATTGCACCGCGTTTCTCCGGCACGCCTTCTGAAATTCAGGGTCCGCCTCCCTCCATTGGCCAAAATAATGATGATGCCCTGGCTGACTGGGGTTTCTCAGCAGATGAAGTTGAGGCTTTAAAAACATCAGAAGCAATCTGAGTAAAAGGGTCAGACTTTCATGTCAGCACTTCCAGGCACGACGGGGCGTCGGCGTATCTATTTGATGCGCCACGGTCATGTTGATTATTTCGGCAAAGAAATTCGGGCGGCGGGAGGCGATTTTTCCGTCGTCCCTTTAACCCCACTCGGGCGAGAACAAGCTATTGCCGCAGGGCTTGCTCTTTCGCACGTGAGGTTCGATAGAGCGGTTTGTTCAGGCTATCCAAGAACACAACAAACCGCAGAGCTTGTCTTGGCCGGCCAAACTGACAATTTAGTGCCTAATCTGGAGGTGGATGCCGGGCTGGTGGAAGTGCATGGTGGCACCTACAGTAATGAGGTGAAAAGTCGTGCAGACATGGCTGCAAAAATGACTTTTCATTTTGAAACAGCTGGTGAACCAGGCGCCACAATGCTTCCAGGCGGTGAAGTCTTTGCCGATGCGATGGACCGTTCCGTGGCCTCCATCACGCGGCTCTTGTCGGAACCCAATTGGCACACAATGCTCATTGCAGCCCATGAAGGCATCAACCGACTCATTCTTGGCTGGGCCTGCGGGGGTGGTTTGAAAGCTGTGAAGGCGTTTGAACAAGATACTGCCTGCATCAACATGTTGGATTTTGACATGGTGCCGATAGACAGTGGCGACACAAAAATAGAGCGCGCCATGATCAAGGCAGTCAATTTGACGCCCTATAATTACGTGAAATACGGCATGAATATGAACAGCCTTGAAGCCATTTTTGCGCGGGAACCCCGCTAATCCTTTGGTGGTTTTCTGGTCCCGTGACAGACGTTCTGTGTGCTGTTAGGGTTTTCTAACAACATTTGGAGGAGGCTCAGGATGGGACGCGAATTACACGGCACCGTTGACCACCTGAATGAAATCAAAACACCAGCCCCAACGATCAAAGGTTTTCACCATATCGCCTATCGTTGTCGCGACGCGGAAGAAACCAAGAAATTTTATGGTGATATTCTTGGACTAAAACCTGCCGCGGCGCTCGCATTCGATAAAGATCCGGGTGGGGCTGATCGACCGTTCATGCACCTGTTCTTTGAAATGGCTGACGGAAATTACATTGCTTTCTTTGATGCTCCAAACAACGCAGCAGACGATCAATTCAATATCAAGGACGGTATAGAGGATTACCACTTCGCGTTTGAAGTGGAGACCATGGAAGAACAAAAGAAATTCATGGATCGTCTAGCAGAAGCCAAGGTCCCTTGTGCAGGGCCTATCAATCATGAATTCTGCCATTCGATTTACTTCTTCGATCCGAGTGGGCTCGCCTGCGAAATAACGGTGCGCGATGCACGCCACGACGAAATTCTTGGCAAGGAAGCAAACAAGATGGAGGCCCACATCCGTCAGTGGGAAACCAAAACAAGGGCTATCAAGCAAGCGCGGTTGGATCTTTTTGCTGCTGACTAAACCCGTGCTTCCGGCCAAAGCCTTAGGAAGTTTTCTGCATAGAAGTTACTTTTGTTGCTTTCGGGGCGGTCGGCTAGGTATTTTTCAAACTTCCGGATCGGATCACGTCCGCCTTCAACATGCGGATAGTCACTGCTGAACAGATAAAGCTCGTCGTTAGAAATATCGATCAGCTTTGACACGTCTTCATGGGGGAATGGCGTGAACCCCATCTGCTGGGTTAATTGTTCGGATGGTTTCCGGTTAAAACGAATGGACTCATCTACACGGCTGTAGATTTTTGTGATGTCGTCGAGACGCTTCAGCATTTCAGGGACCCAACCAGCGCCCAGTTCAACGGCTGCACCGCGAAGGCCCGGGTGACGCTCAAAAACACCATCCATCACCATCATGCTGACAAAGGTTTCCGGCGGCTGATGCATCAGTGCCGCGTCTTTGCTGCGTACGTTCTCACCGCCGCCCATCCAGTCTTTAACTGCTTTGCGACCATTATTGCTCCAGGACTTCAATGCCTGAAGTGGAGAGCCCCCCACGTGCAACACAAATGGCGTGCCGCTTTCTGCAAGGCGTGCCCAGAAAGGTTCCAAATCCACATGACCGGGCGCGAAGCCGATGGGAGAGCGGTGCGGTATCCAAATGGCTTCCATGGCGTTCTCAAGCGCGAACTCCAACTCCTCAATCGCGCAAACCGGATCGTCGAGTGGGATAACACCCACGCCCATCAACCGCGCATCATCAGAACAAAAGTCAGCCATGTGGCGGTTGTGCGCACGGGTCGCGCCATAACGCAGGCGTGAGGTCGTTTTGGAACTTGGGTGAAATGGCAGGGCAACACTATGAGTGGCAAAAACCAATTGTTTTTTGAAACCCAACATGTCCATTGCCGTGGTGCGATCCTTTGCATTGAACGCGCCCAAGGCCTGAATTTCTTTGGAAGTATTGATGAGCGTATCGCCAAGATCGACCATCTGCTGCACATGTTCAGCACTGTGGAGACCGCCCTGGTTCATAATCTCGGCGACTTCTTCGTCGGTCACCAATGAGGCGCTATAGCTAACCTCGGGCATCTCATCACGCAAATTTGGATCAGCATAAGCTTTCAGGAAATTTGGCAACTCCATGATGTGGCTATCAGCATCATAGAATGGACGATTGTCTGGTACGTAAGTCATGAACGGCTCCCCCCGATTTGCCGTCAGTTTGATGCAGATTTTCTCGCAAGGATAGGCCTAAGTGATCCGCTACTTCACGCGTTCGCATATTCGCGTTTTAGCCGGTCGAGCAAATCCCTAACAGGTTCTACTTTATCGATAACCCCCACACCGTGACCGGCAGACCAGGTATTTGCCCAGCGCTTTGCTCCCGATTGTGGGTCTGTAAAATCAATTTCTGGATTGTTGGCTAACGCATCAGGGTCAATGCCAGCGCGAACGAGGGAGGGACGCAGCCAATTGGCATGAACACCTGTTATGGCATTTGTATGAACCAAATCATCAATCGTGCTTTCGACCAACATCTGCCGGTAATCCTCGTGGGCCAAGCTCTCCCTCGTTGCGATAAAGCGGGTGCCCATATAGGCGAGGTCTGCGCCCAGCACCACGGCCGCCTTGATACCACGCCCGCCTTGATACCACGCCCGTCTGAGATGCCGCCGCCGAGGACAACCGTTCCATCGAAAAATTCGCGGACGGCTGGCACAAATGAAAAGCCCGTCATGTTGCCCGTGTGGCCACCAGCACCGGCAGCGACAAGCACCAAGCCATCGACGCCAGCTTCAGCCGCATTGCGCGCGAAACGCACAGAGTTAACATCTGCGAAAACAATGCCTCCGTAATTGTGCACACGTTCGACAATTTTTCGTGGACTTCCCAAGGCGGTGATGACAAGCGGCACTTTGTATTTTTGATTAGCGCCAAGTCTTCATCCAAACGCGCATTGGACGGATGAACGACAATGTTGGCCGCAAAAGGAGCCGCGCCCTCAACGCTTTCTGTGCGCCCCGAAATATCATCTAACCATTCATCCAGCGCTGACAGCGTGCGCGCATTTGGGGTAGGGAAGCTACCGATTATTCCCTCGCGGCATGCGGCCACAACGAGGTCTGGACCTGAAACCAGGAACATGGGTGCTGCAATGAGGGGAAGGGCGCATTTGCCTTCTAGCTGATGGGGAAGAGGCAAACCTATTCCTCCATCCACCAAGTGTTCGCTCGATATCCATATAGAGATGTTGTTTCGGGTTGTTTGACGTGCGACCAAAAGGCAACCCATTGTTCTGGTTGATGATAGAGCGGAATAACATAGTCACCAGACAATAGGACCCGATCAAGAGCCCGAACAGCCGCTACGAAATTTTCACGGCCTCGAGCCTCCAACATGGCAGAAATCATCCCGTCGATCGCAGGTTCTTTTACGCCCATGTAATTGCGCGTGCCGTCGTGGTCAGCGCTATCACCACCCCAATAAAAGCTTTGCTCATTTCCAGGAGAGAGAGACGCGTACCAAAAATTGAAAATCATATCGTAGTCATAAGTTTGACGAAGCTGCTGGTATTGGCTCGAGTCCACATAGCGAACACTGCCTGTCACACCAATACTTTTGAGCGCAGTTGAAAAATTCAATGNCAAGCCGTTGATCTTCTGGACTGGCGACAGTGATTTCAAACGATAAAGGTTCTGTCGTTTGAGCNTTCACCATGACCTGATCTTTGATGATCCATCCAGCTTCACTCAAAGCAGAAATAGCGGCACGGCGGTTTTGGCGATTGCGTTCTGTGCCATCGCTTACGGGCGCGACGTAACCACTCTCCAGAACTGCGGAGCTNACTACGCCTGGGTATTGTTCCAATAAGGCAAGTTCGGCTTCTGTCGCTGCCATCCCCGTGCTGGCAAGTTCTGACCCGTCGTAGAAACTCTGAGTGCGTTGGTAGGCATCGTAATAGAAATTTGCATTGACCCATTCGAAATCGAAAACAAGACCAATTGCTGCACGCATTTTTTGATCGTTGAAAATCGGACGACGCGTGTTGAATACGAGCGCGCGCATGCCAGACGGTGTGGACTTTGTGAAACTTTGCAAAATGATGCGGCCATCTCGCACTGCCGGAATGTCGAAACCTGTTGACCAACGGGTTGGATCGTCCTCCGGTCGCACATCATATAAGCCCGCTTTGAAAGCTTCAAAGGATGTATTTGCATCACGGAAATACTCGTAAGTGATGCTATCGAAATTGAAATGGCCACGGTTGACCGGCAAATCACGTCCCCAATAGTTTTCGGAGCGCGAATAGACCAAACGTGCACCTGGATCTATTTCGCTGACTGTATA
>JGI24723J26617_10001043_pt1 | contig 25332 bp, 23 predicted proteins | sample Cruoilmetagenom6_FD_26617 | JGI IMG/M metagenome (IMG submission 26617)
TCTCTCCTCCGACGCCAACTATGTGACCTCTGAGGTTCAAACTGTTCCGCTTTCGCGAACGTTTGGTGACGTCACGATCTGAAGTCGTTTGAAACTGCTTTTGTTTTTGTCCTTTAGACATGATGACCCCCCGGCCGCTCAGTCGCGCGCAGCTGAGCAAAACATTCGCGTTTGCGGGTTTTGACGTTATTGTTGTGGCTGGACATTTTGCTGGTGGCAAACAGGTCTTGGCTGAGATCATTGAATAAATGGGGGTAGGGGATGCGTTGGATTTACGGAATTGCGCTGTTAGTTTTGGTGGCTGCTGGGGGTGGCTTCTGGTATGTGCAATCCCTGCTGATGGCGCCTATGTTTTCTGAAGACGCGTTGGAGAAAATGCAACTCGATGCGTCCGAGCAAAATGAAGGTGCGTTCGTTCAGCCTGCGCCCCAGGCCGCTCAGTATCCGTCCGCGAACCCATTGAATAACGCCTATTTTGGCGATCTGCACAGCCATTCCAACCTGTCATTTGATTCATACATTTTTGGAAATCGCATCTCGTTGGATGAGGCCTACCTCATTGCCCGGGGCAAAGCCGTTGAAGGCGCCTGGGGCGAACTGCTCCAACTCTCTGTGCCGCTCGACTTTGCGGCCGTGACCGACCATGCGGAAGGGTTTGGCTTGTTTGAAGCCTGCGATGCGGAGAACGCCTCGGCTGGTCTGCAGGAATTTTGCGCCCGTTTTGAAACGCCAAACGCCAGTTTCTTCTTGTCGCTGCGAGACGAGGGTCAGCGACGTCCCCCCCAACGAACGACGTGGGGTGATGGCGAGACGGTGACGGCGAGCCAGGCACGCACGACCTGGGCGAAAATTGTCGAGGTAGCAAACCGGCACAATGTGCCAGGCGAGTTCACAACCTTCGCAGCCTATGAATACTCACCGCCGTTGCCCGACCGTGGAAAAATCCACCGCAACATTATCTTCCGCAATGGAACGGTTCCCTCTGACGCCGTGTCGGCTTACGACGCGCGTACGGAGCTCGACCTGTGGCGCATGTTGTCTGAGACGTGTGAGGCACCGTGTGATTTCCTCACCATTCCCCACAATCCAAACAAAACCTGGGGCTTGGCCTTTGCCAGCCATACGATTGATGGCGACGTCTACACAGAAGACGATTGGAAAATGCGCGACGCCGTTGAACCCATCGTCGAGACCTTTCAGATCAAGGGCAATTCGGAGTGTAGTTTGGGTTTTGGGGCNACAGACGAGGAATGNGGTTTCGAACAGTTCTTGCCCGTTTGTGAGGACGGCCAAGTCACAGGATGCATTCTTCCAACATCCATGGTGCGAGATGGTTTGAAAATCGGCTTAGCGCTGGAAGAAGACCTTGGTTTCAATCCGTTGGATTTTGGAATGATCGGCAGCACCGATACTCATAATTCCAATCCAGGAGACACTGAGGAGTATGATTTTCGCGGTGCCTCCGCGTTTTTTTCCGGGACGGCCAATATGCGCCGAATAGGGTTAGGCGGCGGGCGTAATGCAAGCCTTCGAAATCCCGGCGGGCTGGCTGTCATCTGGGCACCTGAGAACACGCGCGACGCTTTGTTTGACGCCATGGAACGCAAGGAAGTCTATGCCACCAGCGGCACGCGCATTCGATTGCGGTTCTTTGCCGGTCACGGCTATGACGAAAACTTGTTGAGTATCGATAACCCGGTTGAAACAGCTTATGCCCATGGGGTGCCCATGGGGGGCTCGTTGAACCCCAGCGGCAATGAAACGCCCGGCTTCTTTGTGTCGGCGCTGCGCGATCCCTTGAGCGCCCCTCTCGACCGCGTACAGATCGTGAAGGGATGGGTGGAAGATGGTGACGTTAAGGAGATCGTCTATGACGTCGCCTGTAGCGGAGGTCGCTCTGTTGACCCGGCCACGCGCCGGTGTCCGGCGTTGGCGGCTTCNGTCGATCTTACCAATTGTGCCATTGATCAGGATCAGGGAGCACCCGTTCTGAAAACCGTTTGGCACGATCCGGACTATCAGGCCGACCAACGGGCTTTCTATTACGCGCGCGTGGTTGAGGTATCGACCTGCCGGTGGTCCACCTATGACGCGCTGCGTCTGGGGCTCGCACCGGCTGATGATATACCAGCAACGATTACTGAAATGGCCTGGTCCTCTCCGATCTGGTTGAGTGCGCGTTGACTTTTCGTGCGGCAACNCCACGTGCTGAGNTGTTTCNGCTTTTCAACGCTGATTGCGACAGCTTGCCCAATCAAGCCGCTACGCTGTTTTTGGTTTTGAATGTGCGTCGCAGGTTCGGTTTGCAGGGAATGAGAGGGTGGCGGTTGTGCCGACACCCAATTCGCTTTCAAAAGCGAGTTCGCCGCCATGAAGGCCCATATGTTTTTGTACCAGCGTGAGACCCAATCCACTGCCTTCGAATTCACGTTCTAGAGTAGCGTCAACTTGGTAGAAAGCGTTGGTCAAATTTGGTAGGCAGTCTGCAGCAATCCCAATGCCTTCATCTTGCACTCGAAGCTGGATGCTTCCATCCATATTAAGGCTACCGCTTACCGTAATGTTTGACCCTGCATCAGAGAATTTCACAGCGTTGGAAAGCAGGTTCAACACCATCTGCTTAGCGAGACGAGGGTCGGCCCAGAGGAGGGGCAAATTATCGTCTTTGACTAGACTGATGTTTCGTTCACCTACAGCAGGCCAACCATCCGATAGTCTGCAAACAGAGTTGAATAATTCATCTATGTCTATTTCGTCTTCAATGAGTTCAAATTCGCCTGTTTCAATACGGGAGACATCCAGAATGTCATTCACAATGGAAAGCAGATGGCGTCCACTTGCCTCAATATCGCCTGCATAGCCGACATATTGATCAGAACCTAGTTTCCCAAACATTTGTTGGCGCATGATCTCAGAGAACCCAATGATCGCGTTTAAGGGGGTGCGCAGCTCGTGGCTCATATTTGCCAGGAATTGTGTTTTGGCGCTGTTGGCCGATATTGCTTCTTGAAGCGCGTTGTCTCTTTCCTGTTCCGCGTTTCGGCGTTGTGTGATGTCGCGAAATGTGAGGGTGTAGATTTGTCTTTGAGTTGTCTCCTCAGAGCTTTCTAGGTCCGATTGTGTAGCGACGAACTCGATAATTTTTGATGCACCAGAGGGGCTGCTAAATTGCAGTTCTTGCAATGCGCCTAGTTGCTCAAAAATTCCGGTGTCGAATTCATACTCGCCGCGTAAGCTCCAGTTTGAGAGTACGTCGGTGAGAGGGTGGCCCAAAAGATCCGCGTCATCATTGACCTCCAGNATTTGTTTTCCTGCAGCGTTGATAGTCTCGAGACGTTTGTCATTTCCCAAAATTATGATGCCATCGAAACTATCTTCGATGACGCGGTCAAACATTCTGCCGCGGTTTTCTTTCTCAGTTCGCTCAAGCGCCACTTGNTCGCGCCGTGCTTCCAGTTCTGATTTTGTAAAAGCAATTGCGACCACTATCGCGATCACAAGTACGGAGGCTGTGTCCATACTTATCGCTGAAAAATGTTGTAAGGAAAGTGCAAGTGCTTCTAAGAGGACGCAATAAATTGAAACGCTGATCAGGAAAATTGTTAAGCGTGTATATGCGCGTAGGGTGGACAATACCAACAAGGTGAGAAATATCAGGCCAATTGATACGAGTGCATTCGTCCGCCAAATCTCTCTATTTTGGAAGATGGTTTCGAACGCCAGTGCTTGCAGCACGGGTCCTGATACGACGCCAATGGTCGGCAAGTTGAGTTGGTCGCCCAGTTCAACTGCGGTACCACCAACAATGATCTGTTTTCCCTCAACCAACGACTGATTAAAATTTCCGTTGATGAGATCGATAAAAGAAAGACGTGGAATGGTTGCAATATCAATTCCGTAGTCGACATAGAATTCGCGTGTATCACGCTTTGCACGTCCTGCCAGGGTTGCTGCCAGTGAGTATTGGAATTTTCCCTCGACCCAACCCCCATAAGTCATCGTCCAAATTCGACCGTCTGGAGAGGGGTAGACATTGACGTTTGCGAGCCATGCATGTTCACGGAAGATATTCGCTGGTTCGGTGCGGATCGTGTGATTGGTCGTCTGTCCGGCTGATGCGAGCTGCATAAAGGAGGGAAGAACGACCTGGCCACCGGCGCGTTCAAGAGCATCGACGAGTTCTTGATTGTCGGCATCGTCTGTGCTTCTTGCTAGTTCCACATCAAAAGCAATCGATGCTGCACCAGCTTCTCGGAGTTGATCAATTGCTAAAGCATGGCTCGCTCGTGAGAAAGGCCATACCCCAAGTTCGCGTATGCTTCTTGCGTCAATCTGAACGACGGTCAGGGTTCCGCTGGCAGCGCGTTGGTCGACTGAAAAGCGTGCGCCAAGAAGCGTGCGCTCAAGTGGTTCCACAACATCAAAGAATGTGATGAGGACCCCGAGACACCCAATTAAGCCAATTTGAAGCCAAGCCTTCATTTTTCCGCCAAAAAACCCGCAGCAAATCATGTTGCCACGGGTTGATTTTAGGGTAGGAGCCTTACTTTCGGATTAAGCCTTGCCGTTTCCTTTGCCATTCCCACCGGCATTGGAATTGCCGTTGCCATTTCCGCCAGCGTTGGAATTGGGGTTGTCTACAAGGCCAGGCGGAGTGGTACCTGTTTGACCCACAGCTACGCTGTTGCCATTCCCATTGCCACCGGCGTTAGCATTTGGATTGTTCACAAGACCAGGCGGCGTCGCCGCGGTCAGTCCAACAGCTAATCCGTTCCCAGTACTTCCCGCGCTGGAGTTGCTGTTTCCGTTCCCAGTGCTTCCCGCGCTGGAGTTGCTGTTTCCGTTCCCATTGCCACCGGCGTTGGCGTTGGGATTGTTGACAAGGCCTGGTGCCACTGCACTCGTTTGAGTGGCGACTATAGCGGTGGAGCTACTGTTTCCGTTGCCATTGTTACTACGGCCTGCAGTTTGCTGGCTGTTTGCAACATTGCTGTTGTCAGCTTCTGGCGCACTCAGACTGCCGTTGGATACGGTTGCAGCGCGGGCCAAACCACCTGTTGCGGCTCCTACGTCAAGTTTCACGTTCCCAACTGCCGCCATGACCATAGGAGCGGTAGGTGTATTGGCGTTCGCAGCCTGACTTGAAGCGGGTGCAGGTACTGGTTTGTTGGGACGCGTGGGAGCAGAAGCTCGAGCAGGGGTTGTCGCACCTGGGCCACCAACGGTTAGACCGACACCTTGTGCGGCAGGTGTGTGGGCAGTTTGCCCAGGCCGGACCATGCCGACATCACCTGTGTCCAGGTCGATGACTTCGACTGCACCTTCTACAACGTGGACGGCAGCACCTGATTGATCAACTGTGACCGTAAACTTTGTGCCTTTTACGACGGCAGCAAGGAACGGGGTTTCGACCTCAAAATGTTGAGACGCGCGTTTTTCAACTTGTAGAAGGATTGTGCCAAAGCTCTGGAGGATGGTGGTAGCCATTCCCGTATCGTTTTGTTCAGGCAGTGCGATAGAAGTGCTGGGGGATACGATGATCGTTTCGTCGCCGCGAACCAGGATCACGCGACCATCTGTGCCTGTTTCGATTGTTGATCCTGCGCCGAGCTGTTCATTCGGGTTCAACGCAATTGGCTGAACACCCGCATGATGCACCCATACGGTGCCCGCGTGGCTTTCAACACCCCAGGAACGACTTTCCAATGCATGGGCTGTTGATGACAGTCCAATGACGGACAGCACAAAGATGACCAATCTTGTGAACTGTAATTTGCTTAATACACACATAGAACTACTCCTACACTCGACGCGCATTGCGTCAGGCGTAATGTTTGACAATTGAAGCGAAATTGAAAGGAAAACGATGGTTCTAGACTAAGCAGACCCTACAAGTTGTGGGCAATTTTATTAGTATTTTAGGTGTTCACAAATTCCTAACGCTAAAACTTCAGTATGAGGGCGGGGAAATCTGTTTAAACACTTGAGAACAACTNATGGCATTTCGGATTTGCATGCACAGTTTTACAATGGCACCGCTTGCGGTGTTGCTGTCGCTTGTGTGCATGCCAACGGTTGTTTGTGCGGCCGACGCGGTGAATGACCCTGCGCAGATTTTGCGACGGCTTCAGGAAAGTAAAGGCGTTAAGCCTGTTGAAACTCTCGATGATCCAACAGTCCCTGTTGTTGCCCCCTTTCAGCAGGAAGAGGCTGAGCGGTTTATTCTGACCGGTGTCACAATCAGCGGTGTGACCGTGTTTGCAGGTGAAGACCTCTCACCACTTTATGAGGCTTATCTGGCGACAGAAGTAACCCAATCTGATCTCATGAAGATAGCGGATGCTACGACCGCATTTTATCGAGATAGAGGCTACACGCTTTCCCGCGCTTATATTCCACCCCAATCAATCATGGCGGGCGTCATAGAACTTCGTGTTGTTGAGGGTTTTGTTCAGGAAGTATTGATTTCTGGTGACGTAGGCCATGTCGAAATAGAAAGCTATACGCAGCGGATACTCTCTGAGCAGCCTCTGACGCAAAAGACTTTTGAACGCAATTTGCTTCTCATTCACGACCTCGCTGGGCTGCAGGTGACAGACATCGCGCTTGCAGAGCCCGTCGAGGGGAGCGGTGCTTATACGCTGGGCCTTACTGTTACGTATGATCCGTGGGAAGGTTCAGTTTATTTTGACAATCGCGGGACAAGGGCCGTAGGTCCAGTCCAACTAGGATTGTCTGCTACAGCCAATTCGATGTTTGGAGGTGGTGAGGCAATTACCGCCTCGCTATATGCGGCGCCGCAAGACCCAGATGAGCTTTTGTTTGGGCAGTTGCGCTTCAACCAACCGGTCGGGAGTGATGGTCTTTCGATTGGCATGGCGGCTGCCTACAGCCGAACAAACCCGGGGACGAGTACTGGAGTTAATGGGCGCAACGGTCTTTCATTGTTTGGAAGCTTGAGCGCTCAATATCCACTCATTCGTATGCGCAATGAGAGCCTTTGGTTGCGTGGCAGTTTTGATATTCGCAATGGGAAAGACGAAACCGACTTCGGCATCATTTTCGATGATCGTTTGAGGGTTGCTCGTATCAAGATCGATTTCTTTAAAGCAGATGAATGGAACGGCACGAACTTTGTAAGTATCGGCGTTNCTCATGGTTTTGACATTATGGGAGCATCAGGTGCCGGTCACAGATGGGCCTCGCGTTGGGATGGAGAAGTACAATTCACCAAAATTTTTGCAAACATATATCGACGACAGACACTTTGGGCGCCTACATGGGCAATTGCTGCCCGTGCTAGCGCGCAGCGCTCTTCTGCACCATTGCTCTCGTCGGAAGAATTTGGGCTTGGTGGCTCGTCTTTTGGTCGAGCATATGAATATGGGGAGCTAACCGGCGATGATGGTGTCGCGGCGTCTGTTGAGCTGCAATATTCACCGGACCTAGGTTCGTCGATGTTGAATGCATTTACCTTGTATGGGTTTTACGATATTGGTGCAGTCTGGAACCGAAACGCCGCACCTGGGTTTGATCGGCTCTCATTGGCGTCGTTGGGCGGTGGTGCCCGCATTACAGTTCTAGACGATATCAACGCGACATTTGAGGTGGCAAAACCGCTGACACGTGATGCGAGNCGCAGCGATGATCGCAGCCCTCAGCTCTACTTCTCGATTAACAACCCGCTCTAGAATGAGATCGTTCAAAATGCATAGGCAATAGATAGGTGCTTTTGGAACCAAAACGTGGTACACTTTGGCACAGTTGTAGTTTGCTAAACTAAGCGAAATCAATGCCTTATGCGGTGGGGGAGCGGTTCTCTCCTCCGCTATTAAATGCCCGTTGGGTTTTTCAGTTTTTCGCGTGTTGTGAGCGAAACGCTCAAATTTCATCCCGTAAGGATGATGTAATCCCCACGGCGCTTCCTGTCTGAACAACCAATAGATCAGATAGGAGTGTTTTCATGTCTCTACGGACAATTTTTTGTGCAACATCGGCACTAGTCTTTGCGATGATTGGGGTAAGCGGTGTGCAAGCTGCTGTGCCTGCATCAGGTGAATTGAACTTTACCGTTATGCGCGAGGGAGATGAAATCGGGTCTCACAGGCTTGTGTTTAACGCGGGAGACGATGGATTGGTCGTCGATATTGTAACTGATATCGCGGTGAAAGTGATGGGCATTGCTTTCTATCGTTTTGAGCATGAAGGCCATGAGGTGTGGACAGACGGACAACTTGTTGNGATCAACTCCGTAACAAATGATGACGGAACAGACCATCGTTTGACTGCTATCGCTGAAGGTGGGGTACTTCTGGTGGATGGTGATGCGCGTAAAGAACCAGAAGCGGCTACAATTATTCCAGCCAGCCTGTGGAACCACGCTCTCGTCGCGCAATCTGCCCTGCTTAACACNCTNGATGGNAGCAACATGTCTGTGATGGTCACAGAAGTAGGGCAGGAAATTGTCGAGGCCAATGAACGCAATATCAGTGCCACGCATTACTCAGTAACAGGCGGTCTTAACCGTGAGTTGTGGTACGATGCCGAAAACGTATTGGTTCAAGTGCAGTTTGATGGCGCTGACGGATCAGAAATCACCTACGTTTTGAAGTAGGCGGTTATTGGTACAGACAGGTATTGCGAGACCATGCGAGCACTCATTATCGAAGACAATGTGAAAATTTCGCAGATCATTGCAAAAACGCTTCTCGACGCCGGTTTGGTCTCTGATATCTGCGAGACAGCTGGCGACGGGCGGGCTGCAATCGACGCTATACCCTATGACGTTGTGATCCTTGATTTGGGTCTGCCAGATGAAGATGGGCTAGTTGTTCTGCGCGGCGTTCGTAAGTCCGGCAAGACTGTCCCGGTCCTTATCCTCACCGCACGCAGTGATATCAGAGAACGCGTAGAAGGCCTGGATGGTGGGGCTGATGATTATCTGACCAAACCGTTTTCACCCGATGAGCTGGCTGCGCGTGTTCGAGCGTTGCTACGCCGGCCTGGTGGCGCACTGGGCGTCGAACTTAGTTCTGGTAATGCTGTATTGAATACAGCGGAGCGAAGTGTTTCGGTTGCAGGGCAGTCCGTGGTCTTATCGCGCCGGGAAATTGACCTTCTTGAGTTGTTGATGCGCCGCGCTGGCCGGGTCGTGCCGAAGGCGACTATTGAGGAAAACCTCTATGAATTTGGCGCGGAGGTTGCGTCTAACTCGGTAGAGGTTTGTGTTCACCGACTAAGGCGCAATATGGAGAAAGCCACGGCTGATATTGCAATTCATACGGTGCGGGGCGTTGGCTACCTATTGACCGAAGAACAGGCCGGGTGAAATTGTGCGTCAGTTTATGCTGGATTTATCATCCCTTACCGTTCGTCTGAGTCTTAGCCTGTCGCTGGTTGCATTTGTGGTCGCCGGTGCGATTGTGGGCGTGCTGCTGCTCAAACTGGCAGCTCAACAAGACACATTGCAGGATCGGTCACTTGAATGGCAGGCGAAAGATATTGCCGTGCACCTTCACCTTTCATCGCCTGGTGGCGAGCTGACGTTTGATCTTCCCGCCGAACTTGCGCAAGGCTATGACCAGCCTAGCGGTCAGTATCTTTTTTTGATTTCCGATCAGAACGGCAAAGAGCTTTTCCACTCACGTACAGGTTCAATCCTTGCCGGACATTTGCCGGCTGAAGACGCTGTGCGCGTTAGTTACTTCGAGTTTCGCGACATTGAGTCTGATCAGACATTTTATGGGGCNAATCTGAAATTTTGGATCGGTCAAAGATCCTTTATTGTGCAGGTCGCTCAAGGACCTGATCATTCGGACGTATTGGCGGACACACTGATAGAAGAGTTTTTTGAACAACAATGGTGGGTGTTGTTGTTGTTCCTTGTGGCGATTATCACGACGGTGGTTTTGATTGTTCGGAGTTCATTGGCACCTGTGGAAAAAGTCGCCCGCGTTGCCCGGGAACTCGGGCCAGGGTCGCTCAATGTGCGTTTGGACGTGGAGAGCGTTCCCACGGAAATACAGCCGATTGTGGGTGCGGTAAATCAAGCGTTGAATGAGATCGAAAAGGGATACAAACGGGAACGTGAGTTTACCGCGAATGCGGCCCATCAATTGAGAACACCGCTTACAATTTTACGAGCTGATTTGGAACGCAATGAATTGGATCGCCAGAAAGCGTTAGACGAGGTCACTTCGCTTGAACGCCTTGTGCATCAATTTTTGCATTTGGCTCAAGCAGATAATTTTTTGGTCGTCGAAGGTAATCTTGTCGACCTGCGAAAAGTTGCCGAAGACGTTGTTTCTGCACTCGCGCCGCGCGCTGTTCTGCAAGGCCAAGAAATTGAACTGGAAGCACCTGGCGAGCCTGTGTACGTGGAAGGCAGTGAGGCCTTTGTGGAGGTGGCTTTACGCAATCTTGTGGAAAATGCCTTGGCTTATTCTGCTGCGGGCGAAAAGGTGCGTGTGATCGTCCATGGCGGTAATTCCGTCAGTGTATGGGATACGGGCAGAGGTATTTTAGCTGAGCAGAAAGAGCATATATTCAGTCGTTTCTGGCGCGCCGATAGAAGCGTAGAAGATGGTGCTGGTCTAGGTTTAGCGATTGTTGCCCAAATCGTTGAGGGACACGGCGGGACAATTTTACTACGTGACAATCCGTCCGGAGGCAGCGTGTTTACGATGACTTTTATGGCTTTTGTGCCTGATTTTTCGGATGTGCCGTTGATGTAATGTTGAGGTAAGTAAGATCAAGCAATCTTCTTTCGAACATAAGATCCATCGTTCGAAAGGAAGCCGAGTGTACTCAGAAATTGTTGGTCCCACGGCGTTGCGTAGAAATGACGTTGAGGCATTCATTTACGACAGATACTGGCGCGCTTATCAAGCTAAATTAGATAGTTACTCCGATTGCCTATTAACCCTCTTTTCTGACGATGGACGACCTCTCGCGGCCGCTGGCCTTCGCGATCAGAAAGAGGGTTTTTTCTCTGAACGATATCTTGACGAACCAATTGATCTGGCTGCTAGTCGTGCAACCGGATTGAGTGTTGAGCGCACCGGGGTCCTCGAAATTTCGAACCTTGCCTGTGCTAATTCCCATGCAGTGTTTCCTTTGATGTCGCGTGTCCTTGCCCACGGACGGGAGAATGGATACTCATGTGGTGTCTTTACTGCGACCTCTCGTTTGAGAAGAATATTTCGACGATTGAACCTCCCCCTAACTTATCTCGCTTCTGCATCACCACGCAGCGTTGAGGATGTGGGGAAGTGGGGGACGTATTATGCTGCTGGTCCAAAGGTTTGTGTGTTGGGTGATCCAACGGGCGGTGCTGCTGACTTCTTTCCCAGGTGCAAGCTAGAAAGCGGTGCTGCTGCGCCGGTGGTGCCATATCGTGGCTAAAGTTATTGAAGCACTTGTGGAGCTCGCGCAAACCGATCCAACGCGCGTTGCGTTTGAAGACGATCAGGGGTCTATCAGTTATGGGGGCTTGGCGGCGCGTGTCGCTGGAGCCTTCTCTGAATTGAAGAATGATCAGGGCCCGATTGGCTTGATGGCGGAAAACAGTATTGACTGGGTGGTCGCCGATCTAGCTATAACGGCAACAGGCCGACGATTTATTCCTTTGCCCCCTTTTTTCTCTGACGAGCAATTGGCGCACATTGTTGCGGATGGAGACCTTCATGAAATCTTGAGTGATGATCACAACAGCGAACGAGCTCGCGCGTTTGCACAGGTAGTCTCGGTGCCACGGTCTCTTGCCCCGGCAGAGGAATTATTGGATGCGATGCCAGGCAACAGGGTGATTTACACATCCGGCTCCACTGGGAAGCCCAAGGGCGTGCAGCTTGGTGATGGGCAAATTGATTTTATTTCGCAAGCGCTCGCGGATGCTATTTCGGCAACGCAAGTGGACCGCTACCTATCTCTCTTGCCATTTCCATTGTTACTTGAAGAATTGTGTGGCATCCATGTGCCCATTCTGGTTGGTGGATCCAGCACGATACGACGAACGGTTGTTGCAGCGTGTGCTGCGGGCGACCTTGATGCGATCCGCCTGGCTTATGAAGACGTTCGACCAAGCGTCAGTGTTTTGGTGCCAGAACTTTTGCGCGCCTGGGTTGGGGCGCTCCTGTTAGGCGGACACAAAGCACCAGAAAGCCTGCGTGTCATCGCTGTTGGCGGCGCACCTGTCCCACCACAGGTTCTGGAGGCAGCAAGGTCTATCGGCATTCCCTGTCTGGAAGGGTACGGTCTGTCCGAATGCGGCTCGGTGGTTGCGGTTAATCGCCCTGGCGATGCGGTTGCGGGTAGTGTGGGCAAACCTCTCCCTGGTATTCAAGTTGAAATTGTTGATGGGGAAATTGTCATAGATGCACCGAGTGTGATGGACGGCTATCTGGGACAGCCCGCCCAGCACGGTCGGTGGCGCACCGGTGATCTCGGCCATTTTGATGAAAATGGAAATCTGGTTGTAGAGGGTCGTAAAGATGCGATGTTGGTCACGGGGTTTGGCCGTAACGTTCAACCTGAATGGATTGAGGCTTCTTTTCAAGGAGACGCCCGAATTGCACGCGCGGTACTTGCCGGGCACGGGCAGGCTTTCCCAACACTCATTTTGGTGCCAGGGCCGTTCGCTGGAGATTTTTTCGAAGCCGCAACTCCTACTGAAATATTCAAAATGCTCAATGATATTTGTACGAGTGCTCCTGTGTACGCCCGACCGGCAAGTCTTATTCTTACGAACAATGATGAAATGCAGTCGTTAGGGCTTCTAAGTCCAAATGGACGTATCAAACGCGCCATTGTTCATCAATGGCTGCAATCGACTGCTGCACAGTCTCGCATTCTCCGATCCCCCAATGAAAAGGATGAAGTTGCATGAGTTTCTATAATGACCTTCTGGCGGAAACTGAAGCCGCACGTAACCGCTTTTTTTCAATTCCAATTGTACTGGAAGCAGCTCAAAACGGTGTCGACCGCGATCTTTATATTGCCTACTTGAGCGAGGCTTATCATCACGTGCGGCACACGTGTCCGCTGCTCGCTCATGCGCTTGCTCATTGTCCGAAAGGTGATGACGTCTACCGCGCGGCGTTGTTGGAATATTTGGATGAAGAAAAGGGTCACGAGGAATGGATCCTGAATGACATTTCCCATGTCGGTGGCGACGCCGATGCTGTCATAAAAGGTGAGGGTGATTGGCCTGTACGAACAATGGTGTCCTGGGTCTATTACGCAGTTCAGTTTTTGAACCCCTACGCCATGCTTGGCATGGTTTTGGTTTTGGAAGGCACGTCTGTGGATATTGCCTCCGCTGGGGCAGACGCCGTTCGTAAACGCTTGGGCATGGAAGGGCAGTCCGAAGGGTTTAGCTATTTGACCTCTCACGGTGTAATTGATCAAGATCATCTCGTTTTTTTTGAAAAGCTCGTAAATACGGTTGACGGTACTGAAAACCGGCGCGCTGTCATCGACACCGCAAATATGGTGTATCAATTATGGGGCGAGATGTTTTCGAAGTTGGCTGCAGATGTGCAGTATGAGGCGGTGACACATGCGGCGTGATCCTCAAACAGTTGTTATTACAGGTGCTGGATCCGGCATTGGTGCAGCGCTTGCGGTGAATGCGGCACGAAGTGGCTGGCGGCCTATTCTGGTGGGCCGACGCCCTGACGCGCTGGCAAGGGTTGCCGCAGGCCTTCCAGAAAGGAGCGGCGCCATTACCGTCAGCGCTGACATTACGAAACAAGAAGGGCGGCACCTCATCAAGGAGGCATGTGATGCAACCGGTGGCCGCCTTGATATGCTCATCAACAATGCAGGGGTGGTCTCGACAGGGGGCTTTGCTGAAATGAGCGGTGAAGCGATATCTGCGATGATTGATACCAATCTTGCCGCACCTATTGTTTTGACGCAGGATCTATTGGGGTGTTTGCAAAAAACCGATGCGCCTCGTATCGTCAATATTGGTTCGATGTTTGGTGATATCGCATTTCCGCTGTTTAGCGTTTATTCGACAACAAAGTTTGGTCTTCGAGGTTTTTCTGAAGCATTGCGCCGCGAGCTTGCGTCACAAGGGATCGGTGTAACTTATGCAGCGCCGCGCGCGGTAAAAACACCGGCCGCTGATGGCTTTGATGATCTGATCGAGCCATTTCAGATGAAGTTGGATGCGGCGGATAAAGTGGCAGGCCGGATTTGGACTGGCGCGCTCAAGGGTAAAAGGAGTATCTATCCGCGCGGGCCGGAGATTCTCTTTCTTTTGTTGCAACGACTGGCGCCCACTCTCATTGATGGTGGATTGATTAAACAATACCGGAACTATCAAGAAAATTTGTGATCGAAAGATATGTGTTCGAGGAACAAAATGCGGATGAATAGAAGAAGAATAGTCTGTTTGTTTTCTGTGGTCACCGCAGTTTGTTCTGCATCTATTAGTGCGCTGGCAGGCACGAAACTCTACTCGCCACATGTTGAGCAGGGTGTGGTCGAATTGGAATATCGGGGATCGATTTCTGAAGATGAGGCGGCTGCCTTGGACGACGATCACGTTCATAAAGTTAGCATCGGTTATGGCATCACAGATTTCTGGTACTCGGAGGTTGGGGGGAACTGGCGTCAGCGAGCAGGCGGGAACGGTACTGAATTTGTCGGAACAAAATGGGAAAATGTATTTCAGATCATTGGAGAGGGGTCGCATTTTGTCGATCTAGGGTTTTTAGCTGAATATGTTTCCAACAATGGTGGTCGTGCGGATAAGATTGAATTTGGCCCTTTGATCGAAAAGCAAATTGGGGACACGGTCACACGTTTCAACTTGATCTTTTCACGCGAATTGGGATCGGGTAGAAATCATGGTCTTCAGGTGGAATATGGTGTTGGAACGCACTACGAATTTACCGATGATTTTTATGTTGGCGTCCAAGCGTTTGGCGCACTCGGGCCCCTCAATGATTTCAGTGCGAGTTCGCAACAAGAACACCGAGCGGGCCCTGTGATAGGTGGCGAATTTGAACTTGGCTTTATGCCTGGAGAAATAAAAATTGAAACGGGTTATCTGCGCGGTCTCACAAGTGCTACACCCGATGAGACACTGAAGTGGCAGCTGGAATATGAAATTGANTTCTGANTGTCAGTCCTGCAACCCCAAGAATTTTTCCATGACGTTGAATATGTCAGGCTGGGCAAGCATGGTCGGAACAGGGACGATGCCGTTGGTAAAGAGCGGTGCATTGACGCCTGTATGTTCTTCCAACAAAAACTCATTGGTAGCGTAATTGACCGTCATCAGTGCGCCTTCTGGCGTTTGAATGCGCACTGTTTGGCCTGGCGTGTAGATAGGTAATCCGAATGCATCAAACAGACTTGTGGTCGGAACTAATTGAGCGGACTGACCGTGGTCAGCGGTGACAATAATGAGTGTTTCTGGGTGATCTACGGCGAAGGCAAGGGCGCTTTCCAGCGCTTCGTCTAACTGTGCGACTTCACCGATGCTGCCGCAGGCTTGACGGGCATGGGATTCTTTGTCGATTGAAGCGGACTCAACCATCAAGAAAAAGCCATTGGTATTGTTGTGGCTCAACTGCGCTAATGCTCTGTCAGTCATCAGTTTTAAACTAGGCGTGCCTGCATAATCCGGATTGTNTTCGCAAACCATCGGCGCTGGGAGAGTTACGTCTCCTTGGCTCCAATGGATCCTATTCATAATGCTTGGTTCTGGTTTTTCTGCTTTGCGTCCGTTTTCGCCCTGCAGCCTGACGGGTAGAGTGCCCGGCGCAAAAAGACCCAACCACCTGTTTTCTAATGATGCGACTGTCAGGTCATCTATGTTGGTGAGTATTTCAAACCCAGCCGTCTCGGCAATGGATGACACGGGAATGGGTTGGCCTTCTGCATTGGCGGTGAAATGATCAAAGCCACCACCCAACACGAGGTCTAATTGTGACATCGTCAATTGTTCTGAGATCGAGCCGAGGCCCCCGTTCTCTTTAAGATCAGGGGAGCAATCAATGGGAATGCGGTCATAGAGCAAGGCATTGCTCATCATGTTGGGGTTTTCACAGGCACGCAGGCTGATGTGTGCGTAAAAGGCAGCGACAGTGGCGTCGGTGACGCTGGCGGTGCTGACCAATCCGGTTTTGATGCCGACGCGAGCGGCGCGTTCAACAATAGTTGTTAGATCCCTATCGGTGCCAGCTGATGTTGCAATTCTGCCGCGGCTGGTGACTACGCCGGTCGCGATTGCAGTGGCACTATTCGCTGAATCTGCAACAAAGACAGCTTGATCTGGTTTCTCGTTTGAGACCGTCAGAACTTGGGCCACGCCGCGATGAGCCATTGTGTCCAGGGTTAGTCGCCCGGTAGCGCCTCTCAAATAATTGCGCGCAATGGTAATTTGATGGTCATCCATTCCATCGCCAATTATCAAAATGACGTTTCTTGGTGCAGCTTCTTCCACCGGCAATTCACTGGTTACGATGGCTTCAACTGGGGCGGGCGTTACCGAAGGTAGGTCAGTGGGTTGCGCATACCCATTGGTCCCCGTGATGCCGCTTGTGAGTAGACATAGGAAACTTGAAAGACCGACCGTGACTTTGTTCATGATGGTTGATTTTCCTGTTTTGGACACGAGTTGCATAAGATAGAGCGTTTTGTAGGGCAAAGGGAGTTTACTTAGATAAGCAACTTAATCAGCGCGCTCTGGAAACTGGATCACGATGCCACCAGGGTCCTGATTGACCATGATGATTTGCCATTCATTGTCGTCATAAACAGATGGCGCTCCGTTTTCGTCCATTTGTAGCTCAGGTAAAACCGTCATGCGGTAGGACGTGAGGCCCTCTTGTGCAGAAATTGCGCGTGCGAGCAAGGCCCCTTGGAAGACCGATAGGTCTGCAACGAAGAGACGTTCCTCAGAGAAGACCTCTCCACTAGGCATTTTGAAGCGCCACTCCTGGTGGCGTACACCGTCGCTATATTGTTGGTTGACGATGTCCAGGTCCTCAGTGACCGNAGTCTCCGGATTGCCAATTGTCGTTAAGCGAGACAGGAGAGATTGAAATCCACCATTTGTCAGATCCGGTGCGGGCAGGGGCAAAAGATAGGTGCCCAAAATATATCCCTCGAATTGCTCAGTGTTGATTTTTACCCAATGGTCTCTTGGCGCGGATGTTATTACCTTAGCGTCCACATCAGCGATCTTCACCATGTCGCCATAGCTGAGTGTGCCGACCGTGTCTTGATCTGTACCCGCAGCAGAATGCACTGAAATTTCTGTCGCAAAGACAGTGAGTTCGACTGTCGTTGGTTCCGCACAAGTCGTTTGAAACAAGGACGCGACGAGAATGAAGCCGATTGAGAGAAACTTTGACATTGAAACTCCAGAAAATTGTTCAGTGGTAACGTACAAGAAATATCGTTTTCTCTGTGGGCATTCAAATGGTCTTCTCAAATGTGGTGCAAGGCCTTCGCCACGACTGTGACGTGCCAGTCGTCGTTGCAGCAATATTGCGGTACAGCGATACAAGGGTTGTAGCAAATCCGCGTCTTTTGCACCCAGTTGGCGTTAGCGACAAAATACCGCCTGCAATGTCATCACGTGTGTAGAGCGAACTAAAGTTGCCATGCAAACAGTCTCACCGGTAGTGAGGTGAAGTGCAATATGCCAATTTGTTCTGATGTGCGTATTGCGGGGATGCGGTATGTTTTGAGATCGAACTTGAATGAATAATTAGACGAGAGGTTAGATGATATATCGCAGTATTTTGAGATTTCATGTGCGTGAAGGAATGTCGGCTGAATTTGAATCTGCCTATGATGCGGGCGCGTTCTTAATCCGTGCAGCTGATGTACCTGGGTTCATCCGCGCCGACCTTCTTCATCAAGAAGGCGATGTGCATGAATATGTTGCGATGGCCGAGTGGGACAACAAGGAAGCTTTTCTGGAATGGCAAGCGCGCATCCCCAAGGTTGTGCCAGCTGACGTGTTGACGCGCTTGGTGGCCGTATTGGAAGGTCCAGAACCCAGTATTGTTTACAAAGTCCTGCAAACCGCTTTCGCCAAGTAGCTGACGGTCGTCTGTTAGCTCGATACTGCCGTGCCGAAAGCCGGGAAGGGAACCATGCGGTTTTGGTTTTCATCCCATAGGCGCAATTTCAAGCAAGCAAAGCTCTGCGTGAAAGTCAGGCGCCGGACATTTACCAGTTCTGGATAATCGCGCAAAACTTCTGGCAACCGGTAGAAGGGAATGCGGCTGTAGAAATGGTGCACATGATGGATGCCGATGTAGCCGGTCAACCATTTGAAGCCGGCAGGAAGATCAAAATGAGAGCTCCCATATAGAGCCGCGTCATTTAGGCTCCACTCATCATTCGATGCCCAATAATTGTTTTCAAACTGGTGCTGGACGTAAAACAACCAAATGCCAATTGTCGCGGACAGGATAGTGGTTGGCAGAAAGATAAACAAAAACGGCTCCATGCCGAGAGTGTAGATCAATAGGGCAACACCGAGTGCGACCATCAGATTGGTACCCATGGCACTGATCCAATAACGCGGACCTTCGGTCATGAAACCAAGCGGTAAACGATTGCGGAACAGAAACATATAGGTCGGGCCAATACCAAACATGACAAGCGGATGGCGGTACAGGCGGTATGCAATGCGTTTCATGCGCGGAAGGGCGTAATATTCGCGTACCGTCAGCGTGTCCAGATCACCAACGCCTCGTTTGCTGAGGTTGCTCGACGTGCCGTGGTGAATAGTGTGGCTGCGGCGCCAAATGTCATAAGGCGTCAGCGTCACAACGCCGAGAATGCGCCCGACCCAATCATTCAGCACACGGCTGCGGAAAAACGCGCCATGACCACAATCATGCTGGATCAAAAAAAGCCGTGTCAAAAACGCACTTGCTGGCAAGCAGATGGCAAGTGTGAGCCAGTAACTAATGGATAGAGACCACCATGCCGCTGTCCACAACAGGAGGAACGGAATGCCTGTCGCTGCAATTTCAAATAGACTGCGCCATTGGTTTGGCTCGCGATAGACAGCTAGTGTTCTCAGCCAGTTGCGGTCCGGTGTCTCGTTTAAATCAGAAGTGGTTTTTTGCAACAATTTACTCAGCCGCTTGGGAACATGTCCCGGTTTGAAGATATGTATCAGGGACAGGTAGCGGTCTGCCAGTGGGATGATACTAATTTCGATATCTCGTCAATGTTGGTAACATCCCGCTTTGCGCTCTGCAACACCCTGATTTATGCCAATCGGCGTCAGAGTTAAAAACCCGTCGGGTGGTCGTTTTTAGCTATAGAGTCGAAATGCAGCCACAGAGAGCCCGATCACGCCGCCAATGAGCAAAATAGCGATGGAAACGAGACCTAAAGTGAAGCCGCGTCCTCTTTTGTCGGCTGCGGCATAGTAGCCTTGTGCGTAAATAAGGCGGCTGATGGGGTAAATTACACCCACAAGTGCTGCCCAAACGTCGCCGATGGTTAATGCAAACAACCAAAGGGTTGGCAGGAAAAGAATGAGTCCTTCCATCGTGTTGCCGTGCACTCTGAGCACTCGCAAAAAATCATCGGGTCCTTCTGAGCGCGGCGCTGGAATTTCATGTGCAACGCGGGCCTTTCCAATTTGGACGGCCATCCACATGTAAATGATGAGAGATAAAAGTGTGACCAAGCCTGCGAGTGGGTAAGAAAAATCCATTGGGGCGCCTCAGTTTTTGATGATTCGAAAAGATGTTCTTTGTGGGCATCGTAGTGGAGGAAATGAATGAGGCAATGGCTTGAGGCAGGAATGAGATCGCGGGTGCGATGCGGCAGGCCTCGTGACTTGGACGGCGAGCGGTTCTTGGCGGTTCTTGGCGGTTCTTGGCGCTTGTTGGCATGGCCTCGTCAATTTTGACATAGTCATGGTGAATGTGGGTGATGTTGTGGTTTTACCGACGTTAGAGACGGGTCTCGGTCTTGCTGACTTCCTGCAAGGCCGTGCCGCCGCGACCTTTGTTGTTTTGGTGGGAATTGGCTTGTGGCTCGGGTTTGCCCAGCATGGTTGGGATCAGGCTTTTGGACAACATTGAAAAGAGCCAATTTCCGAGGCGGTTTGACGCATTTGGTGAATTGACTTGACTTGAGAGGCTGGAAAGCGCCTATGTGCGCGCAGCGACACACGCTTAAAGATCGACATTGGTTCGATCGCCAGCCCAACGGCTTTCCGTTGGCCACGTTTTAATCCGACATATGTGGGCGTTTCGTTAGACCGGTTTTATCATGAGCAATCAGGATAGGGCCCAAGTTGGACACGCTTGCATCGTGCATGCACGCTCATCATCCTTTTTCCGGGGCGGTGAGAAATGATCCATGGATTAAGAGAGTTTTTCTAAATGACTGATTTTGCGGACCTCAATCTTGCAAAACCCCTCCTGCGTGCGATTGAAGCCCAAGGGTACACGCGAGCAACACCAATCCAAGCACAGTCCATTCCAGCGTTGCTGGAAGGAAGAGATCTGCTGGGTGTTGCCCAAACAGGAACTGGCAAGACGGCGTCTTTTGCTCTGCCGTTGTTACATAAGTTGTCGACCAATGCGTGCAAAGCCGTTAGCAAGCGCCCGAAAGCATTGATCTTGGCGCCAACGCGGGAGCTGGCCAGCCAGATTGCTGAAAGCCTGCAAGTTTATGGTCGCGACGTTCCCGTTCGTACCGCTGTGGTTTTCGGGGGCATGTCGATCCGACCTCAAATTCAAACACTGTTGCGCGGTGTGCATATTCTCATTGCTACACCTGGCCGCTTGATAGACTTGATGAAGCAGGGNCATGTGCAGCTTGGAGATGTTGACACATTTATACTCGACGAAGCNGATCGCATGCTCGATATGGGCTTTATTCCGGACGTGAAGAGAGTAGCTGCAGCGGTTTCAAAAAAACGTCAGACAGTTTTGTTTTCTGCAACCATGCCGAAATCTATTCAAGGTTTGGCTGATGGATTGCTCAGCAATCCCGTCCGTGTGGAAGTTGCTCCAGCAGCGACGACGGCGGAAAGAATTGAGCAACAAGTGCTCTTCGTGCCGAAGGACAAAAAGCGCGCCCTGATGGACAATTTGTTGAAAGACAAAAGCATTGAGCGAGTCTTAATCTTTACACGTACCAAACGCAGTGCTGACCGTGTTGCTAAGTTTTTGCACCAGAGCGGCGTTGAATCCGATGCTATCCACGGTAACAAGGCTCAGAATGCGCGTCAGAAAGCTCTGAAGGGCTTTAAGTCGGGACGCCTTCGCGCGTTGGTGGCCACTGACATTGCGGCGCGCGGCATTGACGTTGACGGTGTGACCCATGTTATTAATTTTGAATTGCCCGACGATCCCGATAGCTACGTTCACCGCATTGGTCGGACGGCGCGTGCCGGTGCGGCAGGCATTGCCATTTCATTTTGCGATATGGAGCAACGCGGAAACTTGCGCGATATTGAAAAGACAATTCGCCAGACAGTGCCTGTGAACGAAGATCATCCCTTCCATTCGCAAGAAATTGCAAATGATCCTGGGAAGACCAAAAGCAGTCCGCAACGAAAAAAACGCCCACAACAACGTCGGCGAAGCCCACAACGCGGAAAGCGGCCAACAGGCAAGGCTGCTTGATAGCTTTCTTTGGTCGGATAGCGCGTTTCGGACACCTTGGAAAACTAATTTTNAGAATGGACAAGAATCTGTAAAGGTGACGCGAGCGCCATCTTTAGGGTGATGAATGGTGAGAGATGTNCTGTGNAATTGCAGGCGGTNTGAAGCGACAAGTGCCTGTTCGTGTGCATAAAGGTTGTCGCCTAGAATAGGATGTCCCAGGCTCAGCATATGCACGCGTAATTGGTGTGACCGGCCCGTTACTGGGTGCAGGCAAACACGGGTGATACCCACCTCGTACTCTACGACTTCCCAGTTGGTTTCAGCTTTGCGGCCTTGTTCATGGTCGATGATTTGCTTTGGTCTGTTGGGCCAGTCGCAGATGAGCGGTGCGGTAACACATCCGGCGTCTTGGCTCATGTTTCCCCAAACGCGNGCCGTATAAACCTTTTCGGTTTTTCGCCGCTCAAACTGAAGACCCAGGTGTCGATGACTTTCGGGTGTCATGGCCATGACCAGAACGCCTGATGTATCCATGTCTAGTCTGTGNACGATGCGGGCTTGGGGAAAATGCTCCCTCGCTCGGCGCTCAAGACAATCGGCATGTGCCACGGGTTTTCCAGGAACAGTTAAGAGCCCGCTTGGCTTCGATAGTATGAGGATATGCTGATCCTGGTGAAGGACTTTGAGTGGGGTGTCAGGCGGTGCATAACAAAAGGGTTTGGGAGGCGAAGAAATCATCAATAATGCGGCGGCGGCGGTTCATCACCTGCGCGTCCTTTGTCGGCAGAAACTTCCATTCCCATAAGGCGTTCCGCAATGTGTGTGACAGAACGTGTGAGCTTGTCGATCTCATCCCATTGACTGCGGACAATCTCGTTCAGTTCCTCCAAAAGCTTTGCTTGATGCGCTAATTGCACTTCTAGTTTGGCGACGGTGCCAGGCTCGTCTTGGGTGCTCATGATGTTTCCTTGGACGTTTGGTGNCTTATGAAACGTCGTTTTTCCGCAGAAGATAATTTTTTGAAATCATACTCTGCTTTGCTTGCTGTTTGGCGGCTTTCGAATTGGGCAGTAAATACCACGCGGTTGGGAGGAAAAGCCTTGGTAAATTTGGCGCCTTTTCCTTCTTTGTGGGCTGAAAACCGAGCTTTTATGTCGGTTGTTATGCCTGTGTAGAGGCGATCTCCCTTACATTCAATGACATAGAGGTACCAGGGGCGCTTATCGTTGGNCGGCCCCTTGAGCGCAGGTGTTGTTGGTTTATCATCCATTTCTCATCATATCCCGGCAATCATTGTATGNCTTTTAGGCGATCTCAGAGCTTGAGGAAACCAGCTTAATGTTTGACAATTTTGCAGGCACGCTATCGGGGGCATCTGCATTATGCTAATGCCAAAGCTTATTGGGTTTGTAGTAGGCAATTGATGACAAAAAGACGAAGTGGGGCGATCCGAGGTCTAGCGGGGTTGGGCACACGCAATGGCCCTGAAGGCAGCACAATTAGTGATGTTCTTGAAAGCTTGGGCGACCGCAGCTTTGGCTGGGGACTGTTGTTGGTCGGCCTATTGAACATGTTGCCTTTGCCCTATGGCTCAAATTTGATATTTGGCATTCCCTCTCTGTTTATTTCCATTCAAATGGTGCTTGGGAAAAAGACGCTTTGGTTTCCAGAGTTCATTCTCAATCGTCANNTGAAGAGAGATCGGTGGCGTTTTGCTGCACTCAGGGCGTTGCCTGTCGCAAGGCCGGTGGCCCGTCTGACAAAGCCGCGACTGTCCTATTTGTTTCAAGGCAATGCAGAGCGCGTTTTGGGTGTATTGCTTGTCGCTTCAGCTGTTAATTTGTGCCTTCCAATTCCGCTCAGCGCCTGGTTNCCCGCAATTGCGTTTAGCGTTTTGGGGATTGGATTGATTGAACATGATGGGGCGATTGTGGCCCTGGGGGCCTTGATTTCAATTGGCTCGATTTTGCTGTCGATTGCCATTGTCACAATGTTTTATTTTGGCATTGGATTTTTTGCGCCGTAGCTATCGGGTGGCGGTCGAGGAACCACCATCCGCGACTAACTACCCGGCCAGNCGATTGTTAGAGATCAAACTTTTGGCCCAGCATTTCTTCNGAAANCGTCCAGAGGCGTTTTGCTGCTTCTGGGTCTTGAATATGTGGAAAAACTCCGCCGAATTGCACGTCTTTGTGCGCAGGTTCTGCAATGTGGCAATCTTCGCAATATTCGCCGCCGTGACCTTCCAGGTCTGGGCTTGTGGCGGCCCACACTGCAGTGGCAGCGCCGCCTGCGGGTGATTTGAAACCCTCTTTAGGCTTGCCGTCATCGTCCACCCAACCCATGCCTTTGATTTCTGCGTCTGACATGTCGCGCTGAAGGTTGGTCATGATGCCACCGGGATGAACGGAGAATGCCTGCACGCCCTTTGGCGCCAAACGCCGGTTTAATTCCAATGCAAAGAGCGCATTAGCGGACTTGGCTTGGCCGTAGGCAGTCCACTTTTCATAATCTGTAGTCTCAAAGTTGATGTCATCAAAGCGAACAGACGAAATGCGGTGCCCAATTGAACTCAAGGCAACAACACGAGAAGGAGCGGCGTTGATGAGGGCAGGTGCCAAAAGACACGTCAGCAGATAGTGCCCGAGATGATTGGTGGCAAACTGGCTTTCATAGCCATCGACGGAACGGGCAAGCGGGCATGCCATGATGCCCGCATTGTTGATTAGCAGGTCCAGGCGATTATGCGTTTTTAGAAAGTCTTCGGCGAAGCGTCTAACGCTTGGATAATCAATCAAATCCATTTGGGCGACGGTTATACTAGCGTTGCCTGTATCTGTTGCCAGTTCATCTGCAACTTTCTGACCGCGCTCAATACTACGAACAGGCAAGACAAGCGTGGCACCGGCTTTCAAAAGTGCGCGTGCGGTCTCCACGCCAAGCCCAGACGCGGCGCCGGTGACGATGGCAGTTTTTCCGGTGAGATCTATACCTTCAACAACTTCGGTTGCCACTGTCCCGTGGCCAAATTTTGCTGTGCCCGTCATGTGCTTTTTCCCTTTATTCGCATCTATATTGTTGGCAATACGATGGCTGAAATGCGCCGTTAGAATAAGTCTATTGTGTTTTCTGTCTTCCTGCGTTGACGCGGGGCTAATTTTCTTGTTGCGTATTGAACGCGTTGGTTGAACTGACGCGCGGAAATGGCGTGTCGGGGATTGCGACATCTAGAAATTCACACAAGGGTTGCCAGCCTTGCCTTACGTCAAACATCAGGAATTTGTCAGAGGGCACCTCGGCTTTTACCTGTTCTGTATTTCGACGTAAGGCTGCCAATACAGTGTTGCGGTCGCGCGCTTTGCTCCCGATTGCACGGTCCAGAAGTTCATTGACCATGCGCGCAAGCGCCTTTGCGACGGGATCTTCTAGTTTATTTGGATCTACACTCAAGGCGAAAATTGTGTCGGTGATGCTTTTGAACCAACTTTCCTCCTCTCGAATGCTCAGTAATATTTTGGCGTCGGGCGACCACACGGCAAGCTCATGCCAAAAAAAGGCGCCGGGCCAATCAACTTGAGATTTAAAGCCTGCCAGTGCCACATCCCAGTCTGCTTCTTTTCCGTCGAGAGCATCTTGCCAGTGAATTGCTGACTGTGGCGCCGCAAAAACCTCCAACATGTGGTGGCACGGTCCAACGCCCAGTTGTTCCAAA
>JGI24723J26617_10001045_pt1 | contig 25309 bp, 33 predicted proteins | sample Cruoilmetagenom6_FD_26617 | JGI IMG/M metagenome (IMG submission 26617)
TTTCAAATTGCCATAATCTTGCTCTTACATTAAAGCTAATATGTATTTATATTGGCTAGTTACGTGGATTAAGCACTAAATTTAGTAAATAAATAACGAATAGCATTTTCCGCAGGACACGAGCAAAGCGAACTGGCGTAAGCAATAGTCGTAAATAGGCTAGGACTAGCAATTAATTATACACGTCTTAAGTTTGTCTTTCACTAAATTAGAGTAATAATAAGAAAGAACAAAAAAGAGGAATAAGGTTAGTATACACGCAGAGATTATAGATCTCGTCAACATTATAAATCCCCTCTTTTTTCTACACAGATTTCATACAGTGCTATGAGGCTTTTAGACCTCGATTTTAAAGTCTTTGCCGTACTTGATACGGTGTCGTTGAAACTCGCATAGATTATCCTTTCAAAAAATATGTTCTTATAAATAAAGCTATTGAAACAGGACTTTGCAATTGCTAAATCAGGATTGATATATCAAGATACTTACAGAAGCATTTTAGTAAAAAAACAATACATTTTTACTTGTTTTTTTCCATAGTACTTTGTTAGCAACATTATTTTTCGTTAAGCTCGTATCAAAACCTAATAGCAATACCTGCATTTATACTAATTGTATTTTCAAATAAATCTTCTTGGCTGGTTTCTATAGATAGATTTTCTTGTCCACTTTCAAGAAATATTTTTCTTGGAAACAGTCCAGCTTCGCCCTTTTCACGAAATACTAGTCCATTTTTTTGATTCAAATGCAGATTATATGACGTAGAAATTAAAAAGCTTACATGTTTGCTGCTTTCTATAGACAAAACCAGACCTGGTTTTATCCGAAACCCTCTTTGAGAGAGAAATACATTTACCTTTTCGCTGTTGATTTCTTTTCCATCAATTTCCATATCTTCTTCAAGATTAAACTGTTTNAGATAATAATCTAGTTCTTGATANCCTATATGAAGCCTTGGAGATATATTTATAGGTCTTCCATTAGGGTTTAAATTAAACTTCCCTGCAATAACAAAATCATTACTGTTAATTCCAGTCCTTAAAATTTTACTCTCATTAGCATAACCAATCATAAAATAAGGTTTAATAGCGTAAAAAATAGATATGGCAAAACTAACTGAACTCCTGTTTATTGCATTATTATTTTGTTGAATATCAATAACTGAATTGTTATAATTTATATTATTGGGTGCTATGTCTAAAGCTGTATAAGTCAACCCAATTTCAAATGACATTCTTTTAACAAAATCAGACATGTTATTAGACTGCTTTTTTTCTTTCTCAACTTTTGTGTAGTCAATAGATTTAAATAAAGACTCCGAAATTTCATTAGGTGAAATTATGGTATAATTATTCCAGAAGTCTGGATTGTATTCTTTTGTTTCGTCCAACAGAATTTCAGAAAATTGAAGCTTTTCTAGGTATGGTATTTTTGTATTGTTTGGTTTAACATCTGTTGTCACATACTCGCTGGTTAAATTAAGAATCTTCCCTTGTTTTTTAAAGGCTGTTTTGTAATAAGAACTCATAAACCTCCATCGTTTATCTTCACCTTGCTCGTAAGTTACTGTGAAATGAAAAAACTCTCGATTACCCAAATTACCAAAATCAGAGTTTAGTTTAATGTCTGCTTTTACTATAGCAAATGTCTGTTCTTGGATATATACGTATGCGGAATTTTCGTTCTTTTTTTCAACAAAAACCTTATAAATATCTTTTTCATTCTGTCTTAATGTATCGACTATTTTATAATTATAAGCTTTAGGATTTGACAGAAAAGCTTCTCTTCTAGCTACAATGTCAAATCTATGTATGTGATGGCTCCCAGCATAAATTCTAAAATTTAGAGAATCCAGATCTTCACTTTCATATTTACGTAATTCTATTAGTTTTACATCTCCAGATCTGTTTCTTTTAGTATAATCCTCTTTAACTGCATCTATTACAGCTTCGTTTATATAGATTGGTTTTTTTTCAGTTTCCCAAGTAGTGGTTTCTCTGAAAAAACCTGTGTGTCGTTCATTGGATGTTGGATAGTTGTTGGGAATGGCATTTATTGCCTTTTCTATTAGTTCTTTTGCGTAATCTTTTGAAACAATGACAACTTCGTTTAACTGAGTAATATCTTCAGTCAAGGTTATCGTTTGATATTCATCATTTAAATTTATTTTTTCTGTTTTATAGCCTAAAGAAGAAATAATTAGAAGTTTATCCTTATTCTCAATATTCACTACTATTTTAAACACACCAATAGCGTTTGAAATCGTTCCTGTATTGGTGTTTTCTAAACGAATATGGGCATATGGTATTGGTTCGTTATTTGAATCAACAATTTTTCCAGAAATAATGGACTGCGCTAGAATAAATTGAAATGAAAAAAGAAACAATAAAGTTGATGAAATCATCTTGTTACTTTGCGTTGGAATCAGCTTAGTTAAAATTTCTAACGTGATAATTTCTGATAATAATATCTTTCTCATTGAGTTTTGTTTTTAACGTTCAAAATATAAGACGTTATTAATCAAGAATTGTTCCGTTTTCATCAAATTACTGATAACGTGCCAGGTATGGTTGGTTTGTATGCAAGTGCGCTATAATTCTTTGCGATACAATATAATAAATAGTAGGGAAGGACCATCATCTTAGTCAGCACTTACCATTAATTATACACACCTTAAGTCTGTATTTCAATAAATTAGAGTAATAATAAGAAAGAACATAAGAAAGGAATAAGGTGTAGTATACACTCAGAAACTATAGATCGCGTCAACATTATAAATCCCTCTCTTTTCTACACAGATTTCGTACAGTGTTATGAGGCTTTTAGACCTCGATTTTAAAGCCTGTGCCGTAATTGATGCGGTAGCGTTGAAACTCGCGTAATCGTCCTTTTAAAAAACATATTTACAGAAGTGCCTTAGCAAAAAATTAATACATTTTCACTTGTTTTTTAACACAGTACTTTGTTGTGACTAGTTTTTCTTTCTTATAATTTTTACAATTCGGTTAATTGTAATTTCCGATAAATTCCATTCATAACCTTCAAAATCCGTAGTGTTAATTAATTGTACAACTACTGCATCAATATCTTTGTGGTATTCTGCAAAGCTTTGATATCCAACAACTAAACCTCCGTGATTAAATTCATAGGGATAAATTTCTTGTTCTCCTTTTTCAAATACAGTACCATCATTTAAAGCTCTTAAAAATGTACCAACATCTTGAGCTGTAGCCAACATCCCATATTCACGAGCTTTGAAGTCTTCATCATAACCAACATAATATCCGCTCATAACATCATCTAAATTAACTTCAGTAATTGAAAAGAAGGTATTCTTTAGGTTTAAAGGTTTTAATATTTTCTCTTTGATATAATCATTATGGCTGTGACCTAAGACATTGTCCATTATCCTACGAAGCAATAAATAATTGGTATTAGAATATTCATATCCTTCACCTGGGTCAAAGCTTGCAGGTAGATCTAAGGCAAAGTCGAGGGCATTTTGGCCATTTCCCTGTTCGTCTAGCCAGTATGCTGGATTATCTGTAAAATTAGGAATCCCAGACCGATGTTGAACCATCATTTTTAAAGTGATTTCTTGGGCATTTTCTAATCTTCCTTTTAATTCTGGAAGGTAATCCGTTAGCGGTTTATTAAAAGACAAACGCTTTTCTTTGACTAATTTCGTAGCTGCTACAGCGGTATATAATTTGCTAATACTGGCAATTTTGAATAGTGAATTCGGGTCGGCAGGTATTTCGTTATCTCTATCTTTCCAACCACCTGTGTAATATTCTGGTGGATTCCCTCCTTGGTCCACATAAACAATCATTCCATCAAAGCCATGCCCAATTGATTCATCTACTTGTTCTTGTATTGTGTTGGGTAGTGGTAAAATCCAAGCCTTTACTAAAATCCATGGCACGAAAAACATTGAAACTATTGTTCCAACTAGTAATAACAGCCTTAAAATCCATTTGGTTTTTTTATTTTTTATCATATTTTTCAATCTTTTGTAATCACCTCTATTTCTTTAATAATTTGATGTCCAAGTTATGATAATTGGTTGTCGAGATAATTTTGTTGATGCACTATATATTGGTTGAAACTTTTTTCGTTTTCAGCAATAATACCTACCAAGCCATGATATTTGTCTAAGAGTGAATCAAGTTTAGTATCTTTAATTTTACCATAATAATCCGAATTTTTCAACAATTTATAACCGCCTGAATTGGGTTTGAAATAAAAATCGACAAAAGCAGATCCACTTATCTTGAACAAAAAAAGATTTTCATTTTCGATCTTATTTAAGATACTATTTTGTGCTTTTTTACATAGTTCGGCAATTTGTTTTCTGCTCTGTATTACTTCTTCTTCTTCTTCTTCTTCTTCTATTTGTTCTATNTCTCCAATTGTGTGGGATTTTATCTTGATTAAATCTTCATTTAGTGAATTTTCATCTTTAATGTACTGATTCCAATTATTAATTTGTAAAGCAATCAAGATTCCAATAACAACCAGTATGATTTCTCCTAACNTANATTTTTAAGTATTGAATTTTCTTATTGTCCAAAATTAGCTTATGTCTTACTCTTCTGAATAATCTCATTATATGCATTCAAATTAACCACAACGTGTTCGTGTAATGGCTAGTTACGTGGTTTAAGCACTAAATTTAGCAAATAAATAACGAAAAGCATTTTCCACAGAACAGGTGCAAAGCGAATTGACATAAGCAATAGTCGTAAATAGGCTAGAGCTAGCAATTAATTTTACATAGCTTAAATTTGTATTTCATTAAATTAGAGTAATGATAAAGAAAAAAAGAGAGGTATAAGGCTAGTGATCTAATCAATATCGAAAATCCCTCTTTTTTCTACACAGATTCCGTACAGTTGTATGAGGCTTTTAGATCTCGATTTTAAAGCTTGTGCCGTACTTGATCAGGTATATTGTTGAAACTCGCGAATTCGTCCTATCAAAAACATGTTCTTAAGAATAGAGCTATTGAAACGGGTCTTTACCATTGCTGAATTAGGATTGATATATGACGATACTTACAGAAGCGCTTTAGTAAAAAATTAATACATTTTCACTTGTTTTTACCACAGTACTTTGTTGTGGGCAGTACATTCTTTCTTTTATTTGTAATTAACTACTAAAAATTTTGCTTCTGTATCTCCATTATTGAGCAAAGCGTGTTGGCAAGCCTCATGCCAATGAACATCGCCTTTTTGGAATTGTTTATCTCTTTTTTCGTCTTTGTTANATTCGTACATGATTTTATAATCAGTTAACGAATAGATAACACGATTAATTCCTGAATGCATAGGTATACTTTCTCCTATTGGCAAATTTACTTGTGTAATCTTAAAATCTTCATTTTCGAATAAAGTTTTTGCAAAGTCTGGCGACACTGCGGTTACATCGTTTACAACTGTATTTTCTCCACATTCTGGCAATTCTGTACTTTTTTTAGTGAATACTAACCATTCAGCCATTGTAGTTCCGTTATTTTTTGCGGCATGTGTTCCTGCTTCATGAAAATGAACATCACCTTTTTTCCAAGTTTTAGTTCCCAATTTTTCACCTTGCTCTTCCCAATCAATTGTGTAATTAGTTAATGCATAAATCAATCGGATTCCTCCTTTATGTGTTGGTTGAGATTCTCCTGAAGCAAGGCTGACTTTTGAAATTTTGGTATAGTCATTTTCGAATATCACATCGTGACTTTCTGTTTCTGTGACAATCTCTTCAGAAGGCTTGTCTATTTGAGAATCTTTTTTTTCATTGTTTTTACATGAAAAAAAGACAGATGTAAGTATTATCACAATAATAACGGTAAAAAATTGTTTTAAATGTCTCATGGTTTCTGAATTTAGATTAAATTTTTTTCTACTCCTTTTTTACTCTGAAATACAAATTTAAAAAGAGGTCAGAATAATTCCCATGATATATATCAGTATCTTGACTAACTATGTGACAGCTTTTATGGTACTATCTATATTTATAGTTTTAATTTTTAGTCGACCTATTTCAGGAAAGTTCATTTTAATTAATTACAACGTGTTTAAGTACTATAAATAGCAAATAAATCACAGATAGACCCATGCGTAGTGAACTAGCGAAGCAAAGTCTGCGAGGACTTTAGTAGGTTGGCTTCAACTGGCAATGAATTATGCACATTATTGTGCTTTTGTTATTTTTTTATCTCTGAACTAAGATCAACTAAAATTTGTTCTATTTGCTCTTTTATTCCACCAAAAAACCTTGATCCATTTGTTGCATTAATTGTTAAATAGAAATCCAAAAGAGTGTTTTCAAATTTAATTAAACCAAAAACTTTTTTATTACTCGCTGTATCGGAAATTGATTGATGTTTAAAATTAAAGCCTCTATGAATTAATACTTTTCGGACACTTCCATTTTCATTTAATTGTTTTTGTAATTCTTTCTGCATTTCGCGAGTAGAAACTTCTTGCATTTTCAAAAAATCCAATGCACTCTCGAAAGAAGCAATTTTTTGTCTTAGTTTTTCATTTTGAATTAAATTAAGGTTTCCAGAGCTAATAATATCAGTTAGTACTCCTTTTGAAGGGATATAAGTCGTGACTCCTTTAAAAACTGAATATATAATATTTGATGTTTCTTTTTCGCTTATAGTGTCACGAACATTATCATCAAATAAAGTAAGCATATTTTCAACTGATTTCACTTGATTATGATTTTCGGCGAGACAATTGTTTATTTTTTCTAAGTTTGTTTTAAATTCAGATTGAAGAGACAACAAATAAGCCTGTTCTATTTTCCTTTGTTGTCTATTGTCATTGTGATTATTGATTGAAAGTGCAATTAAAATACCAATAACGACAAGAATTATTTCTCCTATAGCGTAAGTCAGATATTTTCCGAACTTATTTTCAGTCAGCATGTTTTGTCTAATTTTTCTAAAGAATTTTATCATTGGTTAGTTATTTCTCTAAAGTTAGGATAATTATTTCATTCCGTTCAAGTGAGAAATAATATNGCACAACGTGTTTGTCTTATGGCTAGTTACTATGGCAAGAACAAAGTTTACAAAATAAACCGAACCATTAGGAAAATCTGCAGGGTTTTCAGATTAAACACAAGAAAAGCAATTAGTTATATATGTTGTTGACAAGTGTATTATAATTCAGTGCAATAGTCATTATAATATTCGACGATTTCTTGTAAATGAATTTCTCTAAACTCATTTGTTTTGATTTTTTTCACTAACACTGGGCAATCAATTAAGAAATCCATTGTACGCTTTTTCCATTTATTGAAAAGTCCGCAATTCAGACAAGATGGATAATCATCATTTTTTCTAACCAAATAGTTGGATACGTTGGTTACTTTTCTATTATTTGGAAAATTGTTTCCCGGAAAATTAGAGTCTAAAATCCAAGAAGAACAACTTGTTTGTCTGTAAAAAGAAACTTCTCCTTTTGTTACAAGCTCAATTAATAAGGGNTCATCAGATTCATTTAGTTTGACATATTCATAAGTTATTATTCTGAATAATGTTTCAAATTCTACTTTTTTGACCATATCAAAACTCCAAAAATCTGCTTTACTTTCTAAAGAAACCCTAAATTTTATTTTATTATTCTTTATAAATGCATAGCCTGGTATTGAATCTCCATCATTGAAAAAAAGGATAGCCTTTTCAGACTGAGAATAGCAATTAGAACTCAAGAGTGCAGTTAAGATGATTAATGATATAAATAGTTTGTTCATATGTTTGGCAACGATTTTGTGTGTTGTTAGTGGCGTATTTTAGCTACTAATTTAGCAAAAATAAAACGAATTGAATATTCCGCAGGAATTTTCGTAAGCAAACCTAACTATCAATAAATCAACTCCTTGTTAATGGGTCTTAACTACCGAATTTCTATTAATGATTATTGATGAAAGCATAAACTTAAGTCTAAATCTTGTGATGAATTTTTAATTCTGAGTGAGGATAATGTACTTAAGTTTAGCTCTTTTTTTAATTTTTTTCTTATGGTAAAATTATAGATACAAGTCTAAAGAAATTAGTTTAGCGTTCAGTTCCAGTTTATGCAACGTTAATAAATTCAGTTTAAGTGTCAATTCGTAAATTTATTCAAAATCAGTTTAGTTGGTAATTTCACGTTTGACTGTGAATTCTGCACATTTTATACCGTGTTCGTGTAATGACTAATTGCGTCGGNTTGCTTAAAGATAATAAACAATCAGGAGCTAGATAAAAATTCATAAGATTCTTAGAGTAGGCTATAACCAGCAATTGGCTAAACCTGTTGTTGGCTAACGTTTATTATAGATAATTGAAGAACAATTCTACAATCACACCAAGTACAACACTGAATAAGGCTCCTAAATTAGATAAACGATTTAATTTAAATGTGTTTGAAAATGCCAACCATAGACATAACACAGCACAAATCGCTAAAATTATAGTTCCATATAAAGGCACGATGCTATTGAAAAGTCCTATTTGATTAAAAAAGGGATCTAACAGAGCAGTAAAACCAAAAAGAGCTAAAGTGAAATTTGTCTTTTTATGTCTAATAAGTAGATAATAGCTTGCAAATAACAATTCAGCACTTATTGCTAAAGGACCATATTGGTTATAGTATTCTCTTTCAAAATATAACTTGAACCCTTTCGGAAAATCAATCTTCATTATAAAGGCTACACTCAGAGTTAGTCCAATAATCAAAAGTGATAATGCAATTGTCCTTCTTTTTTTCATGAGGTCTTACTTAATGTTTGCCAACGTGTTTTATTCGATGAAATTATGTTTTTTTTAATTCCGTATTGCTTGTTTTTGAGTGGGTTCCGCTATTACTTATAGTGGTTTTGTATGGCTAGTTGTTTTGGCTAGGACTAAGTTAGCAAAATAAACNGAACCATTAAGGGAGTCCACTATGATTTTATGAGTATACACNAATCAANCAATTGTTTATANACGCTGTTGGCAAATAATGTTTTATTATTTATTCAAAAGTTTGTTATAATGTATTAGTGCTTTTAATAAAAGTTCTGCATTTTTATGACCTTTTATTTTTAAAACAAACTTGTAATTACTACTCCATTTATCTTTTTTAGAGTTTATTAATCTTGGAATATATGCGTTAATGTAGGCATAATCGTGACCTCGATAAGAAATATCATGAAATTCACATTTAGCTGAAAAGTCGTATAAATCTTTTTTAATTTTTTTACCAGGTCTATCATTCCAAAAATATCCAGGTTTATGAATTTGATATAATCTTAAATAGTTACCTTCAAATTCTGCCATTAATCGCCTTTGACTGTTATTATTAACTTTACCATATGAATTACTGCGATTAAAGCAAGAGCTATCTATAATTTTCTTAATTAATGATTTAGTTTCTTCTAGTTTATAATCATTTAGNTCTNTTTTTTCTTTAAAATATTCAAAAGATTCAATACGTCCACTTTCAAATGAAATTTTAGAAACATTACTTTTCAATATATAATAGAGAGGACCATTTAAATCATCAGATCTCTTATATGCAATTTCACTAACTTTTACTTCTATGACTTTACAATTGATAGAAACACCATTGTTTTTCAAAATAATATCTTGAGAAAATGATAAAAAACTAATTCCAAAAAACAATAAAGATAAAATTTTACGCATAATTTTTTTAATGTTTGCAACGTGTTTGTATATATAGCTCGTTGCTTGGTTAGGTAACTAAGTTAGCAAACATTTACGAACTCGTGAAAATTCTGCATGAATTTTCACNAGTAGGGGAGAACCAAGCAATTAATTATGCGCGTTATTGTGATGCGTTTTTAAATTCTCTCTATTTTAGCATCAAACCAAAAATCGATATGAGTCTGTTCAGTATTTAGGTTTTGCTTTTCTCCTCTATTTCCTCCATTGTTTTGACCATTACCACGTCCCATTCTACCTCCACGACGGTTTCCATTTCCTGTTCTCATTCCTTGATCTTGCTTATTTTCCATTTCAAAACTTCTCTTGTGTTTATTTGTTAGAACACCAATAGATAATTTTGTAAAATCAATTTTATTTTCATTGCTTATCNTGCTTTTAGGTATTTTTAATGAAAAAACCAATGATTCTCTAGTAGTTATATAGCTTAAAGATATATCTTGTATGTTAAGATCTTTATGAAATGTTTGTTTTTCATCATAGTATGCATACTCAGCTTCTTTGGGAAGGTTTTTAATAATTGAATTTAAATCTATTGCACTAAATTCTTGGTTTCTTTTCGCCTCTTGAGAGTTTTGCTTTAAATGTCTTTGTTTTATGTNGTATGGATATTTTATGTAAACATCTTTTTTCTTTTTTCCTTTGATGTCAAAGTATATAGTAAGTCCATTTCTAATTATTGACATTGATGTGTTTTTGTCTGTAGTGCTGATATTCAAATAAATATAATTGTTATCACTAAAAACTTTATAAAGCACATTATTTTCTACAATATTAGTAGTGTCTGTTACTATTAATTTCGTTTTTGCATTAGCAGAAATAGTAGTTATTATTAAGAATAAAATTATTAGGTGTTTCATCGTGTTTTTTTCAAGTTTTTAATGAGACTACCCAATTTTGGATTAGTTTAATATGTTATGATTTTTTTAACTTAGTAGGTTAATTGAATGTTTACAACATGTTTGTGTGTGGTTGTTTAAGTTTTTTATAACCAGTTTAGTAAATAGAAAACGAACCAGTTTAAAATTCCGCAGGGATTTTCCTAGTAAGCAATTACCACAGCAACTAATAATACACATTTTTGTAAACAGTTAAAGCTATTCTATTATATTTAGGATAACCATATTTGGGTCTATTCCAATCGAATTTATTTCCACAATTGTATTTTCGTTTGTGTGATAGTTAGATTTTAAAATATTAAGTTGTAAATCATCTCCAATAATTAAGTTTAAATAGAGATTATTTTTAACAACAGAATTGCCCAATAAATTTGCTAATTCATAATACATAGTATTTAATTTATAAATTATGGATTCATTTCTTATGTCTAATAGCACAGGAATTACACTAAAAACCGCTTGGTATTACTTCCATAAAANCGAACTCAGTGTTGCTTATTTTTGCCAGTCTACTGCCANTAACTGGATTATTGTTTAATTTAAATTCACTAACTAAATTGTTATTTAAATCAATTTGTAAACTTCCTTCCGACAATGAAGTGATGTATATTTTCGAATCAACTTTAAGCATTGAAGTTATAAAATCATTCAGTTCAAAAGTTACTAGGTCTATAACTTCGTAATTTTCTAGATTAATATTAATTAAATGTTTGGGTAGATTTGAAAAAAATGTACTTTCTCTTAGNATACCAATAAGATTATTACCATTTGCAGTTAAAGTAACAATAGCTCTATATTAGCCTATAATNGAGTTTGGTATATTAAATTCGANGTTCTCTGTCAAATTATTCTCTAAATCATAAATTAATAAATTATTTGTTGGACCGTTTGAGGATTATTCAAAAACTCATTTGCATAAATTTTATTTTGTATTAAACCAGGTGAATTCAATTCAATTGAAAAACTATTGTTTTCTAGTTCCATTTGTCCAATTAAAGTAAAATTGCCTGAATTAATTTCAAGATTATAAATATTTCCATCTTCGGCTAATGTNAATAAAGAATAGTCGTCAATTATTTCTTCATTGGAGTTAAGATTACAACTAATACAAGATAAAAATGAAATTAAGATTATTTTGAAATCTATTGATTGTTTTTTATTAAGTTATTGTTTACGTGTTTGTATGTAATTAGCTGTAAGTTAAGTGCTAAAGTTAGAAAATAAAACACAGATAGAAAGTTCGTTAGGACTTTCGTAAATAGGCTAGAACTAGCAATAAATTATATACGTTGTTGTGCGTTCGTTTTTTATTTAAAATATTTAACTAACTGAATCTCTATCAAAACCAACAGTTTCTCTATATAGTTGTGGAGACACATCTGCATTTTTTTTAAAAAATCTGCTAAAATAGTATTCGTCATTATAACCTAACTCGTAAGCAATTTCTTTAACTGTTTTATTGGTTAAGTATAATTCTCTTTTGGCTTCTATAATGATGCGTTCCGAGATTAAGTCTGTTAAGGTTTTATTAAAATGGGCTTTGGTTAGTCTTGTTAATGCTTTTGGTGTAATGGCTAGCATATTGGCATATTCACTTGCAGAATGCTTTGTTTTATAATGTGTTTCAATATAATTTTTTAAATTCTGCAAAATGAAAGGTTCATCGTTATTAGTCGGCTCTTTTTTTAATTCGGTTTGTTGCTCCGTTTTTAATCTTGACGCTGTTATTAATAATATTTTTAAATAGGATATCAATACTTCGTATTGTGCTAAAGCCGACTTTTTCATTTCATCTTTACATTGCTCTATTATCATTTCAAAACTTACCGAGGCTTTTTCTTCCACTCGAACCATTGGTGAATTGTAAATGTTATTGAATAACACACCGTGGCAAGCCACTTCGTTGTGATGTTTATGAATACAGAAAAAATCGGGATGAAAATGAATTACCACGCCACTTATGCTTGATTTTGCAGAAATCATAAATGGTTGATAAGGTGAAAAAAACATCAACATATTTTTATCAAAATCGTATTCTGAAAAATCAGCTTTTAGGATTCCATTGCCTTTTTGAATCCAAATTAGTGAATAATAATTTAGTCTTTGGATATGATCAAAAGGATTATCATTTTCCAAATGATATAGCTTAAAGGCTAGATTACCTGTTTGCGGATTAATAAGTGTGAAGTTATTGTTTTGAATCATAAGATAAAAGTACTATAATTTATTTTTAAGATCTTCAATCTCTGCTTCAAGCTTAACAACATACTCTCTTTGTGGAGCAATAATTGCTTCAATATCCTCAAGCGTATAGCGTGGTGTAATATGTTGCGNACAATTCCAGTCGTATGCTTCAACATGAAACACCATCATTCTTTCAGGTTTAAATTGGTAATCATCCAAATGGAGTAAATCCAGTAATGCCGGATCCTCTTTCATTTCCACTATCTCTGCTTTTGCCAATATTTTCAATCTTGTCCTAGATGGATAATCAACTATAATGAGTGCCACTTTATTATTGNTGGCCATGTTGCCAACAGAAATGTATTGCCTGTTGCCCTTAAAATCCATAAAGCCAATTCGTTGTTTATCCAGTACTTTTAAAAAGCCCTTTGGACCGCCTCGATGTTGTATATAAGGAAAGTCGTTTTTACCAACAGTAGCCATGTAAAAACTAGTCTGCCTACTCAAGAAACTTATTTCATTTTCGGTTAGCCCGTCCACATAGCTGTCCCTTTCAAGTCGGGCATAAATTTTNCTGCTACCCATTTGTTCCTGCAATTTCTTTCCTGCATCTGTGAATGCCATCGAAGCGAAGCTTTTTAACATAATATACTATTTAAACTTTCTGTTCTTTTCTTCAATTTTCATATCATTTATACTAGCGTAGCGCCTTTGCATGTGTCCGTTTTCATCAAATTCCCAAAGTTCGTTACCATATGCTCTATACCATTGGTCGTTTGTACCTTGAAATTCATACTCAAACCTTACAGCCATTCTATTTTCTCTAAATCCCCAAAGTTCTTTTTTGAGTTTATAGTTTTTTTCGTTTTCCCATTTTTTGGTTAAAAAAGTAACAATTTCTTCCCTTCCTTTAATAAATTGAGTTCTGTTTCTCCATTCAGAATCTATGCTGTATGCTTTAGATACTTGTATTGGATCTTTGGAATTCCACGCATCTTCTGCTTTTTGTACTTTTTCAAGTGCAGTTTCCATTGTAAATGGTGGAAGTGGATATTTTTTTTCCATGATATAATTGTTTTTTAATTTATAATGCTTTAAAAATTAGGCCGTACACAACTGCTACGCTAATTATACGGCCTATAATTATTTTTAAGGTTTATTAACCTTNTCCCAATTTTTATGAGCAGCTTTCATCAATCTTGAAGTTTCTGCCTTCCAAGGTTCCAATGTATTGAAAGGTTGTCCATTAAAAGGGCCATTGAAGAAAAGGTACAACTTCCCATCTACTATATCAAAAGTCTCTGGATTAATTGGAAATTTCGTTTCTTTTTCCGCCACACCCCATGCACAATAACCTTCGAATTGAGGGAGATATTTTTTTGGTGACTTTTTAAAAACTTTACGATTTGTCATGTTAGCAAAATAATAAGTAGCTCCATTATGCTTTGCAGAGTAAGCCTTCATACCTTTTTTTGCGCTACCAGAAAAATAGGCTACAACATCATATCCGCCAATTGCTAAACCATTGTCATCCACAGGCGCAATTTGTGCCATTGTATGAGAGGTAATTGAAAAGGCGATAACTAATAATAAATATTTAATTGTTTTCATTTTAAATGATTTTTAAGTAATAAGTGACACACTTTAAAGTTGTGTCCGACACTTTTAATTGTTGTGCCTTATAAGCTTTCCGCTATTGGAAAATCCACAGGTACTTTTGTTAGGTTGTGCAAATAGTTCATTGCAGTTTTATCGCTTATTTGAAGGATTAAATCAACTAAAGTTTCTTTGGAATATCCTTGAGCAAAAAAGTCTTCAATATTATTTGCGTTCACATTTCCTTTATTTTCGGTGATGTCAGCTGCCAATTTTACTAAGGCATTCAGTCTTTCATTTTCGCTTTTACCCTTACGAATGTCTAATAATTGCACATCTTCAAATCCATTCATTTTTCCCAATACAAGATGTGCACTTTGGCAATAAATACATCCGTTGACCTGGCTTACAATTAAGTTTACCGCTTCTTTTTCCTTGTTGGATAATGAGGTTTTGGCGTTTTGGAAATCTAAATACCTTTTTAATCCATGATCTGAATATGCTATGGTTGCATAAAGGTTAGGTACAAATCCCAGCGCTTTGTTTAAAGCGTCGAAAATCTCTTGGTTAGTTGAACCTACTTGTTCTCTTGTAGGTACTTTAAATTCTAAATTTTCCATTTTTATTTTTTTAAATTGCTTGTCAATATTGACAGTACAAAGTTGATGAAGATTATAATGGCTTAAAATGGATAATTCTCGTTAATGGATGGACAATTTTCTTGGAGGAGTGTATGATTAGTGGCGTGTTTAAGCACCAAAACCCATATTAACTATAGCCATTGTTGGCAACAGTTTTTTTTAGATTTGCTTAATCTCTTGATGAATTTTTATTTTCGAGTTTTCAAATATTTTTCCGCCAAACTCTTCATTATCTAATGAAATTATGTTAATATCTTCAATACCCATTATCCCAAATATAAATTTCAAATATGTTGTTTGGAAGTTCATATGTTCGTTCTTTTCATTTTCTCCATAGCCTGTATCTCCACGACTTGAAAGAATAAACATTTTTTTATTTTTTAGGAGTCCAACATAATCTCCATCAGGCTTGCCTGAACGAAATTTCCACGTTTCATTAATTCTCATAAGTTGGTCGATATAGGATTTTAATCCACTTGGAATAGACCAATTGTACATTGGTGTACCGATAACATAAATATTATGTTCTTTAAATTCTTTTAATAGAGTATCGCTAAATTCAACGGCAGATTGATTTTTTTTCGTTCTATCTTTCTGGTTTATAAATGCACTTGCAATCCATTTTTCATTTATATGCGGAATTTCTTTTAATCCAACTTCTCGGAAAGAGAAAAGGTCTTCAGGGTTTTTTAATTCCCAATTTTCTTTAAAAAGTTGAGTGAGTTTTCGACTGTGGGATTTTTCATTTCTTACACTAGCATTAATAATAAGTACTTTGTTCATTTTTCTATATTTTGAATTAAGCAACAAAGTTCGTTATCCAAAGATTAGAAAAAATTGACCTAGTTTAAGAAGCTTTATTTTTTTTGCGAATTCTACTTAAAAACTCAGCAGTAATCCCTAAGTAAGAAGCAATCAAATATTGTGGTACTTTATCATTAATTTTTGGATAGTTTTCTGTAAAATCGAAATATCGTTGCTCTGCATTAAAGACATTATTCGTGATTATTCTCCTTTGTAAACTGCCGAGATAATTTTCTAGAATAATTCTAAAAAAACGCTCAAGTTTTGGGATTTTTTTTAACATTTCTTGAAAAGAGTCGTAACGAATTTGTAGTAATTCTGTTTTCTCAATTGCTTGAATATTATAAATTGAAGGCTCTTGTTTCTGAAAACTTTCAATATCTGTTGCCCACCAGTTTTCTATTGCAAAATATAGGATTTCTTCTTTTCCTGTTTTAGAATTTATATAAAAAGCTTTTAATGTTCCATTAACTATAAAGTTGTCTGTTCTACAAGTTTCTCCATTTCTGAGTAGATAATCTCCTTTTTCAAGTCTTTTTTTAGTCCAAAAAGTTTCAATTAAATTTTCTTCTTCTAAATTTAACTTAATATATTTTGAAATTGATTTGATTAGAGATTCTTTCATTTGGTAGGTGCATTATACAGATATAGGTTGACTCTTTTTTGGTTTTTAAATTGAACGAAGTCAGATCTTAAATTGTCAGTTCAAGTAAATTTACATTATTTTTTCTATATGATCTGTATTTGATATTTGGGTTTAGATGTACTTCTGCTAGTTTTCGTAAGTTTAGACTAAAATGAGTCCTTAAATGGTTATAAATATACACAGCTTGATCCGTTAGTTTTTGAGCTAGGTCAGTGTTTTTAATGGTTTGTTTTAAGCCATATTCGTATTTAAGAATTCTATTAACACGTTTAGCAACAGTGCTTTAATATGGGGTCGTATTGTTCAGTCATGCTCATTGTAATTCCATTATTTTCAGCAAACTCAGTATATTTTGGATTGCAGTATTGGAAACCTCTGTCCTAATGATGAATAAGCTTTTGATTGGGGTATTTTCTATTTTTAATNGCCATAATTATTGCATTAGAAAATACGTTTAAACATGGTGTTGAAAAATTGACAGANAATNCATATATTCATATCGGTTTGACTACAGATAATGGAAATATTCTCTTTGAAATAGAAAATAATTTTGAACAACCAGATACAAAACACAATGTTGGAATTGGGTTGGATAATTTAAAACAACGGTTGCAATTATTATATCCAAAAAAGCATCAACTTATTATTGAAAGTAATAATTCTGTATATAAATTCATGCTTAAACTAGATGCCAAATGATTCATTATTTAATCATAGATGACGAGCCTATAGCACATCGTATAATAGAAAAATACTGCGATAATTTACCACATTTAAAAAAGAAGGGGAATTGTTATAATGCTTTTGAAGCGATGCATTTTTTGAATGATAATACTATTGATTTGCTTTTTTAGATATAAATAGGCCGAAATTATCTGGTTTCGATTTTTTAAAAACGNTNTCAAATCCTCCTAAAATTATTGTTACAACTGCTAACAAATAATTTGCATTAGAAGGATATGAACTTAATATTTCCGATTACTTGCTAAAACCATTCAGTTTTGAACGGTTTATAAAAGCCATAAATAAAACAATTGGTGTTTCTGAAAGTAAACTTAACATATATATATATAACAGTGAAATACAAGGCAATAGTTTTTTCTTAAAAGGCAATAAAAAGTACCATCAAGTTCATTTAGAATCAATACTATTTATTGAAGCTTATGGACATTATACTAAAGTATATTTAGATAATGAAATGATTTTAAGCCATGAGAAAATTTCTTCATTAGAGGAATTTTTACCTGAATCTAGCTTTATAAGAACACATTAGTACATACAAGATCAGCAATTAATTATATAAGGTGTTGGCTGTAGTTGTTTTAATTCGTATGTTTTTTTATTAATTCTTTTTCTCTCTCAATAAGTTCGGTTCTAGTATTTCCAACAGGTTCGTTTTCCAATTTTTGTCTCAACTCAATAAATCTATTCGCAAAACTGTAAAATTTTTCACTTGTAGTAAAATTTTCTAGCCATTTCCCAAAATCAATCAAATATTCTTGANTTTTAGAATATTCAAAGTATTCAACTAGTTGTTCTAGCTGCCAATTTGAAGATTCAGACTTTTCAAATTTTAGAGATTCTTTTTGAAGAAATTTGTCAAAAATATAAGTATTAGACACAAAAGTTTCAATTGCTTTTTTTTCTGCTTGTTGAATTCTTTTGGTTTTAAAAAGAGTAATTGTCCATTCAAAAAGGAAGATTGGATAACCAATGTCTTCAGGGAAATTTTTTGTGAACCAATTGAAATATCGTAATGCACCAGTATAATCGTCTAATTTCAAGTATAATTCTGGAGGTAAATATCGTAATCCTCCACCATCGTGATAAAATCCGCCCCAATGTTTTTTGTCAGCTTGAAGGTCACGTTTAATTTTCTTGATTTTATTTTTTATTCTTTCTTGCTGTTTAGGTGTCATCATTTTTTTAATTACAGCCAACATGTTCGTATGTGATGGCTAGTTGCGTTGGCGAGAACTAAGTTAGCAAAAGAAAACGAACAAAAGGAAAATCCGTAGGAGTTTCCGAGTACACACAGACCAGCAATTAATTATACACGTTGTTTTNCTTTCGTTATTTTGTTAATAGGATTTTAATAATTTTAATAGGTTTTAAGCTTTTACTTTTATGTTTTTATATTGTAAGTTTTGATTTATTGTTATTTCATTTTTTGCTAGTACAGCCATCATATATTCCGTACTTTGGCGCAGAGTTTCTAAATCCAACTTTGAACGGTTTAAGGATGTTCCTATCTCGTTTTCGAGTAAATATACACGGTGTTATTCCGCTAATCTTATTATTCCGTCATGTCCTTTAACAAAGATGCTTTTATCTTTTTCTATCACTGTCCTTCTAGGAGTCATTGCTCTTTTAAGCTCAACAATTTTTACAGATTTTTTGTCTTTTAGAAAAACGATTAAATCATAAAAATCAGAATATCGAATTCCGTTCTGTCTTATGTTTATCAGATTTAAATTTAATTCTTCTTCAACCTTTTCCACTTGAGAGTAAGGTTCAAGAATAATTAGACTATCCCATTCAAAATCGGCAACTTTTTGAAAATCAACTATTTTATTTTTTGAGTTCAATTCCGCTTCGATTTTTTCTGTCAGAATTTTGTCATTCTCAAGTTGGAATAAATATCCATAAGAAATAATTACGCAGAATAAAATTCCAATTCCAATAAGTTTTTTCATAAATAGGGTTTTCTCAAATGTTGGGTAAAGAGTTTGTGTATAGTTAATTGCGTGATTTAGCAACTAATTTAGCAAATAAAACACAGATAGAATATTTCGCAGAACACGAGCAAAGCGAACTGGCGTAAGCAATAGTCGTAAGTAGGCGAGGACAAGCAATTAATTATACACGGTGTAACCATACGTTTTTATTTCAATTTCACTTTTTAATTTAGACTTTAGAAAGTTCGAAATACTTTTGTAATCCGATTCATTCAAATTCATATGACTCACAAAATGTTTTTTTTCATTATTGTCATAAAGAATTATTTCACTTGATTTCAATTCTATATTTTTAATTTTTTCAATTCCGATAGATTTTCTGCGTGAACCATTTATAAAACTCAATTCACTATTCTTAATTTCTATAATTCCACTAGGAACAAATAAAAAGCCTAAAATCAACAAGAGAATTCCAGTAACAAAAAGTAAACTCCACATAATTTTTTCCGATTCAAAGTATTTCAGAGCCAAAATTCCACCAACAGATAATATTATTCCAAAAATAAATGGCATAATTCTATTGTAATCATCATTATTAGTATTTATTCTTAATTGGTCAGAATTCCCACCTTTTCTATATTTTATTCTCCCATAAATACTCCAAATTATAAGAGCAATCCATAAAATTGGAAAATATTCTTTTATTGGATCAATTAACTCTCTCACATATTTTACTTGAAAAAGCAAAACAATTCCAATTAAGATTATTGTTCTCAAATATGGGTTTTGTTTTTTCATCTAATGTATGCCAACGTATTGTGTATGGTTAGTGACGTGTTTAAGCGACTAATTTAACAAATATAACACAGATAGAATATTCCGCAGAACACGAGCAAAGCGAACAGGCGTAAGTAGGCTAGACTTAGCAATTAATTATACACGGTGTTTGCAAGAGTTTTATTCTAATTTTTTGGATATTAAAAAAACCTCATACGGATTAGTTCTAATTGTATCCCCTATTTTCAATGTAAGCTTAGTTCCGCTTTCTGGCTTTTCAAGTTTAATTAATCTTAGGTATAAATCATGATCTTCCAAACTTATAACTTGAGCAATAAATTTAGATAGGTTTCTGAATGTCCATATCCGTTTTTATCATTGGTATATAACAATTTCGGTGTTAAATAACCAAATACTTCTCTGTGTTTTGTGAAGTTTGAGAGATATTTTTTTTCAATAATTCTATATTCTTTTGAGTCTTGAGTAATTGCCTTTGCTCTTTCCAAACTATCTATCCGAACGTTATACAATTTATTATCTTTCCTTATTCTTTCTTTTTGTTCTCCAAAATTTATGGGTTTATTATTAAGCTTTCTATGATACGTTCTTAAAAGTATTTCATTCATATCATCTGAATCGTAAACTCCCTTTATTTTAAAGTATGTTTTCAATATTCGACGATCTTTTATGATTTTTTTACCATCTATTTTTGGTTGACCATATAACAACTCATGTTTAAGAACTCCCATATCTTCTGGTGCTATCATAAAATCATATCTAATTGTATCATTAATTGTTTCGTCAATGTGTTGTAAAGATTTTCTTAAGCCAGAAGGAATATGCTTTTGTGAACATGAAAACAATGTTAATGATATTGTGATTATTATTGTTATTATTTGTTTCATGAATTCTTGCTAACGTGTTGTGTATGATTAGTAGCGTGTTTAAGCACCTAATTTAGCAAATAAAACACAGATAGAATATTCCGCAGGACATGAGCAAAGCGAACTGGCGTAAGTAGGCTAGACCTAGCAATTAAATATACACGTTGTTAACACTAGTTTTATTTCTTTTTTACGAATTTAATTCCAAGAATTATTAAGATTACTATTAAGGCAATAAAAAANATACTGGTTGAAGTACTTTTTATAATTGAAAAAGTATTTGTTGCATTAACTGTAGTCTNTGTAAAGTTTGGGTAACTTTTCAGCATTGTGATAATTCCAATATTTTCCATATAATCCGCGATTCCAGCAATTATTGGTAACAAGCATANATAAGTAAAAGGAGACNTGAGTTTGTTTAATTTTTTAAGAAAATATGCTAATAGTATAGAATAGGTTAGTCCAAAAAGTAGTGGATAAATCATGTCCACTGGTATTTGGTTAGTTAAATAAATTTCACGTCCATTCTCCCCAAGTATACTAAATAATTCATTTACATAATCCTGATTATAACCAGTTGGCTTCATATCCAACAATTTCATTCCGTTAGTGAATCCCATCGTTTTTGGAATAGTTACGAACAACATAATCAAGTAAACAACATTTGTCAGTATAAAAAGACCTAAGACTTTCTTTCCTGAAGTGTTTTTTTCTAGGATTTTAACTAATCGGTTCATTGTCTTCAAATTAGTGCTAACGTGTTGTGTATGGCTAGTTGCGTTGGCAGGAACTAAGTTAATAAAAGAAACCGAACCTGTAGAGAATTCCGCAGGNATTTTCGGAGTAAACACTGACTATTAATTAGTTATACACTATGTTACCCAAAGTTTTTATTTTTTAGAACTATTGTAGCAGCTTTAACAGCTTCTTTCTGATAACTATTTTTATTGTTTATAATCTCGTGTAATTGCTTTTCGTTTTTCGACTTAAATTGCTCAATAAATTTTTCAGTTGGTGTTTTTTCTTTATTTCGTTTGTGATTTAGCGTAATTCCTTTTTTTGATTCAGACTTATCAATAAAAGGAAAAAATCTAAATCTATATTTTGTTTTTTCAATAAAAGAATGTTCATGTAAAAAGTCAATTAATAAATTCGATATGTAATATCTGTCTCCATTCTTAAATTCCACATCCCAATATCCAAAGTCAGAATGCATAGCTGAACGTCTACTATTTCTGTCAATTGCGTTTTTATAATAAATTCCAACATTGTAAATTGATGATTGGATATCTGAAAGTTTGTATTTAGTTGAATTACCTTTTATATTTATTTGTATTAAGTCAGATTCTCTGTCTATTTCCAATGTCAATTTTTTATTTTGAGAGTAATAATTAATTAAGAGTAAAATAGCTGGAAGATTAAAAATAAATACAATTCCAATCAGGATTTTTAGAAATAAAATGTCAAACATCAAGTTACCAGAACCTTTAAAATATTCTAAAATCTGCACAATAATTATCATTCCAATTATTAAAATTAGATTTTTTTTTAAAAGAATTTTTAGAAGTTTAGTATGTAGTTTGTGCGTTTTTCTCAAATGTTGGGTAATGTGTTTGTGTTATGGCTAGTTNCGTTGGCAGGAACTAAGTTAACAAAATAAACCGAACCATTAGGGAAATCCGCAGAATCTTCCGAGTAAACACAAGACCCACAATTAGTTATACATGTTGTTGTAAACAGTGCCATAATCTATTTAACTTATTGGGAAATCAATCAGAAGAATTTCGTTTTTTATTCTAATGAAATTTTTTTATCATTAATTAATAATAATTTGGGTATGGCATCTGATGGAAAATCAAAATATAGTATTCGTTTAATACTTTTTCCTGGCTTAAGTTTTTTCTTTATACTAGCAAAGCCATAAAAACTGGTAAAAGGATATTTATCTCCAATCTCATCAACGACATAAAATTTTCCAAAGTCNAAATTAATGTTCTCATCATCGGTGTTTTCTATATTTAGTTTTATCATTACAAATATTCCATAGTATGGATACGTTGTAAAACCACCGCTTTTTTGTAAATTCAGAACATCTGAAACCTTTATAATTTCAATATTTAAATTATCTAAACCTTGTTGTTGACTGTAAGTGTTAAACAAAGAAAATAGGAAAAAAATTATAATATATTTTTTTAGCGATAAGTAATTCATGTTTGTATTATTTCCATTTATTCATAGTGTTATTTTTTCTAGCATTGTTTACAANGTGTTCGTTTTATGGCTAGTTACGTTGGCGAAAACTAAGTTAGCAAAAGAAANCGAACCAATAGGAAATTCCGCAGGATCTTACGAGTAAACACAAGAACAGCAATTAGTTATACACGGCTTAAGTTTGTCTTTCACTAAATTAATATCCATCCTAAAATAATAAAAAAGACGATTGCGACAAATCCATTGTTCATCATATGCTGTCTATCCCAATGACTTTTAGATTTTTTCGGACCATAAAGATATTCCTTAAAACTAAATTTAGGCTTCTTGAAAACTGTTCTCCAAATAGAACCATAGATCCATCGAATTGTACCTCCAATTGTATTAAATATCAAATGAAATATAGTGTAAGCAACAATTTCGTCAATCATAAATATTGGCTTTTTTATATCATGTAGTAAAACGTTATTATCTTTCGTAGCTTAATGTCCTAATACCATTTTGTGTATTGTTATTCGAATCATCATCCGAACTACAACTAGTAATTAGTAATAAAATAATTAGTTGATAGACTTTGAATTTTCTCATTTTTTTAAATGTTTTACAACTTAGGCGTATATGGTTTGTTNCGTGGTTAAGCAACTAAGTTAACAAATAAAAACCTAATANAAAATCTGCGAGGATTTTCGTAAGTAGGTTAGAATCAAGCAATAAATTATATACAATGTTGTAAATTGTTATTTATTCAGTTCGCTTTTAAGTTTATCATATTCAGACCAATTACTACCCATTGAATGGTATTTTAAAATTAGTGTTGAATCCTTCATAACTGCTTTGTAATATGTTCCAGCGTGATAAGGAAATTCCATTTTCAGTCCGCTATCGAGCAAAGATTTTAAATATTTTACAATTGCTTTCTCGTGATTTTCATTCAGAAGAATAGTTTTCTTTTCAGCTATTTTCCGATTTTCATCATACGGATTTCCACAATCAACTATATCTTCGGTATATTCCGCATAAAGAACTTTATCTTCTCGATAAATATCAAACGTTTCATTGTGTCCACCCCATTCTCCNCATTCGTCAAAATTTGAACTTAATTCTAATCGATTAAGTCCCATAACGTTTCCTAAAATCCGNTTTTGATAATCGTCCATAAAATCCGCTTTCGGTTTCTTTTTAGAAGTACCACAACTTCCAGCAAAAACTGAAATAATTAAAATGAACAGGACTTTTTTCATAATTGTTTACCACGTGTTCTTGTTATGGCTAGTTACGTTGGCGAGAACTAAGTTAGCAAAAGAAACCGAACCAATAGGAAAATTCGCAGGATTTTCCGAGTAAACACAATACCAGCAATTAGTTATACACGTTGTTAGCAAATGTTTATTTATTTACACTCAGCTTAATCATTATTATTTCTGGTTGTTATAGTTCCTTGTAATATGTTTTTGAAATTTAATTCAACAGATTCAGTTTCTCGATTAAATTCGAAATACATATTAAAATATAAAAACATAAGGATTATCAAGTGCGCTAAACAAATTAATGGACTGAATTCTAAAGTGAAAATTCCACCAAATGTTGCTATAAAACTCATTCCAATTGCGATTGAAAACATTAAGACTAAAATATATGTAAATGATCTTAATTCAAATTCGAGTTCAATTTTGATTTTATTNTTTTTGTCAATTATTGTACCCTTAATTTGCGGAGAAAATGAGTTTCGACTATAAATTATTTTTTGAATTAAGAAACAATCGTTATCAATGTTTCCTTCGTATATTTTTTTAGACTTCTTTTTAGGATATTTGTTTTTAATTTTTTCAGTGTTTTCTTTTAGCTTAAATAAGACCTCTTCTTTTTCTAAATAAGTAATTAGATTGATTTTTTTAGAAGGGAATATTTTCATTTGAAATCTGAATATTTTTAGATTGATATTATTTGCTAGCGTATTCGTGTATGGCTAGTTGCGTTGGCTGGAACTAAGTTAGTAAAAGAAAACGAACCAGAGGAAAATCCGTAGGATTTTCCGAGTAATCACAGACCAAGTAATTGATTATAGACGTTGTTGTGGCACGTTTTTATTTTCGTACAGTTCATATATTAAATAGTGTTCTAATTTTTTAATTCCTTTTCTGATTTTTAGAATTCCAAACAAATAGAACAAAACAAATATAGGTCCAAAAACAATTAGTATTCCGTATGAATTCGTTCTGATTGCGTCATTAAATCCAAGTCCAAAAATCAGAGTCATAACTAAAAACCATAATA
>JGI24723J26617_10001046_pt1 | contig 25294 bp, 18 predicted proteins | sample Cruoilmetagenom6_FD_26617 | JGI IMG/M metagenome (IMG submission 26617)
AGAAGGCGTTAACCCCTCTAACGCTTTTGACGTTTCTGGCTACTACGAAGCCAAACTGGCTCAGCTGCAGGCGGCCGGTAACACTGAAATCACCACCGTTGCGCAAGTGAAGGCGTCTCTGGATGCTGCGGGCCTAACCGCACTTGAGCACTTCATTGCTTACGGCCAAGGCGAAGGCATTACTGCACCTGCGGTACCGGAAGGCGAGAAGGTCAATGTTGATACTTCTGTGCCTGGTGAAACTTTCACCCTCACTGCAGGTGCTGATACGCCAGCAACTACTTCTGGTGATGACACCCTCAATGCATTGACCATCGATGCACAGGGCGCTGCTGCAGAAACTTTCTCCGCTTTTGACAACATTGATGGCGGTGCTGGTACAGATACTCTGAATATCTATACTACAGCTACACTGAACGAAGCATTCCCGACATCTGCGACTGTTAAGAACGTCGAGATCGTTAACCTTTTCAACTCTAGCACCACTGCCGACCAGCAGTTTGGTACTACTGCTGCAGTTGACGCTTCTAAATTTGAAGGCGCTCAGCAAATTTGGCAGATTGGCGCCGCCAACAATAATGGCATTGCTAACGTTGCTGCGACTACAACAGCAGGTCTGCGTAACCTAACTGCTGATGCTGCAGTAGGTACTAGTGTTGCCGCTGCTACTGGCGCAACCGCTGTTAACGTAGCGCTTGATGCAGTTAAAGGTGCAACAACCACTAATGTTGTGACCTTAGGCACCTCTGGTGACGCAGTTTCTGCTGTTAATGTTTCAGGAACTCTTGCTCAGCAAACCGTAAATACTACAGCTGCTTCCTTAGCGCTGGCAGTTACATCGGGCAAGGATGTTGAAACTCTTTCAGTTAATTCTGGCGTAAAGACGACACTGTCTGTTACTGAAGGAACTGGCAGCACCAAAGAAATCAAGACTGTTGACGCTTCTGCTAGCACCGGTGGTATTACCTACGCAGGTACTGTAACCGGCGGTACTGTTGCACCTGCCACCATCATGACTGGCTCTGGTGATGATGTGGTTACCATCGCGACAGCAACATTGAAAGACGATGCTGCTACCACAGCTACTGATGAAACACGCTCTGCGTTGCTTGAAACAGGCGCTGGTAAAGATAACATCACAATCAACACTAGTGGCACTGGCACCACGACCGTAAATGCCGGTGAAGGTGACGACACCGTTACCTTTACTGCAGACGGTTCTGGTAAGTTGAGTGTTAACCTGGGCGCTGGCAACGATATCTTCAAAGGCGCTGGTGTTGTAAACGGTACTGATGTTATCGATGCAGGTGAAGGAACCGATACCCTTACTTTGAGCATGGTTGGTTCTGCAAACATTGGTGCGTTTAGCAATTTTGAAACTTTCGACGCTGCTGGTCTTGGTAAAACCCTGGACGTTGACATCCTGGCTGCCAAAAATACGGTAACTGAGTTTGTTACTACTGGTGATGTTGGTGCTAGTGCTGTACTTACTAATGTCGGTGCCGGTGTTGGCTATCGCGTAACTGGCGATACTAATGTTGCCAATGCACTTACCCTTACCCAGAAAACTGCTGGTGCTTTGACAGTTACTCTGGATATCGATGAGAACCTGACAACAGCAGCTACAACTGCAGCTAATGCTGCTGATGCATCTGTTATCGCCTCCAATGCTACCAGCATTAAAGCGGTTCTAGACTCTGATTTCTTCGGAGCAGCTACCGGTGCTGGCGACAACGCTACTGACCTGAACATCACTGGCTCAAAAGCCACCAGTGTTGAAATCGTTTCTGGCGGTGAAAATGCAGTAAACAACGTCGATATCACCTCAGGTGACGATGCAGCTACCGGCAAAGGCGATTTGCTTACTTCCGTTACAATTAGCGGTTCTCAGAACCTTACCGCGACTGTGACGGAGGCTGATGCTAGCGAAATTACCTCGATCAATGCTTCTGCTCTGACTGGTAACCTGACCATTAGCACCGCTGAGCTGAAAGCAGAATCTGCTGCTAACACTTTTGATGGTGGTCTGTTGACACTGGGTTCGGGTGATGACGTTATCACTGTGACACAGGGTTCTAAGATCTCTGGTCTTGAAAAAGGTACTGCAGAAGATGCTGCTGCACAGTCTGCATTCGATGTGATTACTACCGGTGGTACTGTCCAGCAGGCTGCTGACGTTGCTTCAACTGGTTCACTGAACATCAAAGATGGTAAGTTCACATTCGAAGGAACTGGCCCTGCTACTCTGGCAGACGCTATCTCTGCAGTTGACACTCAGCTAACTGCAGACGGCGATGCAGTAGCGTTTGAATACACCGGTAACTCTTATGTATTCGTAAATGACGATACTGCCCCTGCTAATGAAATGGTTGTTCAGTTGACTGGCGTAACTGGTCTGACTGGTCTGGATGAAGTAGGTACTTCTGATAACCTATATGTCATCTAATCCCTCTCTCTGAGAAGGATGCCTATCGTGAGATAGGTTAGGCTACAGAGCCCCCGGCCAACCCTGGTTGGGGGCTTCTTCTTATAAAGCACGTGAGCAAGGAAGCTCGGTGCTATAAGCAACTGACAACGTTGCAATTCCCCGGCCATGTGCCGGGTTTTTTATGCTTAACGCATGGTACGATTATCCTCACTTCCGTCCTTTAGCCATCACTTCTCTCACCATGACCAAGACAGAAGCCATCCTAGCCAACAAGCGAGCGAGTAGTCGCCTTAAACCCGTGGCGGATACCGTGTTGAAACTCGCCAATGGCAGAGCAACACGCCCAGCAGCTAAAGAGAAACAGCTACTAGCGGCGAGGCTAGATCGAGAGCTGACCGACAAAGATGAGCAAGCAGGGGAGCTTCGCCAAGCGGTGGACGCCTTTTGGAGTGCGTATGATCGTGACGTGGGTAGTGAGGTGCTGATGGCGTGTGCGGCTGATGTGGCGCGTCTTACCCAAGCGATTAAGTCTGCGCGGTGGCGACGCATCGAAGCCAAGTACGGCCCGATTAAGCATTACTTTGATGGTTTTGGCCAAGTGAAGCCCCGTTATCGTCGTTTAGCTCAGCAAAGAAGACCAAGCCCCCAGCCTGTGCCTGCTCCTTGGTGGAAGCCGCTATTGCGTACTTGGCAACGTTGGCGGTCGTTGTTCAGATGACTTATCGACAGGGTGCTCAATGGCGGAGAGGATGTTGGCCTTACTGTCAGGATGTGGCGGCGTGCCGTTGGTGCCGATTATTTAAGCAAAGGGTCAATGCCGCCCCGTGCGGCGTTCTATGCCGCTACCTGATGATTTCCCTACCCTTACGGCATAAAGCGGCCATAAGGCCGCTATGAGCTGCTAGAATCTTTCTATGACTGACTTCCCCGACACCCAAAGCCCCAATGAAGCGCCTATCCCTCCTGCCATCCGCACGGCACTCTTAGCCGAGCTGGAAGGTTACGAGCACCTGCTGTTCGAGCCCATGACCCAGGCCGACCTCGACGGACTCTACGCGCTGTACAACCAGTGGCAGGCCATGTTGGGTGATTCCCCCGAAGCCGTTGTCCTCTGCGACTCCCTGGACGACTTCATCGGTGCGGGTATCGAAGATGCCGATGTGGAGCGGGCCTATTTGGATCTGGTGGCGACCGTACAAAACGGCGGCAGCGTTACGCCAAGTTAGGCTTACTGAATACCAGCTGTAGGGTGCAAAAACTCTACTTTGAGCAATATCCACCCATGTTGATGGTTGCGCACTGCTGAGCTTTTGAGCGAAATGTTAATCTCAATAACGGTTTTTATGGATGAAAGTGGGTGAGGGTGGGGTAAAAGTATCCGTAACCGTTGCGGAATCTGACTTTTAGGCACAGGGCATTCTCGGCAGTGGTAACCGATACCCGATGTAGCAAGGATTGAGAGGCGTTGGATGCTAGGCGGCTTGTCGGTAGCTGTGATGCAAGCCACCCAGCCATGCGATCGACTCTATCGGACAGTCGCCTTGTTCAAAGCTCCCTTCATTACAGGCATCGATCTGCTCGGGTGCTTCGCCGCCATTGGCCCGGTGAGGGCGTGCCGTGTTGTAGAACTGCTTAAATTCCCGCAGTAGTCGGTTCAAGTGCCGCTCGTTAATGGGAATGACCGCGTTCAGTAGTTCGTCGGTTAGGGTGCGATTGAATCGCTCAATAATGCCATTTTGCTGAGGACACTTAATGGCAGTGCGTATCACTTCAACGCCCATGGCAGGTAAGGTCTGCCTGATGACGGGTAGGAAGATACGGTGAACCTCTCAATTTCGCAGACCCACCTGCTGGTCCGGTTGGCGAGACTGAACCCTGGCAACGTGGCAGCACCTGCAAACCTGGATGCGGTGTTTGGCGATGACGAGGAGTTCAGTTTTGATTTCGATAGTTAAAAGACGCGTAATGATGAAAAGGCAAATGGCAGGCTTGGCCGTCATGTTCACGCTGAGTGGCTGCGGCGGTGTGCCTTTCGTACCGCTTATTTAAAGGGTATTCGTTCATCCAAAAATAACCTTGCTCTGTCGGTAACCGGTGGGGCATTTTATCGGTTAGATAAGCCACTAGTGGCCGGGGTATCAGAGTGAGCATGATTTCGGAATTGACACGCCAGCAGCTAACGCTCCAGCAGCGTCTTGAAGATAGAAAGTTTGCTGCTAATGGGATTGAGTATGTTCCGGCTCTCTCGCAATTAGAAGCAATGATTGTAAGTCAGCAACTCGATCCTCGCGATGATTGGCGGCTAGGGACGCGTGAGTTAGAAAAAGACACTTATCGAAACGCGCAACAAGCCATTCGAGATCACTGGCTATCCGCTTACCATCAAGTAGCTTATTTCCAGTATTTATTGCACGAGGGGCAATCAAAAAGACGGCAGATCGATCATCCTAAAAAGCAGATGCTTCATGATAATCAACTGCTGATGAGCTTGTCAGAAACGTTGGCTTGGGGCCACTACCACTGGGCGTTTGCTGAAGACTTTTTTGGTATCAGTGTGCGTATTTATGGCGAACGCGCACGGACGGGCGGACAGGCTAAAGCCGATAGATATGAAGAAAACCAAGCCATTCTACGCTGCCTCATCAAACTACAGCTAGAACATCACCCACCGAGTGAGAAGGGCTGGCCAGACCCCAACGAGGCATCCGAGCAGCTGGCTGAGGCGGTGGAGCGGTTAGTTAAGGAGCAGCACTTTCCGATAAAGCCGTGTGGCGAAGACCTTGTTTGGGAGATTTTCAATTTGCTCATGGACAATAAAAGTGTCAATAAAGTGTATGAGGAGTGCCGCAAGCCAAAGCGTGGCAGGCGTAGATAAAGTAACGTCAATCAAACACGCTTTCCTGCCGTGGCCCTGATATCCAGACACTTATGTGCTCCCGTACACGTATGCACGGGAGCAAACCTATTGGGTATTTAGCTTAATACGTATTGGGGACATGGGTGGGTAAGTTGGGCTGATATGAAGGCATTGGAACGATTGGCTCCCAAGGCATGACATCCAGCATCGCCGTTTTTCCATCCATAAACTGCATCACCTGACCATTTATCTGTAACTCCTCGATAGTGGCGAGTAGTCGGTCGCGGTTGCGCAAAGCATTGGGCCCGCGCTGACGAACTGAGGTGCGCCGTAAAAAGCGAATCCCTCGGTTACGGTGATCCTGAAACCAACTGTTGAGCTGTTGTGCATCTCGGCATATCTGCGGTATAGGCTGAAATACTGAATGGAAGTTAGTTGAAGACCAATTGCATAAATCAATCGCTTGCAGCAGCGTTTCTGGACGAATGAGGCCTTCTTTGCCCTCGAACAAATGAAGGCTGCCCGCGGCGCGCGCAGCGATTTCTGCTAGCTTAGATGCGTGATCCTGACTGTGTTCAAAGCGCCCCCCAGGCTGCATTGCGCCCTCAATCTCATTGTAGTACTGCACCCACATACGACTTGCCTCTTTGTCGAATTCAAGCACTGAGGGCTCTATTTCCGGTGCAAACAGTAGCAAGCGATTTTCTCGGGCCAGCGTTTCCAAGCGTGCCTCACCTTCCTGCCACACCTCCCACGTGGGAGTGGGCGCATCGGGGTTTAAAAAGCGCTGCCCGCTCAGGGATTCTGGCTGACTCACTAATAGGCGTGCATGTAGGCCCGCTTCTCGGGCCTCGTCGCCGCGTTTATCAAGATGAGTTTGCAGAACGCCTGGCTGGGTCATGGCCAATAGCCCCAAACTGACATTATCTAGCTCTAAGGCTGGCTGGTTCGCACGGTCAACGGTGATCCGATCACCACTGATAAGGGCGTTCAGTTTGCCAAAGGCCTTGAACATGGCGCTATCAAACAGCGTTTTACCTTCCGCTGTAATTAAACTGGCACTCGGCAGTTCATGGGCGAGATGAGCGAACAAGGAGGCATCGGTGGCATCCTCGAAAGCGAGGCGGAACCGCCTTGGGTGATCTGGTTTCACGTTTTCAAGCGCGTTAAGGACGCTCTTTTCCGTATCGGTCGTCATTCCCTTGCTCCGCTGGCGTTTCATGGCACGAAGCAGGCCATCACGCTCAGCTTCCCAATGCGCGATCTCAGCTTGATATGCTTCTAGGCGCCTGCGGTAAGCATGGCGTTCCTCCCGCTCAACTTTCAACAAAGGGGCAAGTAGTTGTTTGAGCAGCGTGGATTTACGGCCACCCGAGGCAACGATGATCAGAATCGCTAAGCTAAGCGGTCTAATCTGATTGGTTGGCAATTTGACGCGGTAGCGCCCCTGACAGGTCGTACTGATGATAGCGAGCAGCGCGTAAAGCACCATACCGACGGGCACCTGTAGGTGATGGCTCAACTCCATCACCGTTTTGGTAAAGCGCGTATCGGTGAATTCAGTCAAGTGAAGCTGACCAGGTGGTAGCAGTAACTGGCCGTAAGGGGTCATGGGGTAGCTCATGAGGCATCTCCTGTGGTTAGTGAATAGTCGAGTATCAACTCGACGTCACCACCTTAAAAAATGCCGATAACGGGTGAAACGGCGCTGCTTTTACCAAGGGTTGATAAATAAGCAGAGCTATTGACAGTTATTCGCTTTCATGTTTTTGAATCAGTGTTGCAGAGGGCATTCTATGCGGTACACGTGATATTGTTGCTACGCCTAGCAGGAAAAGCAGTGCCCTCACGGTATCGGTGAGGTATGACTGCTCAAACGGGGTAAATAACACGCTGGATATTGGTAACCCTTTGTTAGACATTGGTGGCGTAAGGTTGGCGTAAACAGCGGGCACGTCCTCTCATAATCGACTGCTGCCGAACGAATGGCCGTAAGGTATTTTGCTATACGCTTTACATAAATAGCTGGCTGCATAGAAGACCGATGCTAACGTCTCGTCATCGCCAAGACGGAGGCAGTATTCCACTGGCGTTGGTGTGTTGGGATGCAGGCAAACCTGCACACGACCTCCCATGTTCTCTAAGGGCCATTCAATGGCTCGCGCCCAAGAACGCACCACCCGATGCGTGAGATTGTTGCGATAGTAGCCACCGCCCGGTGAAGGCGAGTAATTTCCTACTGTAAAAATCGCCTCGTAATTAAGCAGCAGCATTAAGTGATAATGATGGGTCTCACTGCTTTCCTGTTCTCGCGCCCACAAGAAGCGTAGGCAAGGCCGATACTTTCCCGCGGCTGCCTCTAACTCGCGCTTTAAATAGCGCCAGAAGTTAAGCAGCAAAACATTGTGATGATCCAGGGTCGCCGCCGGATACCCCTCGGGAAAGCGCAGATCCATGCGGCAAACGAAGGTGCGTCGTTGGCAGGCCATGGCTTGCTGGAGGATATGCAGCGAACGCTCCAGGTACTGCTCAATTAACGGGCCATTAACATGCTGATAAACAGGCAGGCCTGTGAAAGTGCCACTGTAATGGCATTTCCAGTGGGGGTTATGAGGGTGACGTTTGGGGTGTTGCGCAAAGCGATGGTAAGAGGACATGGGTGATGTATCTCATGGGTTACCAGACACGCACGGGTGAGCCCCAGCCTGCTAGGGCCGGTGTATGAGCAGTGTGGTGTGCCTGTTGCGTAATGGGTAAGGCCCGCTACGGTGAGTAGCCGTGCCGTCTGTAGGGTGATGCGGATAGAAAGCGAGTGAGTAGCTAACACCGTCATGTCTGCAATGCAGAGCGCCTTAAGACGTTGGTGTTGGCCTCGTTACGTCCGATAGCATGGAAGGGTATCCTGCAGGCCAACCCTGTCTTTTAAAGGGTAATGTAGGGCGTTAGTGGAGGCGCTTTGTTATGTCGTGTTTAGGGTAGGACGCTCCCCTAGGTGGGTCGCTCTACGTTCTACATGGTTATTATTTCCTCCTTATAAACCCTATAGTACTTATACCGTCTATTTATCCTAAGAATAGTGATGCTTCAACCCTGTATGAGCCCCGTCAGTTGGGCATTGAGGGTATGAACGCCAGAGAAAGATGGCTTGTCATAAATTTACATTATTATCAATGAGATAAAGAAAAAATTCTGCATAACCCGCCTTTGTTCACAGCATGATGCTGTCCAGTAATTTTTTTCAAACCTATATCACTAAGGGGATAGCACTCGGCTATCGATGTGTATCGACACCTGATCAGGAGAGACCGATGACACGATGCCCTTATTGCGGTGCGACGCCGCTATCCCCTTCCTCTATACAAGCGCGTCAGCGTGCCAGCCAAACCGGCGCTAAAATCGGTGCCGTGCTAGGTGCCGTCAAAGGCCGAACCGGCATGGCCATTGGCAGTCTGGCCGGTGCGGTGATTGGTGGCTTACTGGCCGCCCAGCGCTGGTGGCCCGTGGAGGATGGCGATGGCTACTGCCACGCCTGCCAACACCCTATCCCCAATGCGCCTGAGACATTCAACGCAAAGCATTAAGCGATACCCCCACGATTTCCTCTTTCACGGCCTTGTCCGCTGCCCTGAGGGTGGGGGGCCGTTATGCCGTGTTCGATCAACACCTGAGGAGCAACACCATGTCTCAACACGTTCAACCCCCAACCACGCACACCGCTTTGCCACTGCCTGTTAACGCCTCGATCTTGTCGGTCAGCCCAGCCATTGAGCCGCACGTGATGCCGCTACCCAAACGTGAGACGCGCAGCCATCGCCCTACACCGCCCCAACGCCGTTACCGGGAGCAAGCACGGCGCTTGGTCGATACCCGCGCCCTGGATCGTCAGGCGTGGCTGTCCATTCGTCAGAGTGGCATCGGTAGCAGTGATGCCGCTGCGGCTGTGGGGCTGCACCCGTATAAGTCGCAGTTAGAACTCTGGATGGATAAGACCGGACGCCAGTTCAATACCAAGGAACCCAGCCGAGACGAACAGTTAACTAGTCCCTTGCATTGGGGTCAGGTACTCGAACCTATCGTGGCAGAGCACTACGCCCAGCACACTGGCTACCGGGTGCAGCGCGTTAACGCGATTCTGCAACATGTCGAGCATCCCTGGATGTTGGCCAACCTGGATCGCGAGGTGGTGGGTAATGACGCCGTGCAGATACTGGAGTGCAAGACCGCCGGGATCTACGGGGCCAAGCTATGGAAAGAGGGCGTGCCCGAATACGTTCAGCTGCAGGTAATGCACCAGTTAGCGGTGACGGGCCAGCAGGCCGCCGATGTGGCCGTGCTGTTAGGCGGGCATGAGCTGCAAATTCACCGTATCGACCGCGACGAGGCGATGATCGAGCAGTTAATAGCCCTGGAGCGGCAATTCTGGGAGTACGTGGAGAGTGACACGCCACCGCCTGCAGATGGCAGTGACTCAGCGGATCAAGCCCTGCGGGCGCTGTTTCCCCAGGATGATGGCGAGACGATTGATTGTTGCCACGACGTAGCGCTCAGCCAAGCCTTTGCCGATCTACAGCGGGTTCGCAACATCCTGGATGACGCTAAGAAGCAAGAAGCCAAACTCAAGCACCGGCTTCAGCAGGCGATGGGCACCGCCACGCTGGCGACCTTTCCCAGCGGTGTGTTGAGTTGGAAGCAGACCAAACCGGTCAATCGGCTGGATACCAAGACGCTGCAAAAGGAACATCCGGCCCTGTGCGCGGAGTACCTGTATGCCCATCCCGGTACCCGGCGGTTGGTGGTGCGTTAGTCGCAGCCATCGCCTATTGTTAATCGCGTCACACAGCGCCGCTGTGCGCTTTTTTTGTACCAACGCAACCCTGACGTTACCTCAATCAAGCAAACGCCTCAGCGCGGCTTTCCGGCCGCCTGGGGCGTTGTGCGTTATGGGGTGGCCAAACAATCATCACTGATGTGCTGATGTAGTAAGGAGATCCTTATGCTCAAAGGCTTAGCCATTACCCCGCCCATTCTGGGGCGGATTACCATCGGTAAACTGGTCGAGAACAACGGCAAGCGTCTGCCGCAAAAAGACGACCAATTCACCATCACCTCGCAACTCCAGACCAAGGAGGGTTGGATACGCCACCCGTTAGATGAACAGCTACGCAGCGCCCAGGAAGGAAAACTCAGGACGATTCCCATTCGTCTGCTGTTCAGTGATCCCGACCTTAACCTGCGCGCCGAGTACGCACTGTTCGACCGGCAAACGGCCAGACCGCTTTGCGTCGGCGATGGCGAGCAGTGCAAACGGCGTACCCGCGACGGTATGGAGACCTTGCCATGCCCGTCACCCGACGGCTGCCCGCTGGCCCAGGGCGGCGCTTGCAAGCCCTACGGACGCTTGAACGTGTTAATTGGGGATGATGACCCGCTGGGCAGCTTTATCTTCCGCACCACCGGCTTTAACTCGATCCGTACGCTGGCCGCGAGGCTTGCCTACTTCAAGGCGATCTCGGGTAACCGACTGGCCTGTATGCCGTTAGAGCTAAGGCTACGCGGTAAATCCACCCGCCAAAGCCGAGGCACGGCGATCTTCTACGTCGACATTACACTGCGCGACGGCTGGACGCTGGAAGAGACCCTGGCCGAAGCGCAACGCCTGGATAACTTTCACCAATCCACCGGCTTTGACCAGAAAGCGTTGGATAAAGCTGCGAAGGCAGGCTTTGCCAACGGCGCCTTTGAGGACAGTGCCGAGGAATCTATAGACGTGGTGGAGGAGTTCTACCCCGAAGCACCAGACACACCACCGGGCAAGCAGGACGCCCATGCCCCGGTGACGCTGGCTGACAAGCTGCAGGCCAAAAGCCAGCAGCAGCCTCACGTTAATGCCGAGTCCGAGCCCTTCACTGGAGAGGCGGACACCCCGCAAGGCAGTGACGCTCAACAGCCCCTAACACGCCAGGCCAAACGCGCCTGAGCGTTGATCTCAATCTTTCCTGACTCACCCCAACTTTCGATTAATCGACACCGCCACCTTAACGACGCCCGCTGCCTTAGAGGCGCGGGCCGTTATGCCGTGGATGACCGATAAGGAGATTTTCCCATGCGTATTCTCACTCACGACCAACTGCATCGTACCGCGCCTGCCATCTTCGCCACCCAACCCGATGAAGCCGTCTCGGAGCGTTACGGCTTTGTACCGACGATCAACGTGGTCGATGCCTTGCAGCAGGAAGGTTGGTACCCGGTCCGTGCGCAACAAACTAACGTCCGCCATGCCGAGCGCCAAAGTGTGGCTCGGCATTTGATCCGCTTTCGGCAAGACCCTGACCGGCAAATTGCGGTGGGGGATAGCGTTACCGAGCTGGTATTGACCAATAGCCACGACCGTAGCGCGGCCTTTCAGCTCGATTTAGGGCTGTTCCGGCTGGTGTGCCTCAATGGCATGGTCACGCCAGTGGGCGATGTGGGCGGTATCCGTGTACGCCACGGTAGAAAAATCGTCGATGAAATCCTAGAAGGCTCGATTCAGTTAAGCCACCAAGTACCGCGCATTGCCGAGGGGGTGGAGGCGTTCCAATCCACGTTAATCAGCCGAGGAGAAGCCCAGCTGTTCGCCGAAGCGGCCCTGTCTCTGCGCTATGGCGACGACTGGCAGCAGGCTAGCCCTATCCAACCAATCAGTGTACTCGAAGCTCGACGCAGCGAGGACGCCAACGGCTCGCTGTGGAGTGTGTTCAACCGTACTCAGGAAAACCTCTTCAAGGGCGGCTTACGCGGTCGCTCTCCATCCGGTCGGGCCACCCGTACCCGAGCGATCAATAGCGTGACCGAAGACGTGCGCTTAAATCGCGCACTTTGGAAACTCACCGAGCGCTTTGCCGAGCTGAAAGGCGTTGATTTAGCAGCATAAAACGATGGCCTTTTTCTACGGATTTTTCTACAGAACGGCCCCTCAGGAGACACCATGAACGTACCGATCCACGCCTCGCTACTTACTAACCCCCAACTGATCGCCGGGGAGGAGCCCGGCACCTACCGCGTCAATGGCGACGTGACTGACGCCCAGCTGTTACACCTAGCCAAGATGATCGCGCAAAAACGGCTCAGCAAGGGTAATAAGCTCGGTTGCCCCAATGAAGTTCACCGATGCTTGCAAACCCTGCTGCTCGATTACCCCTACGAGGTATTCGGGACGTTGTTGTTAGACACCCAGCACCGACTGATCGCCTTTGATGAACTGTTCCGGGGCACCATCGACTCAGCCAGCGTCTATCCCCGCGAGGTCATCAAACACGCCATTGAGCACAACGCCGCCGCTGTGATCCTGGTGCATAACCACCCCAGTGGCGATCCTGAACCCAGCGATGCGGATCGACGCATAACCCAGCGGCTTCAGGAAGCGCTGGGCTTGGTGGATATTCGTGTCTTGGATCATGTGGTGGTGGGCCATGAAGGTTACACGTCGTTTGCTGAACGGGGGTGGCTGTAAGGCCACTCTCGTTATTAACCCAACACCTCAATATTCCGTCTCACCTGCCTCACGCCTGCCCTGACCGGCAGCGTGGGGCGGGGCTTGTCGCGTGGCGTTCTTTTTTTCTTTACGCAGTGAATAGATAAGATGAGAGGGCGTGCGGTTAAGCGTTTGCCAGCGCGGGCTGTGGTAAAATACGGGCATTGAGATAGGAGTGCGCATGGCCAGCAAAATCCACAATCGCCACGATCATAGCTACAAATTATTGTTCTCTCACCCCGAAATGGTCAGAGACCTCCTGACGGGCTTCGTCAAGGAAGCCTGGGTCGAGCAGCTTGATTTCTCGACGCTGGAAAAGGTGAGCGGCTCCTACATCACTGAGGATCTGCGTGATCGTGAGGATGATATTATTTGGCGAGTGCGCTGGGGTGACGATTGGCTCTACGTCTATTTGCTATTGGAGTTCCAATCTTCAGAAGACGAACACATGGCCGTGCGAATCATGACGTACCTGGGGTTGCTCTACCAAGACTTGATTCGTCAAAAATCCTTCACGCCTAGCGGCAAACTACCACCGGTGTTGCCAGTTGTGCTCTACAATGGAGAGAGACGCTGGACAGCGGCACAAAACATTGCTGATCTTGTCGAACGAGTACCTGGTGGTCTTGAGCGCTATCGACCAGATTTGGCGTATCTGCTTCTTGATGAAGGAGCTATTGTCAGCGATCCTGCGTGGTCGGATCAAATGCGAAACGTGGCTGCAGCACTCTTTCGGTTGGAACACAACCGTAACGAGCAAGACATGCTGGAGGTGCTTGGAACGTTGGTCGAGTGGCTCAAAGCCCCTGAGCAAACGGGTCTAAGGCGGGCGTTTGTGGTGTGGATACGCCGAGTGCTGTTACCTAGCCGGGCACCCGAGATGGAGCTGCCCGAATTTAGTGATTTACAAGATTTACACGAGGTGCATGACATGCTGGCAGAACGGATTAAGAAATGGCCTGAGCAATGGATAGAAAAAGGCCGTCAGGAAACCCTTGAGGAAGCCGAACAGCGTGTAAGGGAAGCCGAGCAACGTGCGTTAGAAGAAAAGCGTGAAACGGTCCTTCATCTGCTGGCGTTTGGTGTGCTCAGTGATGAGCAGATTGCCGAAGCGACCGGCTTGACGACAGATGAGATTGGCAAGCTCCGCATTGAGCATAAGCACTGATCCCACCTTCTACAGTTAGGTGGAGGAAAAACACATGCCTTACGTAAATACGATTGAGCGCTATGAGCGAGCGAAAGCAGTACATGAAGGGGTATAGGGCACCTTGCGCAAGCAGATAGCTCTGAAATTTAAGGAGTTGCCTGACTGGGCTGACAAGCGCATTGCCTCTGCTTCTGATGCACAGCTTGATGACTGGGTGGCGCAGATTCTTACAGCGGATAGTCTGGAAGCTCTACTGGGCCAGCACTGATCCCACCTTATTGATTGTATCCCCGCTTCACGCACAAAAAAGGGCAGCCACCGACTGGGGCTGCCCTATGTGTCTCTGTCTGATGTTTTTTTTATTTTCTTCTATTCCTGCGATGTGGTGTCCGGTGGCTCACCGCTGTGCGGCGGTGACACCATCTTGCCGGGCGTATCCTTGTTGGCGGCACTGCTCGTGGCAGGACGCAGCACCCGGCGTGTTGTCGATGGCAGAGGCTCTGGCAGCGCCTTGGTGCGCACCTTCGCGGGGACTTCCTCGGTGATAACAGCCTTTTCCGTTGGTAGTGTCTTGTTACCCTCCCGCGCTTCACGATCCCACGGCACCGATGCCGCCGCCGAATCCGCTGCATTGAGCAGTGAATCCTGGCTCAGGTGGGCATAGCGTTGGGTGGTCTTCACCTGAGTATGGCCCAGTAGATTCTGCACCTCATAGAGCGAATGCCCCTGGTTGATCAAGTAGCTGGCAAAGCTATGGCGCAGGTCGTGGATACGCACGTCCTTCAATCCCGCCTTTTGACGAGCCGTGTCCCAGCTGTGAAAAATGCTCACGAACGGCTTGCCGGTTTTAGGGTTGGGAAACAAGTAATCATTACCCGGCAGACGCGGCAGCTTTTCCAGTAACGACAGCATCCCCTCCGATACGGGCGCATGGCGTGTCTGCCCGGTCTTATTGAACTCAATGCGCCACAGGCGCTTATCCAGATCAATATCCTGCCATTTGGCATCCAATACTTCTCGCTTACGCGCCCCGGTGAGCAGCAGCATGGCGATGATGAACGGCAGTAGCGGATTAGGCGAGGCTTCCAGTGACTCGAACAACCGAAGCGCCTCGTCATCGTTTAAATACCGCTCACGCTTATTGTTCTCAGGAAAAAGGTTAATCCCCGCCGTTGGATTGCGAGACATGCCCTCTACCTCCCACTTCAGCGCACAATTGAAGATATACCGGCACAGGATGATCACCCGATTGGTACTGGCGGGTTTATGGGTTGCGCGGTGCTCACTGAACACCTCGATCAGATGCTGACGCTTGATCTCGTCCAGATAGAGGTTGCCGAGTTTCGGGAGAATGTGATTGCGCAATAAACACTCATCGGTAGACCAGCTGCGCTTATAGCCCTTGATATGCGGCATGTAGGCGGTTTCCACGAAAGCCGCGAACGTGGGCACCGCCTTGAGCGTGCGACGCATTTCGAACGGATCTTCTCCCATAGCGAGTTTGGCTCGAATATCCCGCACACACTGACGCGCCTCGCTCAGCTTGAGCACGCGAGCGCTTCCCAGGCTGCGTTCACCCTGTTTGCCGCGCGTATCGCGATAGCGGCACGAATACGTTTTGGTGCCTGTGGGCATGACACGCAGCATCAGCCCCGGCATTTCAGTGTCAAAATAGTCAGCTTTGACCTTTTTAGGGGGCGTGATACGCTCCACGAACTGCTGAGTGAGTTTTTGCTTTGGCATAACGTTTCATCCTCTTTTAGATTCATAAACGCTACCTGTGATAGCGTTAAAGGATATATTGAACGAAAAACAACGGGAGTGCCAGCAATGACCAACGAAAAAGTGCGTTTTGCGCTCGCCATGCGCATTGCACGCGTTGCGATGGGCATGAGTCAGCAAGAGTTCGCGGATGCGTTAGGCGTGGCCAAATCCACGGTGGCGCGTAACGAAACCTTGGAAATGGCCATGCGGGCAGATACCTTGACCGCTATGCTGCGTGTGATGCGGGAGAACGGCATTGAGATGGATCTGCTCGGTTCTCCGACAAGCCTGAGCGTTAAAATCGACCAGGAAGCGCTTGATAAAGTCGCAGCGCGACTCGTCAAGAAGAAATAAGGCAGGGATAGCGGAGATTGCGCCATGAGCGCAGATTGAGAGCGTGTCGATCCAGAAACGTATGCGTGTGTTATCAGAGGGATGACAGACGCGTTTACCCGGATACGCCACCAAAACCCACCGTGGCAATGCCGAGACGCAAATAGAAAGTGGGTAGAAAACGGAAAATGCTGCAAAAGGCCATGGGGCGCGGCTTTCAGTGCTAGAAAAGAGGAGAGTTTGGAAGGAAGTCTGCGGCAACAGTAGTAATGAGGTAGTAAGCGTTGGAAAGACGCTCTCTTATGTGGGGCAAAGTAAAATAAATCAGTAATTTGGGTGCGTGCGAAACTAGGATGCTCACTGCAAGTGTTGACACACTGACTGGTACCAAGAACGACGACACGTTCAACGCTAACGTCGTTGCTAACCCAGCTACTGGCGTGGCAGATGTTGAAACCCTGACAGCTCTTGACGTGATCGATGGCGGTGCAGGTAACGATACCCTTACCTACACCACTGTTGGCGGTACTGCTCTGCCTGCAGCCACGATCAGCAATGTTGAAACTGTTAATGTCGTTTCTGACGGCGCAGCAACTGCTGATGTGTCAGGCTCTAACATTACGGGCATCACCACGCTGAATGCTAAAGCTACTGGTGCGGCTGTCGACCTAGACACCAAGTCTAACGTTACTTCTATCAATGTGACCGGCACCGCTGCTGCTGTAGACATTGATGATGCAGGCACAGGCACTGCTGCTACTGCCGATAAGTTGGCTGCTGTTAGTGTCAATGGTAATACAGGCGTTTTGACTGTAGATTCTGATGCATTGACTACTCTTAGTCTCGCCAACACTAACCAGAACGCAACTGTTACCGCCGCTGCGGCAACACGTGCGCTGACTGTGAATGTGAATGCTGTAACTGGCGGTACCATTGCGGATGCAGAAGCCACCAGTCTTACAGTTAACGCTGAAGGCAAAGAATCTTCTGGCGTTACTCTGAATGCCGCTAAAGCGACAGGTGTGACCATCAATGCTGATGAGAAGCTGTCTGTTGCAGATGTAAACATCGCAGCAGCTAAGAACCTCACTGTAACTGGCGACTCCGCTACTACAATTGTTGCTACTTCCACTGTTACTGCTCTTGAGTCTGTAAATGCCTCAGCTTCAACGGGTGGCCTGACTATCACCCCGACGCTGGGTACTGGCGTTGCATTCACCGGTGGTGCTGGTAAAGACTCAGTGTCTCTGGGTGCTACAACTAAAGCTATTGCGATGGGTGCAGGTGACGATACAGTTACTATGACAGCAGCTGTTGGCACTGGTGGTTCTGTTGACGCTGGAGAAGGTACCGATACCTTGGCTCTGTCTGCTGCTGATGCAGTAACACTTTCAGCCAACGCTACTTTTGAAGCTGGTATCTCTAATTTTGAAAAACTGTCAATTGGTCAAGTTGCTGACGCTGCAGCAACTATTACGATCGACCTGGCTAACTTAGACGATATCAGCGATGTGACTTTTGCTGGTATCGCAGACGGCGGCCCGCTTGCCAACGTTGTTAACATCAACAACATGGCAGCTAACGGTACTTTCGCATTGACTGGTGCCGTTGCGGTTACTGATGACCTCAACATCAACGTTAAAAATGCTGCTGCCGGTAGTAATGATGTGCTGAACCTCAAGCTCAACGGCACAGCTAACCTGTCCAACGGAGCTAACACGATTAATGTTGCCTCTGTTGAGACTATCAACATCGAAGCAACTGATAGCTCTGCAGATACCACTACGCTGACTAACCCAGCTGCAGCAAGTGTTGTTGGCCTTAACGCAGCAGACGCAACTAAAATCGTTGTATCTGGTAACCACGGTGTTGACTTCACTGGTTCTACGCTAACCAAGGTCACTGAGCTGGATGCTTCTGGTGTTGCGGCTACTGGTGCGACTGCAGGTGCAACTGCCGCTCAGATCGGTACAGCTGGCGCAGTAACCTTTAGCTCGGCTGTCACTGACAAAGCTGTAACGGTTACTACAGGAAACGGTGCAGATGTAATCAGCACTGCTTCTGTAAATGACGCAACGTTCGTAGCTAGCGGTGTTACTGCCTCGACTATCAGCACAGGCGCTGGTGACGACACTATTACTGGTTCTGCTGGTAAAGATGTCATTAACGCAGGTGAAGGACGTGATACCGTCAACGCTACTGCCGAAGCTGATACCATCACCCTGGGTGCTGGTAACGATATCTACGTACTGGGTGCTGCTGCCAATACAACGGTAGCTAAGTCTGACACTATCACTGACTTTAATGCCAACACCTTTGGTCAGGGTGCAAATGGTGCTGCAACCAGCGCTGGCGCCAACACTACTGTTACAAACCTAACAGGCGATACCATCAACGTTGCTGCGGCTTATGCTGGTAACGGTAACACTGGCATCGATGTCTTCGTAGCCGCCAACGCTTCTGATGCGCAAACCTTCCTTCAGAATACTGGCAATGCCGGTTCACTGACTGGTTTCGCTCTTGACAGCAGCACTGGCAAGCTATACATGGACTTCGACTCCAACGGTACTGCTGACTCTGTACTGACCCTGCAAGGCGTCACTACTATCGACGAAGCAGCTTTCGTTATCGCTTAATCCCTCTCTATGAGAAGGATGCCTATCGCTAGATAGGTAGCGAACCTAAACCCCCGGCCTCGGCTGGGGGTTTTCTTTGCTAACGAGGACGATATGACTATCAAAGAATTCGAAGAGACCGTTTGGCGCCTGGAAGGCATCCGCCTGGTGGTGCGTGAGACCGTTGATGTACAAGTGGACGACTATGACTACCAGAACGCTGCTAATCGCACCTGGTCGATTGCCGAATGGCTGCGCAACCGGGTCGAGCCGTGCCTGCCGGGTAGCGAGATCGTAGTACTCGACGGTCAGGGCGAGCAGCCCAACCGCCGTAAACGGCTGGATACCCTACGCGGAAGCTACGCGGCGGAGTGATGGGGTGCCAGTCGTTGCGACACCGGCAAGGTGATGATCCTCAGCACCAACCGTGACTGGCCCTCTCTTTGATGTTGAGTAAGGCAAACGCCTAGCCTATGCCACTGACCAACCCCCGGCCCTGGTGCCGGTTTTTGTCGTTACACTGCCCACCACTATTAATGCCTTTTGAGTCGAGAGTCGTTATACCCTAATGGGTCTTACTTCCCCCCATCCAGCACGCGGGCCAGTGTACTTGCCCTAGGCCCGGCGGCCTGCGATGCGTTGCAGCGTGCCGGGGTCATCGAATGCTTTGCTCCTCCAGAGAGATTGCCCATCTAATGGGCTTTTCCACGCTCAAAAGCCACAGCGGTAGCTAATCACCCCGCTGTGCAAGGAAAAATTCGAGGATGTGGTCGGTGAACATCATCTGGGAAGGGGGCGGCAAGAAGGGTTCCTGTACATACTTGCTTGAGTTTCTTTTCAGTCGGCGGTAGATCGCATAGTGGCGATTATTCAGGCCGATCCGAGGACGGGAGTGCGAGGCTGAATGGCCGCGATTATCCCGGTGAAACGCAAGCCGCCCATGAATCAACAGCGCAGCAGCCCGGGCCTCTAGACGCCGCGAGCCAGGGGTGACGACTGCTCGTTAAAATGTGAGTTCAATTGCTAATCGCCGGGGCCGGGCCACGTCGAGAGACCGGCCCGGGAAATACATAGCCCACGCCCCGAACTGACTGGATAGGAAGCTTAAACGCTGAGGTTGCGAATTTGCGCCGCAGCCGGGAAACCAGTACATCCAGGCTACGATCGTCGGGCCCACTCTGGGGCTTTTTCAAGGCGACAAAGAGGTGGTCGCGGGAAACAGCCTCGCCTGGCGCCTCCGTCAGCAGGGTGAGGACGCCATATTCCGCTGCGGAGAGCCGAACGCGCTCTCCGTCGGGTGAGGTGAGTGCCCAGGCTTCGGTATCAAATACCCATCCCTCCTCCTTTCGGGCAGTGGGCGATTCGCCGCTGGCCGAAGCCGTGTCGTCGTGTCCAATCCGCCGCCAAAGGCTGAGCACCACGGCTTCCAGCTCCCGCATGCTCACGGGTTTGCAGAGATAGCTGTCGGCGCCACGGCCGAGCCCTTCAATACGCTCTTCGAGCCCCCCACGAGCCGTCACCATGATGACACCGGCATTGTTTTCCTCACGCAGGCGTTTCACCGCGTCCAGGCCGCTTTCACCGGGAAGGCCTACATCGAGCAGTATGATGTGCGGCGATTTGTCGGCAAGCGAGCCACAAAACTCCTCGACCGAACCGGCTTCAAAGACCGTCATGCCCCGTTTGCGCAGGTAGCGGGCAACCGGCTGGCGGAAATCGGGTTCGTCATCCACGAGAGCGATGCATATTGAAGGCATGGACGTCTCCATTCAGGTCTCAAGCAAGGGTAGCGAGACACAAAACACCGTGCCATGAGTCTGATCCAAACTGATGTCGCCGTCGTGCAGGGCGACGATGCGCTGAACCAGGTGCAGCCCCAGGCCGGCCCCCGGTTTATGTTGGGTGCGGCGAGCGCGATAGAACTTCTCGAACAGCCGCGGCACATCGGCAGGGTCAATGCCCGGCCCATCGTCGCGCACGGCGACCTCCACTCTCTTTCCCGCTTGGTGGCATGAAAGCGTTACGCCCTCGGGCGTGTGGGCGTATTTGCATGCGTTGTCCAACAGGGCGGAAAAGGCAACGGGCAGCAGATAGGGGTCGGCATCCACCCGCATCGGTTCTGCGGCCCCCTGGAGTACCACGTTGTACTCCGTGGCCAGTTCGGTCAGTACGCTGCTTACGTCAAGCTCGCCTGAGCGGCGGCTCTGCGAAACGTTTTCCAGCCAGTCGTCGGCCAGGCACCCTTCAACCAGGTTACCCAACCGCCGTGAGGCTCTGTGGATACGGTCCAGCTCCTCGGCCGACTCCTTGTCATCCGCCGGTAGGTTGCAGGCGATGAGATCCGCCGATGCCACCATGATGCCCAGCGGCGTGCGGAATTCGTGCGAGACCATGGTTAGGAAGTTGCGTTGCTCCTGAAGCGCTGCTTCCGCTGCGCATCGGGCAGCGTTCTCCTTGACGAAGCGATCCTGAAGCATGTCGCGCAATCGCTCCGTGACCATGACGGCCAACCCCACGGTCATACCGAAGAAGAACAGGATTCCCCAGACGAAAAAGGTGCTGGTGCTAAGGCCGAGCTGAAGCATGTCCGTGGCTAATAACGGCTGGAAAAAGCTTTGGGCTGCACGGGCCAGGTTGATTATCCCATGAAGACCCAGCAGTACGGTAACCGCCTGGTGCGCGTTGAGCAGCTTGAAACGACTGTCGCTGACAAGCGTCCAGGCGCCGAGAAATACCAGAAGCGTCATGCCGATACTGATGCTGATGATACGAACCCCAAGGGCTTCAGGAACATCGTAGTAAAGCGTGATCGGCAGGCTGAACAGCACGACGATGGCAGCCAGCAAAGGCCAGCCGACCGACCGGCCCAGAAAGCGCCGTGCCCCGGCGACCAGAAAAGCATGACCGACAAGAATCAAGCTGTTGGCAACGGCGATAGACCAGAACGGCGAGATGACGTTGCGACCGTACAGCAGCCCTACGCCAATGCTGATAGCGACCATGCCGATGGCCCAATCACGTGGTCCTGGCAAGCTTCTGTGTAAGCGGTATAGCAGCGCTAGCGCTAAAGAGGAAAGCGCCAGTGCCATGCATAGCACCGCCAGAAGCGTGCGGGTATCAAGTTCGGTTATCACCATTGGCCACACTTCATTAAAAGGGCTGATATAGACACGACAGCCTGGAAGGTGGCGGCGTGAGGTACAGGAAGCATCTAACTGATTACTAAATAAGCCATTAGTTGTTGAATAAGCTATGTCGTTGCTGAATAAGCTATCGGTGCACGCTTCATTCGTCAAGTTCGCCGAAAATGCAAAGAAATGTCACAAATTTCTTTTTGACTCTCCATGGTGGTTTGGCTCTACTAGTCCAAATTAATTAGCTCGATGTCGTTAGAGTCGCCGCGTAAAAGAGGGCAAGAAAGTACCCGTCGCAAAGTAACCAATCGGTACTTTGTGCCTAGGCGAAAGCATTAGCGGTGTACGCGGTGAGACGGCTCTTTCATCGGGAGCGATAAGAAAAGTGGGGAAGGGGACAAAAATGGTAGGCGATCATTTACAAGGCGGTAAGGTGGGTGAAACCCTCGACTTTGAATCAGGTGTCACTGGACTTGGTTCTAAAAAAGTCACTGTGGTGGGTGCCCATGGGACATTCAGTATTACCAGTCAGGATCAAGATATCGTTCAATCGACTGCAACTGGGCATGGAAGTCGAATCGATGGGGTTTCCATGGCCAACGAGACAGGCTTTGGTTTGAGTAACGAAACGCTATTTACTGTCACGATTGACGGCTCAAATACATTCGATCTTTCTTCCATTAAAATGCAAAACTGGGATGGTGACCCAGAAACCATTGTTTTGACATCAGCTAAGGGGAGCATGACATTTACTGGCGTCGGCGAATCAACCGAAACTTTAGATGTTGCTGGCAATGGAAGTGCGTCTTTCTTCCAAGGGATCTCATCTTTCACCATCACGGAAAACACTCCGTCAGAAAACGCTAATGGATTTAAACTGGTTTTCGACGATATGGTGGTGACTAACATCACAGCTGCTGTTCTTAACGCAGCTCCCACCATTGTTGGCGCACCTTCCGATATCACCGTCACCGAAGATACGGCTTCCAGTGTTGATCTGTCTGGTGTGACCTTTGCCGACAGCGACGACGATAACCTCACGGTAACACTTACCGTATCAGCAGGCACCTTAGCCGCTTCTGCTGGTGGTAACGTGACAGTGAATGGCTCTAATACAGGGACTCTGACCCTGTCGGGCAGCGCCGCGAACATTAATACCTACTTGGATACTACCACCACTATTAAATACACAGGCGCGAGCAGCGCCAGTGGTGATAATGCCGCTACGCTCACCATTAGCGCAGAAGATGGGAACGGTGGCTCGTTGGCTGACAACGTGACGGTTAATCTCGATATTACCGACGTTAATGATGGCCCCTTAACGACGCTGGACAATAGCGCACCGGTACTGGATGACAGCAAAGCCCCGGCACTAGTGACGGTGTTGAAAAACCTGGGCGCGCCGCAGGCGGGCTCCACCGAAGGTTCAACGCTGGTCAGCGATATTATCAACACCACCGGTATCGGCAACTACAGCGATGCCGACGGTGATGCACCCGGCCTGGCCATTACCGGCGTTAATGAAAACGGTACGCTTTACTACACTACCAATGGCGGCCAAACGTGGGTCGAACTCACTGGAACGGTTTCTGACGCTTCCGCCCTGCTGTTAGCTGCCAATGCCGATACCCGCTTGTATTTCAAACCCGATGCCGACTACAGCGGCACGCTGAACGATGCCCTTACCATCAAAGCCTGGGATGGCACTGCGCACAATAGCGGTGACACCGTCAATAGTACCAATAAGGTGATCACCGGCTCAGGCTCAGCTGCGCAGGATGTAGAAATAGCCGGCAATTACGCTTATATCGCTGCCAGTCAGGCTGGCTTGCAGGTTATCGATCTGACGACTCGCCAGGTTGTTGGCAGTTATGACACCCCGGGCTTTGCGCAGGAAGTTAAGCTGGTTGGCAAGCTTGCGTATGTCGCCGATGGAAATTCTGGTCTGCAAATTATCGACATCGCTGACCCAACCCAGCCTAAGTCTATTAGCACTTTTGGCAATGTTTCTGCTTTAGGTATTGATGTAGTGGGTAGCTATGCTTACATCGCTGCTTCAAGAAATGGTCTAGTCGTTATTGATATCAGCAACACCAGCAACCCGACACTAGCAGCAACTTTTGTTACAGGCAGCAACGCTAAAAGCGTGGAGGTAAGCGGGGATTACGCGTATGTCTTAACTAATAGCCTGGAAGTGGTTAATATCAGCAACCTTCAGAATTTGTCGAGTGTTGGCACTTATTCACCGCCCCAAGGTACAGCAACAAATATGGCGGTAGCCGGTAATTTCGCCTACATTGCCAGTAGTAAAGACTTACTGCAAGTCGATATTACCGATCCTGAAAAGCCTACGTTGGTCAGCTCAAAAAGCTTTAATTACCCACTAACCAGCGTAACGGTAGATGGCGACTTGGCTTACATCACCTTCGATGGTTTTAGTGGTGGTACGAGAAACGCAGGCTTACTCCTAGTCGATATTAGTAACCCCAACAGTCTAAAAGTTCTGCAAGAGGACTATCCTACCGATAGCCAACCCAGCAGTGTTGCCGTGGTGGATGGTGATATCTTTATGACCGAGATACAGGTCTCGGCGACAACGACTAATGGCTTAAAAATCATCCAGCAAGGCGCTAATACAACCGCCTTTTCCAGCTCAAGTGATAGTGTCAGCGTCACGATCAACAATGCCCCCGTCGGCAGTGTGACCATTGCTGGTAGCGCCGAGCAAGGCGAGATCCTGACCGTATCCAATGGTTTGGCCGACACAGATGGCCTGGGCACGATCAGCTACCAGTGGCTGCGCGATGGTGAGGTGATTAACGGCGCCACCGACACCACTTACACGCTGACCCAGGCGGACGTGGGCAGCAAGATTAGCGTGCGGGCCAGCTATACCGACCTGCAAGGCACTAAAGAGGTTATAGCCTCGTCACCGATTAGCGTTAAATCCGAGCCAGCACCTGCTCCTACTCCCGAACCAGTACCTACACCTCCGCCTATTCAGGTGACGCCACCAGAGCCCCAGCCGAACACGCCTTCTGGTCGTCCTTCGGTAAAAGAAACGATCACCAACACCGGGAATACTCCGGGCAGCACCAAGCTGGTCGAGAATAGCGGCAATGCTAACGAGGTGACGGCCACGCTGCCGGGCGGCGTCAGTCTGGTCAATCAGGGGGCGCGCACGGCGACGAATCCGCAGCAGGCACTGGCCGACCTGATTGGCAGCATCGATGCCAAGCAACCCGGCAATCTGACCGACCAGACCGGCGTGGCCAGCCAGTGGCTCGCCAGCCGGCCCGGTAGCACGCTGCTGGACATTCGCACGCTCGTCCTCGATGACAGCGGCAGTGCCTCGACGAGCACGCCGATCCTGATCACCGGCATCGCCGATGACACAGTCTCGGATCATCAGGAGGCGTTCGTCATCGATGCCAGCGCGTTGCCTAGCGGCAACCGGATCCAGCTCGATAACATCGACTTCGCCAGCATCATCGGCGCGA